>Ga0315539_1003316_pt1 | contig 11355 bp, 13 predicted proteins | sample SalMarSW160150MG_FD_203097 | JGI IMG/M metagenome (GOLD analysis project Ga0315539, IMG submission 203097) | Salt marsh sediment microbial communities from the Plum Island Ecosystem LTER, Massachusetts, United States - Salt Marsh Sediment SW1601-150 ... | reverse complement strand
AGCAAGGTTAAACAAAACCTAGGAATGTTCAACAAAGGTAGAATGTGGTGCTGCCCAGGCCTTTCAGACAAAATAGTAATTTTATAGTAAATTACTATTGATATAGTCTTTCTTCATCAGATATCCATCTCCTTATATTCTTAAAGTTTTCCAAGATTCTTATTTATTCCTCTAGTGCATGGGTTTTAGTTTATGGGCTATGCTATTAAATACTGCCGCAATTTTCTCAATTTAGCCTCCTGGTGCCCCAAATAAAAGGTCGGGAAGCCAGAGGACTATCTGGGGGAATAACATAATGATAACCAGGCCAATCCCCTGAATTATCACAAAGGGAGTAACTGAGCGGTAGATATCGCCCATAGTTATATCCGGCGGGGCCACCCCTTTCATTAAAAAGAGGCAGTAGCCGAAGGGAGGTGTAAGGTAAGCCATCTGCATATTAACCAGGTAAAGAACGCCGAACCATATTGGGTCAAAGCCCAGAGCCTTGATTATAGGGATATAGATAGGCATGGTGATAAATAGGATAGCGGTATCATCCAGAAAAAACCCCAGGATAAAGAAGGTAAGCTGTATCATTATGAGTATACCCCAAGGCCCTATTGGTAAGGCGGTTGTTACTGTTTCTATTAGTTCTTTGGCTCCCAAGGCACCGTAGATTTTGCCGAAGGTTAATGCCGCCATGAAGATCCAGCAGATTATGACGGTGAGCCTTAGGGTTGTGGTGAGTGATTCTTTGATAATTTTCAAGTTAAGCCGCCTCTTGGTAGCAACAGCTAATATACTGCCCATGGCGCCGACCGCTGATGCCTCTACCGGGGTAGCCAGCCCGCTGAAAATTGAGCCGGTAACCAACAGGATGATAGCTCCGGGGATGATTAGCCCCCTAAGAGCCTTCACCTTCTCCACCAAGGGGGGCCTCTCTGCCTTTGGTATAGGGGGTCCCAGGTGCGGCTGAAGTTTACATCTCACCACTATATAGCCAATAAACATAGTAGCAAGCAAAAGCCCCGGTAAAAGCCCACCGGCGAAGAGCATGCCTACCGATTCCTTGGCAATGATGGCATAGAGGACAGCGATGATGCTCGGCGGAATGAGAAAGCCTAGAGCTGCTCCTGCCTGGATGCAGCCTATAGACATAGACTTACTATATCCCCGCTTGCGCATAAGGGGAAGGGCGATAGTCCCCAAAGTGAGGGTGGAGGCGGTGACTCCACCAACTATAGCGGCAAATACCGTAGAAACCCCCACCGTAGCCGCTGACAGAGAGCCAGGTATAGGCGCTAGCCAATGCTGAAACGCGGTATACATGTCGTCAGCTATACCTGAGCGGAACAGCATCATTCCCATAAATACAAACAGTGGGATGCATACCAGAAGGGTGTATCTCACTATGGCAACGGCTCCGAAGAGCGACATGCCTAAAGCCTCTGGCCCCCAGAGCCAGAGGGCAAACACCAGACTCAAACCACCCAGGCCAAAGACTACAGGAAGCCCGGTCACCAGGATTAACAGCATTCCGCCGAAAAAAAGCAGCGTAATCCATTCAATACTCATTCTAGCTGTCTCCCGGTGATGGCCATATGGAAGTCGCGGATATATTTAGCTACACCCTGAAGCAAAATGAAAGCGGCTCCTACAGGTATCATCAATTTAAGTGGCCAGATGGGGGGACCCCAAACGGTGAGAGAGTGTTCGTTTTTGGCAAAGGAGTATAAAAAGTAATCCCACCCGTATATCAGTATCAGGCTGCAGTAAAAGAAGAGAAGCGTGAAGGTAACCAGGTCTATAATAGCCCGCTTCCTGGGAGAAAAGCGTTGATATAATATGTCTAAACGGACATGTTCGTCATGCAAGAGGACATAGGCTCCACCTAACAGCCACAAAGGACCAAGAAGCCACCCAGACAGCTCATAAGCCCAGACAGTAGGGGAGTTGAAGAAATACCTCATTACCACGTCATAGACGGTAATGGACACGATAATCAGGACCAACCACCTAATGGTATTCGCGGTAATGGTGGAAAAACCATTGATACCTTTAATGAGAGCCTTTATCCATCTCATTATCTAGACCTCACTGCCGGTCGTTTACCTAGGTTTCGAAGAGGGCCAAGCCATTATATTACCTTCAGCTTCTACAAAAAAAGAGGGATAGGGAGGGGGTAGACCCTACCCCTCTTTCCTATGGAAGGAGATTAGAGGTTCTTAATAGCCTTCCTGGCAAATATCTCTAGCCAAAAGTATGCACAAATCATTCTCCCGGCACACGCAACCTTCCCTCAGTAGCTATTCCTGATAAGGTTTTAGCTCTTCAAACCACCTAATCGCGTTTGTCTCAGTCGAGGTACCCGAAGTCCCTTAATGCATCAATGCATATGTTGGCTGCCCTTTCAGCTCGGGGACCTTTCGTCTTTAGCTCCTCCAATCGCTGTAGCGTGATTTGGACGATTTGTTCTATATCTTCCTCAGGTAAGTACCTTACCTGAACCCCATATTGACTGACCATGTCCGAAATCGCCTTCTGTTCCAACGCTCCATACGTGGTTCTCATGTAATAGCCATTAGCGTAGACAGCCTCTTGAAGAATCGTTTGCAGGTCAGCCGGCATTCCTTCGTACAGTTCCTTATTTATGGCGTACATCGGGAACCATGAGGGTTTAAAGTGTGGTAGCATGAGATATTTGGCAACCTCGTGGAACCCCATGTCCCAGGCACACTTTGCCCCTCCCCACTGAACCCCATCAAGAACGCCTAGTGTCAGTGATGTATAAATCTCCTCAGGAGCAACGTAAGTTGACATAATACCGAAATTATCAGCCAACATTGATGCGTAAGGTTCCCAGAGAAGCAGCCTTCTCCCTTCAAGGTCAGCCAGGCTGGTGAAGTCTTCTGTTAGCATCATGGTCCCGTAGTCATCCGGCTGAATACCGAGTACATGAATACCAAACTCTTCTTCAAATGCCTCCTTAAAAACGTCCTCAAGTCCCATATAGTGATAGATAGCTTGGCCTTCATCCAGATTTCTCCAGAGGAAGGGCAAACCTTCAATTCCTGCTTCAGGAATTGTCTCCTCCCAGTTGTAGGGATGGGAATGCATCATATCAATTACTCCCATCGCTGTTGCCTCCGGGGTTTCCATTAGGGTTACTATCTCACCATCGGAGAATATGCTGATGTCAATTCGTCCACCGCTCATATCTCGGACAATGTCAGCATATTGTTCGAAGAAGTAGTTTTCGGCTGCACTCCAAGAATGTTGCAGCTTCAGGTTGTACACCTTTCCTTCTACGGTTGGTGAAATTTCCCCTGAAGTTGGTGGAATTTCCCCTGATGGTGTCGGGGTGGGGCAGGCTGTCATAAGAGACAGGATGGTTAGCACCAAGACTAAAAAGATGCTGCTAGCCAGTATTAATACTCTTTTCCTTCTCATTTAAAAACCTCCTTAAAGGTTCTAATCTACTGGTCCTTAAATATATTGCCCTATTCATCACCTCCTCTACCGGGATAATTCCCACACCAAGAGCGATAGAACACTGTCATAATAGAGTACTATTTTGCTCCTTTCAAGGAGCAGAAGACCGCCGTCATATAGTAGCCCCCGTCCAAGTGATAGGGTACTTTAGTACAGTTGGAGTTCAGTTGCACATACAGTTCTCACTTTTGTGATATAATACAAGCGATATGCACGAACTTCTATCAGAGCATGATTTAACTCAAGAGCACCCAAAAAGGATTTCCATACTGTTGGCTGATGACCACCCATTATTGCGTCAGGCGCTTAGAAGCGTTCTCGACCAGCAAGCCGATTTTGAAGTTGTTGCTGAAGTTAGTGATGGCGACGAGGTAGTTAAGGTTGCCGCGGAGCTGGTTCCAGATGTGGTGATTATGGATATCAGTATGCCGAAGCTAAACGGCCTGGAAGCGACACGGCAAATCAAAGCGAAATACCCCGGGGTAGCGATATTGGTTCTTACTGTCCATGGCGAGGCTGAACATGTACTTGGCCTACTTGAAGCTGGCGCCGCTGGGTACTTGACGAAAAGCGTCTTCGGCGAAGAGGTTGTTCATGCTATACGTGCGGTGGCTGCCGGAGAAACAGTGCTATCTGCGGCAAGTTCACGCCAGATATTAAGACATGCTCTTCGGCTTATGACAAAACCTTCGCGCCTGGACCCTAATGTTAAAATCAACGCTCGGGAGCTACAGGTTCTGAAACTGGCAGCCACGGGCATGAGTAACAAAGAGATTGCTCTCAATCTGGATCTCAGCCTGCGCACAGTGAAAGGTTACCTAGCGGATATTTTTTCGAAGTTAGGGGTAGCCTCCCGAACAGAAGCAGTCATTGTCAGTCTTCGGGCTGGCCTTCTCACTCTTGATGATCTTGAATAAGACTAGTTTCTGTAAATACCATGATAAAACGCATTACGAGAAAAAGCTTTCTTTTACATAACCCTCATTTTTGGGTTCTCATCCTTATGACGGTAGCCCTTGCTGTCTTATACTATGCCTGGCCGTGGCGCGATTATGCTCCTTGGCTCAGTAATCTTGCCTTGTTTGAGCTGAGGTATGAAATGGTTGGTAGCCTTTTCATGATACCACTCACCTATGCTATTCTCACTTTGTGGTGGCGGGGTGCTCTCATTATTTGGGTGTTATCATTTGTAGCCATGTTCACGCAAATGGCTCAATTATCAGGCGACTTCGGGTTTTGGCTACGTAATATCTCTCTCTTTTTTCTTCTTTTATCGCTTATACTCATAACTAGTTTGGTGCTGAAGTGGCGTCAAAATGAAAGAAAAACTACGGCAGAGCGGGAATTGGAACGCCAGGTCTATATGTCACAGGTCTTCAAGTGTCAAGAAGACGAGCGACAACAGATCGCCCAAGAAATCCATGATGGTAGCATACAAACATTATTGGCTGTAGCCAATCGCGCTCAAACTCTGATGGACGGTGACCACAATAATAATGTGTGTCAGGTAAGACAAAACGCGAAGTGGGTTAGGGATACGATTCTTAATGTATCTGACGATTTACGAAGGCTAAGCCTTCACTTGAGACCCAGTGTCTTAGATAATATGGGACTTGTGTCAGCATTAATATGGCAGGTTGATCATTTTAATGATGGCAACAATACAAATGCCCAAATTTCTATAAGTGGTGCCGAGCGGAAGCTTCCTCCTGAAATTGCGACCGCCGTATTTCGTATAGCTCAGGAAGCTTTGAGTAACGTTAGACGCCATTCACAGGCAACTGCGGTTACGGTTGCTCTGCAATTTCTTCCCCAGTCCATTGAATTAACGGTGCAGGATAATGGCGTGGGTTTCCCCTTGCCAACGATTGCTAGCCTTGCCACCCGGGGTAAGTTCGGACTAATCGGAATGGAACAGAGAGTCAAGTCTCTTAATGGCGCTTTTCATATCCATCCCCAGCCTAATCAGGGAACGCTACTCAAAATCAAATTCAGCTGCTAGTCTTGTGCCGCGATCATTTTGACATCATATAGAATAATTCGCGGTTGGAAAGCTCATGGCGATATCAAAAACGACAAATCTATAATAGTGAAATGTGTAGTGAGTGTTATACGCGCTAGGTTTTACGGCACGCACGGTAGACACAGGGGATTATAAAAAGATGAAAAAATTCATTGACAAATATAGAAGATATTTTGTCGGGCTTTTGTTTATATGCTTTATGAGCTCGTGCCTTTTCATTATATCCGTTTGTGTCAATATTATAAACCTGATTACTCCATAATCTCAAACATACGCAGAACCGTTCTAGCTCCGTCTCTTGCCCTAGCAAGAGCTAGCTCCAGTATGATATTATGCCTAATGTCCCCTCTATCCTGTGCTGGCACTTTGTGCTCAAAGCGGTGAGCGGTCTCATACCACTTAAGCCACTCACCGTCTAGCCTGTCATAGGATAGGGGGTCTTTATCTTCTGGAAAGGCTAATGTAACCGTCATCGCTTCCCCCTTTCAAAGAGGGCAAGCGTTCAGGTCAGGGCTTTGCCATATTCAATTGTTAAGGTGCTTTTTGTTTTCTAGCTTCATTGTCCAACAATTAGCCAGAAAGTATAATGATAAATTCCCTCCGCCTTTAGGTACCGAAGGGTCTTTCAGACAGGCATTTTTAACAAAACTTCGCCTTTAAACTCCTTTCCCGGGTATTTTCCGAAATTATTCCCCTCCTTAAGTAGGAGAGTCCACCTCCACAGTAGGAGAGTCCACCTCCACAGTAGGAGAGTCCACCTCCACAGTAGGAGAGTTCCCTCCTTATGTCCATCCTCAGATTAAAAATCAGGGGGAATTCTCATATGAAAATTTCAGGAGATTTTTCCTTAGGGAAAGGTGGGAGAATTCTCAGGAGAAAATTTCAGAGAATTCTTCTCAAAGAATTAAGGAGACCCCTCCTTACGGAAAGGTAGGGGAATTCTCAGGAGAAAATTTCAGGAGACAGTGCAGGCTGAAAATCAGGAGAATTCCGAACCCCGAGGAAGGACTCTATAAAGCCCTCAAAGTGCTGGCCAGCAGCGAGGTGCAGGTAATCATCTGTAAAGAGAACCGGGCAGAAACCGTGAGGCGTCTCCGCGTTCCGTCTACTGCTCCTAAAACCTTGTCAAGCCCTGGCAAAATCATTAAAATCAGCTATATTGAATGCTAACTTAAAAGTTCTACCTATCGTACAGTACCGCCCACCATAGTTGCAGTTCTATCCGAGGAGCAGGGGTTGAGGGAGCTGCTAGAGGCGCTACTGGGACACGCAGACCTCGGCACCACCCAAGTCTACCTCAGCATCGTCGACCAGGGCCTTCACGATGCGATATCTCTACTTGAGGAGGAAAAGGGGGATTGGGCACCCGACCCGCTGCACCCAGGGCGGAAAGTGCCCAGAACGTACTAATGGGCGACAGGAAGACTGAAGAAATACAAAAGGCGATAGCCGAGTTCTTGAGGAAGCTAGAGGCTGGCAAGAAGAATAAGGCAAGAGCTAAAAATAGGGAAAAACCCACCAGGTAAAAATACTAGCCCAATTTTTCCTAGGTGTAAATATACCCCCCCCAACTACCCATACGTGTCTGTAAAACTTTATGGTGAACTTTATGGTTAACTTTATGGGAAAATTTATGCTCAAACCGACCCCATAAAACAGTATGTATCGACATTGATTTTTCACGTGAAAAATCATAAATCAGGTCCTCTCTCAATATCGGGAATACAATCTCTGAATGTTGTAAGCAATATACTATTGATATAGTCTTTTAATATTTATAATGTATTAGCTTCGTTTCGCCAGTGCTAATTATTCCGCGTGAAATTAAGGGGGCGCAAGCGTATCTTGAAGTTCTGCTTGGGGATTCTGGCTAGCCGATTCTTTCGGAGAGTTCGAGTCCCCTCAGGTCTATCAATAAGATTACTTCCACATCAAAGTGTGGAAGTAATCTTTGAACTCTCAGTTCACTGAGACGCCAAGCTCGCTAACGAATTTTATGCACTGAACCTTAATTGATTTGTATGTTGTGACTTTAGGAACAAAACAAGCAAGTGGGCAATATACGGCACTCAGGGGTAACCTGCGGGAGTGGGGCTTTAGTTACGCTCCCTGAAAATTATGAGGGAGGGCAGACTCTTTTAAAATTTCTGAAATATCTTTAACGACTAGCTTTTCTTCTATTCCCTCGTCCTTTATCGCTTCACTAAGCATTACGGCACAGGTAGGGCAGGCTACCGCTAAGATGTTAGCGCCGGTCTTATAGGCTTCTCTCACCCTAATTCTTGACGGGCTATCTTCACCGCCGCCGAAGAAATCGGTGTAGAAATTGCCGCTACCTCCGCCACAGCAGAAGGAATTCTGGCGGTTCCTTTCCATCTCTACCAGCTCAACCCCCGGGATTGCCTTCAGTATTTCACGCGGCGCTTCATATTCACCGGCGTGTCTCCCCAGAAAACAGGGGTCATGATAAGTCACCCTCATGTTGAGCTTTGAGGACGGCTTTAGTCTTCCCTCTTGGATAAGGTCTCGGAGTATCCCGGTATAGTGAAATAACTCAAATCCAGCCGGGTATTCGTTTCTGAAGACATTATAGGAATGGGGTGAAAGCGTTATAATCTTCCTCACCCCGGCCTTCCGGAAAAGCCCGCTGTTTTTGTCTCTCAGCATCTGGAAGATACGGCTCTCGCCGAGCAGGCGGACTTCGTTGCCATCGCACTCTTCGGCAGGACCCAGGATGCCAAAGGAGATACCGGCCTCAAGTAGCAGTTCGCCGAGCGCTCCGGCGGCTACCTGTCCCCTCTCATCAAAAGAGCCGACACAGCCGACATAAAAGAGGAACTCCTGCCCGGTGTAGGGCTCTATCGCCGCGGCCCCAACCCACCGCCCCCGGTTTTCCCTCAGCTCCCGGTAGGGATTGCCGTAGGCTTCGATATTGCCGAAAAAACGGGCTACCTTGGGCATAACCAGCCCATCGGCCACCATCTCCTCCCTGGCCGCTATTATTATATTGACAATATCATTGTTGAAGGGGAACTTGCAGCTCTGGACGCAGTTATTGCAGGTCGTACAGGAATACAGGATTTTACCCAGCGATTCCGACCAGTCGATTTCCGCCTCCATCCAGGCCTGTATCAGCCATAACAGGCCGCCCGGTGAGCAGCTTTTAAGGCGGAACCTATTGTAAATGGGGCAGTTAAACTCCGAGTAATCTACGGTTAGCTGGCAGTATCCGCAGCCGAAACATCTATGAATTATGTCTTTATAGTCCTGCAGAGAAATCTAAGCCACCTCCCAGTTTCCCGGATTCATGATACCGTTGGGGTCCAGCGTTTTCTTTATCCGGTCCATCAATTGACGGGTGTTGGCGTCCATCTTTTCCAGAATCAGTTTCTGCGCCGGCAGTTCCGGCTTCCAGACCACCCCGCCCAGATCCAGGGTCAGCCGGTTGGTATCATCCAGAGCCCCTCTGGCTCTCTCCGCCTCCTCCTCCTGAGCGCGGTTAAAGGGGTAGGAGTATGCCAGCATGACGCTGTGGCCGTTGGGCAGGAGCTGTATGCCCAGTTGATAGAGCAGGCCGTACTTGTGGGCAATCTCAATCCCGCTCCGCCAGGCCTGCGGTATTACCTCAATGGGCAGTATGGCCCCGGTGTACTCAAAGCCGCCGCCTTTCCTGAAATCGGCGGCGGTGGCGGCAAAGGGAGGCACACCCAGAAACCTTTCCTGCAGCGGGGTCAGCGCCGGTTCCTCGTTTACCGGCGACACCTTATCCCGGTGTTTCTGAAAAATCCGGCTGTGCAGTTCCTTTTTGGTCTCGAACTCCGCCTCCGATTCCCCGGAAACGACTATAATGTAATATATGTGCTGCGCCCATTTCGGCTTCTCCTGAGTGATGATGAAACAGTTCTCCAGAAGATTAATCTGGCTGAGTTCGGATATAACCTCCGGAATCAGTTCGACGCTGTCGGAAACGAACAGCAGGAGGTCCCTGAAGGCGGGTTTGGGGAAAAGCTGAATTGAGAGCCTGGTGACGATGCCGGTCGTGCCCAGCCAGCCCAGAAAGAGGCCCATCAGGTCGGGGAGGGGGTCACGGCTGAACCACTTGGGACTTACCGAGCCGGAGCCCAGTTTGCATACCTCGCCGGTGGGCAGAACCACCTCCATGCCGTTGACCATCTGCGAGTTAACGCCGTATCTCGGCGTGAGGTGGCCGTGCCCGTGAATCAGTATGTTGCCGGCGACGGTGGCGGTGGGGGGTGACTCGGGGGTCGAGTGCTGGAGGTGGGGATGATTCTTCTCCAGGTAGGCTCTCAAGGCCGCCTGGGTGACACCGGCCTCGATTACGGCGTAACGGCTGGCTTCGTTTACCTCGATTATGCTGTCCATTCTTTTCATGTCCAGTACCATGCCGCCCTTAACAGGAACGGTCAGGGCCGATAAAGTCAGCCCCGCCCCCATCGGGGTAATGGCCAGCTTTTCACGGTTGGCCAGCCTGACTATCCGCTGCACTTCGGCCACCGTTCCGGGCATGACGACGCAGTCGGCCCGGCGCGGCTTCTGCGCTCCCGGGTCGCGGGAATAGAGATACAGCTCTTCGGGGCGGTCTGACACGTAATCCTGGCCGACGATTTCAGCCAGCTGGCTCAAAAAATCTGCTTTCATAGATGCCTACATTCTAGCACACTGCAGGCGGCTGTTACAGGACTTGGTCTCAATTTCAGGACAAGCCTTCAGCCTAGCTTATCTATCAAACGGTGCATCGGCACCGCCAGTATCAAAGAGGATAGGCGATGCATGCTCCGTCTCAATAAAAGCCGAAAATCCCCACCCCGACTTTAATCCCTGCTTCCTCACTTCGTTATCCTAAACAACTGTCAGCTTCGTGGCTCTCTCCGTACCCTTATTTTACCACTAAAAAGTGGTATCAACCATGTCTTTACTGAACCGACATTAGCCTCTCCTTGACAAAAGAGTTCGAATTCGTGTAAGATGAAATTGAGAATGAGTCGCAACCGCAAACAAGACAACACAATTCAAGGCCATCCCCTGACCACCCAGCGGCGCCTACTTCTGGAACTGTTGCGCGATGCTGAAGGGCATATAGACGCCAAGGAGCTTTATCGCCGCGCCAGTGCCAGGGATGAGTCTATCAGTCCGGCGACGGTATACCGCAGCCTTAACCTATTCAAGGAACTGGGGCTGGTTGACGAGATTAGGCTGGGCAAGATTCGTTGCTATTACGAGATTAAGCAATCGTCCGAGCATCAGCACTTGGTCTGCCGGGGATGCGGCAAAGTGATGGAATTTCAAAACCCCTACTTCCAGAAGTTGATCAAGGCAGTACAGCGGGAACACGCCTTCAAGGTAACCAAGGCTGAGTTATATCTCGAGGGTTATTGTCCAGAGTGTGAGGAGAAGGAGAAAACGCAGTGACCTCCATGACTGTGGAAGAGAGGCTAAAGCTATGATTGACATTACTGACCGAGATTTTGATAAAGAAGTGCTGGAATGCAAACTACCGGTATTTACCTGCTTCACTACTAAGTGGTGCCATTCCTGCTATCCGACGTGTCTTTTTGCCGATGAATTGGTAAAAGAGTATGAAGGCAGCGTGAAGTTTGTGAGGGTGGATACAGAGGGAAGTCCCGATACGTCAGCCCGGTATCACATCTGGGTTGTGCCGACCATATTGCTTTTTAGAGACTCTCAGCCGGTGGAGAAACTGCTCGGTTTTCAGGAGCGTGGATCGATGAAGCGCTTACTGGGGGATGCAATAGCTAAAGAGCCGGGTCCTGAACTCAAAAGCTAGTCGAAAATGACCGAAGCTCTGAAAAACCAGATGAAGTATGCAGAATGGTTAG
>Ga0315539_1003313_pt1 | contig 11358 bp, 9 predicted proteins | sample SalMarSW160150MG_FD_203097 | JGI IMG/M metagenome (GOLD analysis project Ga0315539, IMG submission 203097) | Salt marsh sediment microbial communities from the Plum Island Ecosystem LTER, Massachusetts, United States - Salt Marsh Sediment SW1601-150 ... | reverse complement strand
TAATCACAGATGACTCAAAGCAAGTTAACCAATTGAAGATTAGAGCAATCTTGCTTATGCGAGCAGTAGGAATGTCAAAGGAGCAGGCTGAGGAAAACTTTAAAGTTCTTATGGACAGTGCCAAAAAGGATAAGGACCAAGAATACTACATTGATGCAGAAAGGATCCGAACTAAAATGACAGTTTTTTCCTCAATATCTATGTTGATGCTTACTATGTCAAAAGTCTGACACAAAAGTGATTATGTTTGGAGAATATTATGACACGAGGCAGGATAATAGAAATAATTCTTACTTCTGTTGCCCTTTCTGTGCTGATTCAGTTTTTGCTGACAACAGTCTTCGAATTCGGAGTTCGTCCTGATATCGAGATTCTGAATACAGAGGGGCATGAGTACTTTTTTGGTCTTGATTATGGTTACGTTATTAACGTTGAGCTTAGTAATAAGGGTAGAGAAGGAGCAGCTATTGTAGGCGTTGAGCTTCGGTACGGAAGCGAAAAATGGAGCAGATCTCAGACTGTTTATCTTAAACGGCACGAGACCAAAAAGCTGACTTTTGAATTCTTGCAGCCGACCATACAACAATCTCAATTACCAGAAACTTCTTTTGAAGTACGGGTATTTCCACTCAGGCGATGATTGCCATAATCGCTAGCTCTGATATACTTCTGATATGCCAGAAAAATCAAGACCTGATTCCAGGCACGATATTTCTGAAAGTCCTGTCTTTATAGAACTCATTGAATAGTAGAAAGACCTTTTTTTACGCTTTCAGCACGTGTCGATCTAGTAAAAAGGTACAGTAAATGACTGATGGAAAACAAAAGACCCTGTGGGATTTCATGAATGAGCCAGCTCCAAACACAAAAACGCCGAAAAACAGCAAAATAAGGTTATCACCATCAGCACTTAACCTTTTTCTCGAATGCCCACGATGCTTCTGGCTTGAGAAAAACAAAGGCATAAAAAGACCCCGCGGTATATTCCCATCTTTGCCTTCAGGCATGGATTCAGTCATTAAGACATATTTTGATACCTTCCGAATGAAAGGCGATATGCCACCTGAAATCAAGGGAAAGATGAGAGGAGAGCTTTTCTCAGATATTCCCATCTTAGATAAATGGAGGAACTGGCGCAAAAGCGATCTATGCTATGAAGACAGGGAATCCAATACCATATTGGTAGGAGCACTTGATGATTGTCTAATAGAAGATGGCTTCTATATTCCATTAGACTATAAAACCAGGGGATATAAGTTAAAGGAAAATCCAGCACGATACTATCAAAATCAGCTTGATTGTTATTGTCTAATGCTTGAGTATAGTGGTTTCAAAACCAAGGGATTAGCGTACCTGCTTTATTATTGGCCTGAGCAAGTTCAGCAAAACGGCATTGTGAGGTTTCACGTTGAACCGATAAAGATAGAGACTAATATCGAATCAGCTAAGAAAACAATCAAGAATGCTGCGAAATTGCTGTATTCACCAATGCCAGAATCAAATCCTGATTGTGAATATTGTAGTTTAGTTAGAAACAGGAGGAATGAGTAGGCTGTTAATATTTAAGCGATGGATAAAAGCTTCACCTAGTGGGAGAATCAACAAATGGTCGCTGTCCCTATTAACAGCATACTGCATAACATAGCTAGCATAATGATTGTTTGCAGGTAGAAAAATCCAATATGATTGGGGGTGTTGAATTGAAAGCCTTAATAATCTATGACTCCAAGTTTGGTAACACAGAAAAAATAGCCAGGGCTATTGGCGAAGCTATCACTCCATTGGGTAAGGTCAAGGTAGTCCAGGCGGGCGATGCCAATCCCTCGGAACTATCATCTATTGACTTTCTCATAGTCGGCTCACCCACTCATGCGGGTAGAGCAACGAGAGCCACTAAAGAGTTCCTCAAGAAAATTCCCGCAAATGCTCTTGAGAATGTCGGAGTAGCCGCATTCGATACAAGGTTTTCAGCGGAAGATAAAGGTATTGGAGTACGTATATTGCTCAGAGTTTTGGGCTATGCCGCTGGGCGCATGGCTAATAGATTAGAACACAAAGGAGGTCATCTCGCGGCGGAGCCGGAGGGCTTCATAGTAGAGGATAGTGAAGGGCCACTGAAAAAAGGAGAACTGGAGCAAGCTGCCATCTGGGCTAAAAAAATCAAGACCTGACCTCAAGTATAAAAATAAAAGAGAAATAAACCACTTCTCACTTAAGGAAAAACACGGTTGCTATTCGAGAAATGATTCGTAGATTACTAGAACGTGATCTTGATTCTATGCTGGAAGTTATTAATGATGCTGCCCAAGCTTACAAAGGAGTAATTCCAAATGATAGATGGAAAGAACCCTATATGTCAGCTGAAGAACTGGGAGATGAAATTGATTCTGGCGTTAACTTTTTTGGTTTGGAAAAAGAAGGAAGAATAATCGGAGTAATGGGAATTCAGGAAGTTAAGAATATTACCTTAATCAGACATGCCTATATGGCTACGGAATATCAAGGGAGAGGATTAGGAGGGAAGCTCCTTCAATATTTAATCAATTTAGCCAAAGCTCCTGAAATTCTGGTGGGAACCTGGCAGAGTGTAAACTGGGCTATTCAATTTTATGAAAAACATGGATTCGCGTTAGTGTTATATCATGAGAAGGATATGCTTTTGAGAAAATATTGGAACATTCCTGAAAGACAGATAGAGACCTCTGTTGTGCTCAGATTAAATAAAACAATAAATGAGGTCAGGTCTTGATTTTTGAAAATTATGGGAGTATTGCCAACAGGGGTCGGATTTCGACTACAGGATTCTCCAATTCTAAAGGGATTCAATGGAGAAAAGTTCTCTCTTCGGAAAAAAATCTTATTTGCCGACCAATGTTGAAAAATACCAATAAGATGAAAAAGAACAAAATTCTATGTAGGGCAAGGGGGAAACGGCCTTGCCGTAGGGAGGTTAGACGATGGCCAAAGTCATTACAGAGTTTCAAGAACGAGCGAGTACAGATCGAAAACTTTCCTTTGGGCTGTACCTGGTATTCCTTCTGGTAGTAGTCATTATGAGCGGTATCATCGGAGGGATAGGGTGGTTATTTGGAGGATGGGGAGTAGGACCAGTAGTCACAACTGTGGCCAGTGCCTTAGTTGCAATCTACCTTTGGTGGTATAACTGGCTTCTCTATAGCCGCAGGAATGATCACTTCAACCGAATAAAGAGGCTCAAAGCGGGCGTTTCAGAACTCCTGGAAGGCAAGACAGAAGTAGAGAAGGGGACTCTGAACAAAGCCGACTCTTTTCTGGAAAGAAAAGAAGCAACTCGTCCCAACATCCTCTTCTTCCTGTGGCTTATATTAACCTATCTGGGAAGCTTTTCCCAGTTTCTTGCTCCCTTGGGGGTCCTATCTTTTGCCTCTCTCATTGTGGGTCTGGTCGTTTTGTACTATCTTACCACAGACTACTATTACCATGAGCAAGGAGAGATCGCCTTTCTCCAGAGGGTCACAATAGCCCTGGGAAAAAAGGGAACAGCTCTGACCGCAACTCCGAGCAATCCGCTTCACACAAGATCATACGGACTCTATATCTTTCTATCCATCATCACCTTTGGCATATTCTGTCTCTACTGGGCTTACGTGATATTCCACGACCCCAATAAGCACTTCGATACTCATCAGGTATGGGAAAACGAGCTACGACGAATTGTTGAGAAAGACCTAGGCTGAATCGCTATATAATTGTTTCCAAGAGAGTTCAACTATTGTCTCCTTTGGATCAAGACCAAACATAATCAGAACTCTTTTCGAGAATTGAGAAAAGACAGAGCTGCCAATTTGAGCTAGTGCAATCATTACGGGAGCATAGTTCAGGGATTCTAAGATTTTAGGCGTGACATGTACAGTCTTCGGCCTGATGTTCTCGTAGTCTTTGCTTTCCCTACGACCAAATCTCAACACTTGTTAAAGCGAACTAAAATATAACGAGGAAGTAAGACTAAAACTGGATAGATTTGTTCTTAGAGAGGATATGGAGAAGTATTTCTCAATCAAAGAAGTGAAAATGGTCTCAAGAACGATACTTCAGACGCTGGCTCCCCGGGCAGGACGTTGTTAGAACTTTTTCCAAAAACACAGTAGATGAGATAGAGATTCCCATCTATGATATTCCGATGCAAAGAACATGAACCACGAAGATCTCAGCACTTATCAATCTGGGTTTTGGCAACTTACTTCAAGAATCAGTTTAACAGAAGAGACCTATTAGTCAATTCAATATGCAAGTCCTGTGAAACTCATTTTGACAAGATACGCTTTTCGTCTAAGACAGGAGCATTATTTCAATCATAATGAATTAGAACGGACGTAAGAAAATGAACAAAGCACAGTTAATAGAAGAGGTAGTTATATGAAACGACATAAATAATTGCGCATCCCTTGTAGCGACTTCATTTATGAAGCCAGAAAATTAGCGGGTTTGATGAATCAAACCTCTACAGATAAGAAAATATATAAGACGTTTCATATAGTTAGTCAGGACTAGCAAAGAGAACATCTGGCAAAGCAGTTGATGCAGTAGTCTCAGCAATAAGTGACTGTCTGGCCAAAGGAGAAAAGGTTACCTTAGTTGGTTTCGGTAGTAATTTTCTTTTCTTTCGCTAACTACAAGAACAATTATCATTCCAAGTTTCAGCGCTTTTCAATTTGTTCGTTCTGAGATGAAGCCCAACAGAAGAAAACTGGACGTCAACCGGAGCTAAAACTCTGCATGACCACCATTGACACAGCCGATTTTTGCGATTAAGATGGAAGCGTATCTCATAGATATCAGTGAACAAAAAGGAGGAACAAGAACGAACAAAGCACAGGTCGCATAAGGAGAAATTGGCATAGGATCTGCTTTCTGAATCTTTTTCCCGATGCCAGCTATCTCTCTGATTCTGATTCACCCTATGGTGGGTCCGGAGCAGCGAGCTTTTCTGAAAGTATGGTGATGCCTACAAGACTTACATAGGAAAGACCCCAATTTGTATCAAGACACCAAAATCGGGTTAAGAGTCATAGATACCTTTCTGGATCACAGTTTTCAAAAAACATGGTGGTGGTATTGGATCCTATCTCTCTGATGATGGTCTTTCGGTCTGCGATGAAAAAAAGACGAAATCAGCCCAAAGGAGACTTTCCCTAGCCAGACGAAGGTAGGCTTATCCCTAGGGAAGAATACAAAGAACCTCTCAAGAAGGATCATAAACAGTGTGGCCCTACTTGCTATGCACAGCAATGTGGATTGGATTTGTCTTTCCCTGGCTGATGAGTTCGATCCGAAAGCGTAGGACCTATTCCATTTATGCAGAGTGTGGGATTGGCCTGTGCTTAACTCTGGTTATCCTTGGCTTGTTTGGTGGATATCAAAATCCAAAAGAGATTGTGGTTTCCCAGGCCCTGCAGGTTATCGGAAATATTCTATTATTTACCGCTATTGCCTTGGCTATCTTTACCCTATTTACTCTCAAGGCCAAAGGGAAACCAAGAAAGGGACTTGAAGAGACCCGTTTCTTAGTCAAAGGCACAATATTTGGTGTGATTCGACATCCACTTTATCTCGCCTTAGCCCTATGGGCAGTGAGCCAGATATTGGCAATTCAGTTTATTCTCTCTCTCATATTCGGTGCGGTAGCCATATTCTGTTTTTGGATGGCTTCCGTGAGGGAAGATGAGTTCAACCTCACAAAATTTGGAGATGGCTACCGGGAATACTTAAAGAAGGTTCCCAGGTGGAACTTTCTTAGGAGCTTCACAAAGAGGTCCCACGATGAGAAGGATAAATGAGAAGATTATCCTCTTTATTCTGGCTGCCTTAGCTCTGGGTAACTTATTATTTTTTATCAAGAGCTCCTCCTCAGGCCCTATTGTAGGATTTGCCGTAGCTATAGGAGCAGGGGTTCACTGGTGGATACGGAGGAACTCCCAGTTCATTATGGTAATAGCACTTGTGTGGATGGGTCTCCATCTATATGAACTGGCGAAAGTTGGTTTGGGGTCTTACCCGGTTCTATTCTTGCTTAATCTCTTGCTCCCCATACCCCTTTTCTATTGTAGTTCGAAGACCTTTTTCTTGCTAAGGAAAAACGCAAACCCAAAATAGAAAGAATCTTGTAGATTTGTTTCAAAATCAGAGAAAGAAAGAACCAGAATGTACAGTTCAGTATTTTGTCATCCATAGGATTTCCTCAGTATTTGGTGTGATTGAAAAAGAGCGTATGGGAAATCTCTTGACAAAGGTGGATTCAGGGATTATCCTGCAAGCGTTGAATGTCTAGGAGGAATCCTTCGGGTACCGCTATTTAGAAACGGTAGTGTCAAGAATTGTATGAAAGAATATGAAAGGTCAACAAAGTAAAAAGATAGAATTTTCTTTGGAGTAAGGTCATAATTGTTTTTTGAAAAGAGAGTTTTAATAGTTGTGGGGCTTGATACCAGAGTACAGAAATGGAAGGTTGGTTATTCTTAACCTGCTATTGAAAACAAAACTGAGTGAGATTTAATCAGAAAGGGTAGTTCTTTATCAGTTCTTAAGAATCCCATTATGGATACTGCCGTTCTGTGGATAACTCTTCAGGTTACCCAAATCACTTGGATAGCTCTTGGAGCTCTCCACAGTCTCCACAACTCTGCTGTTACTACCTTGTGATCAATCAACCCTTTTATAAAACTTTAGTTGAGCGAGGGCTCTAGAGCTAACTGGAGAACTTTAGCCCATTTGCCCTGAAGGGTGTCTATATCCTTTAATTCTTCTAAGGGTATAGGCACAGAATAATTGAGGCTAATATGTCCTCGAAGAAAGTTATAGTGAGTAACAAAAAGAGTAGTTAAAGCTACTGCTCCATTCTTGGAATGAAAGCCACAAGCAGCTCTTATGTGGAACTTATAGGTGCGATTAAGTCTTTCAATAAGCTCTTTGAAAGGACGAAACTGCTCTGATTCTGAATCAAGATTCTGCAAGCCAATGACCTTCTTATGAGTTAGATTAGGCTCATAGCTCTGATTTATAAAGTGAATCCCGGCAGGATAAAAAGGATTGCCATCAGTTACCAGGATGATCTCTTGTCCAGGTGAAGCTGTACGAATAGGAATAGCCTCATTCATACTGGTGATAGCCGGCAGGGTATCCCTTGTTCCATCAACATGGTAGGCAGTAATCTTGCGACTTTTCGAGGAGATAAAAAAGAAGACAAAGTTATGTTCACCTCTTACTTTAATATAGGTCTCATCGCCAGCTTGAATATCGTCTACTTCTCCCTTATTGGCTAGATTAAACCTATGGCAATAAGGGGCAGCCATTTCAGTGTAGTTAAGAACAGTCTGATAAGAGATGGGTAGTTTAAAGACATTACGCAGAATAAAGCCGGTCTTTCTGGCAGAGATACCTAAGGATATGTGAAAGGTAAGAGCAAGACATAAAGTATTAAGAGAGTTATAGATTTTAAAAAGAGAGGAAGAATCCTTTTCCTCGGGGGCAGAATGCCTCAGCTCCTCTTGGGTGAAATGATATTCCCGATACTGATATCTAAGCTTAAACTGAGAAGACTTGATCTTTGCTAAAATCCTTTCTCTAAAATTAAGCTTTGCTTTGTTCTTTAAAAAAGAGGGGCACCTATCATTGTCACATTTATAGATAGAGACATCTCTTCGCTCTTTACAAAGATAAAGTGAATAACCACAATGAGGGCAAAAGTATTTAGCTTTATTCCGATAACGAGGATGCACTTGTGATAGGGAGGAGTAGATCTTACACTTAAGCTGCGTGCGCTTTTTACCATCATTAAAATAAAGGTACTGGCAAGGAGCACCACAAATTTTCGAGATAGAACCTTTAGGTACTTTAGTGGCAGGATCTTTAGTATTAACTGCTTTAAGAGGATGACCTTTCTTTTCCTCATAAGTAGATAAAAGTTTCCTCCAGTCTAACTTTGGAGTAATTTTAAAAGGAGCCTTAAGTGGTGGGTTTGGGTCATTACGGTAATGAGGATGCTTTTCTTTGAAATCATCTTTAGGTTTAACATCAGGATTACGATTAGCTAAAACATCTAAAAGGCCCTGAATAATTTCCTCTATTTCTTCACGGGTGAACTTGGAGCAGATCCAGATAACAAAACGAGCAGTTTTTTTCACTGGGCTTGCCTCCTTTTTGATGGATTCCCAAATCCTACTGCAAGAAGTAGGGGGGAGGCAAGTTACTTTTACCAAAACAGTTAATAATAAAGAGTTTAGAACAAAATCAACAAAAAACTTTTGACAATACTTTAGAAACCTTGAGGAGGGTAACAATGAATAAGAGTAAAACAGGAGACGTTTTGAGGTTCATCGTGAGCATAGTGGTCTGCCAGCTTGCGGGTGCCGTGGGGTCTATTTTCACGGCTCCAGCAATTTCCACCTGGTACACCACTCTCAGGAAACCAGTCTTCACACCACCTAACTGGGTTTTTGCCCCTGTTTGGATCGCGCTTTTCGCTCTCATGGGAGTAGCGGCATTTCTGGTCTGGCACAAAGGATTAAGGAGCTCGCAGCCTAGAAGGGCCCTGATGGTATTTGCCGTCCAGCTGACCCTCAATGTTTTTTGGTCGCTGGCTTTCTTCGGTCTCAAATCACCTCTTGTAGGATTGATATTAATTATCACTCTCTGGCTTGCTATCTTGGTAACGATTGTTTACTTCCTGAAGGTATCACGAACCGCAGGATTACTGCTCATACCATACATTATCTGGGTAAGTATTGCCACGGCCTTGAATACCTCAATAGTGATTATGAATCCGTAGGAAGTGAACGGGTACCGTGAAGAAGCTTACTAGGAATACCTTTCCTTCCTTGGCTCCCCTGCGGGGACAGAACAAAGTTAGAACAATTTGGGAGAATGTGGTGGGTGAGATAGAGATTCCAGTTTTTGATATTCCGGATCGAAGAACCTGAACCAGCCTAAATCTCAGCACTCGTCAATTTGGGGGAACCTTGACTATGGAGATTTTCAGGCCATTTACTGCCGAATCTAATTATTGGACGCAAGAGGTTATTATCTGAAGCCAGGAGGGTTTTCTAACTTTTGACTTTAGCCTCTTGTATTGTATGTTCAAAGAAAAAAGGAGAAACCAATGCTAACATGTAATGAGATGGAAGAAGGATAAATCTATGCGTGTGAGGAATGTGGTCTTGAACTCCAAGTAGTAAAAGAGTGTAGAGAGTGTAGACATGAGAGCTGCGGTCTTACCTGCTGCGATGAACCACTTAAGCTGAAACGGTGATTCTCTGTTCTTGGAACAGTGGTCGCTTGATCAAGTTCTGCATTTGCTTGATTCCAGTGAAGCTGATACAGCCACATTGTGGTAGGAATACTACCTACCACTCTGAACTAGTAAAACCCTTAGCTAGAGCGTACGACAACCATGGACAAAATCTAATTCAGACCAAATCTCAGTACTTGTGAATCTGAGGATCGGAGGGGTGTGCTGCAATTGCCGGGAACTCTGCCACCCAGCATATCAACCTGAATATTGACTTGCCGAGAGAATCTGTTTATATAGGCCCTCAGTGGAGTAGGGCAATCGTAAGAGTGGTTCCCACGCTCGAATTATTACTATTTTTGTCAGATAACCAAGGAGGTTAAGGTGAGAATTATCAAGAAATGTTGTCCAGTATGCATCCTTTTGTTGTTACTCTTCTTGTTCTCGGGCAGTCTCCAAACGATAGTAGCCCAAACCCAAACAGAAAGACTTTACTATGGTATCGAGACAAACGGGGTGTTATGTGGGTACTCAGAGATTAGTATTTCCCCCATGGTTAAAGATGGCAAGAACATAGCTTTGCTGGAGCAAAAGACGTTTACCATGCAGTCAGCCCTAGGGAGCGAGTTCAATACAGAACTCATGGAAATGGGAAAACTGTTTACCGGGAAGGTGGGAAAACTACTTACCAGACTACTGGGAAATTACCTTACCGCGACACTGGGAAAAGTACTTGACATTTACAGCACTCCGCCTCGGCTATACACTCTCTTCCTTTCAAACTTTAGTGCGTGACTTTAAAGCCAACCTCAAAGAAGGTAGAAAACCCGAATTTTTTATCTCTCATCGTCCTGCTCCTAAAACCACCCCTAAAAAAGACATAGTACGGATGGAAGCTATCACCCTTCGTAAACAAAATTACTCCATCTATGACATTCAAGCTCTTCTTAAGACAAAGGGATATATCATTAGTCACACCGCTATCAGCGAAATTTTGCGAGAAGAAGGATTTGCCCGTCTTTCTAAAAGAACTGAAGTCGAAGTCCGCCAGGTAAACATTTCTCGGCCTAATATTCCCGAGGTAACAGATGTACGCCAGCTCAATCTCTCAGATGGCCGCAAGGTCACTACAGAATATGGAGGGCTTTTCCTTTTTCTGCCAATTTTTTCAGAGTTAGGACTAGAAGAAATAGTAGCGGCTTCTAAATATCCTGGAACAGCCATGATCCCTGCAGTTAGTGCTATTTTATCTTATTTGGTGCTCAAGCTCATTGACAAAGAACGACACAGTCATATTAATGATCTCAATTTCGATGAAGGAGTGGGACTTTTTGCTGGACTTAATGTCTTGCCTAAATCGACTGCCATCTCAAGTTATTCTTATCGTACAACTCGTTCCATGAATCTTTGTTTTTTGGAGAAGCTCATACATCGAATTCACACAGATATTTTGCTTGATGCTAAAGTTTTTAACCTGGACTCTCACCCTGTTCCTCATCGGGGTGAAGAAAGTGTACTTGAAAGGCATTGGATTCCTTCTAGGGGCAAAACTTTCAAAAGCGTGCTTACCTTTTTCGCTCAAGACTCAGATACTCGCATTTTATGCTATTCCAATGCCCAGGTCTATAAGAGGAGCCAATCTGAGGAAGTGCTAAAGTTTGTAGAGTTCTGGAAGCGCATAAAAGGTTGCTATCCTACCCACCTCTTATTTGACTCTAAACTCACTACTTATCAAAACTTAAGCCAGCTCAATCAAAAAGGTATCTACTTCATCACTATTCGAAAAAGGGGGGCAAATCTTCTTAAACAAGCTTTATCTAAACCTAAAACAGCTTGGCAAGAGTGCAGAATTGATACGCCCAAAAGGCGGTTTCAAAAAGTAAAGTTTATTGATACTCCCATCACCATAAAAGATTATGAGGGAAAAATTAGACAACTTATCATCAAAGACTTGGGACGACAATCTCCTACCTTTATGCTTACCAACGATATCAAAAGCTCTGCCCGAAATATCATTACCCTATATTCTAAGCGGGCAAGAATAGAAAATAGCATTGGAGAAAATGTAAATTTTTTTCACCTTGACTGTTTATCTT
>Ga0315539_1003312_pt1 | contig 11359 bp, 15 predicted proteins | sample SalMarSW160150MG_FD_203097 | JGI IMG/M metagenome (GOLD analysis project Ga0315539, IMG submission 203097) | Salt marsh sediment microbial communities from the Plum Island Ecosystem LTER, Massachusetts, United States - Salt Marsh Sediment SW1601-150 ... | reverse complement strand
GCTATCTTCCAGGACTTGCGAATGCGAGTGAAGATTTGTTCAAATCCAATCTTATGGTTAAATGGCCCCGACGGGATTTGAACCCGCGACACCTGGCTTAAAAGGCCAGTGCTCTACCAAGCTGAGCTACGGAGCCCTTATTTAGATTACAATCTTAACCTTATAAATATTTTTAAAGCAACAGATAAGCTAATTAAATAATTTAGGATAATATATTTAAAAAATTATTCTTTATTATTTTTTCATATCAAAAAATTTTGCGAGCCTTGGTCCTCTCTGCTTATGATAATGTGAACCGACTTTTTTATCTCCATAAGAGACATTAGAAAGATTTTTTAAACGAAAATATTTTAAACTTGCTATCCCCTGATTTTCTCTTAATAAAAAAGGCTGTCCAAAGTTTCTTAATTCTAATGTAGCTTGGGCATCCCAGCCAGGGTCAAAAAATCCAGCATAATGCGACCTAAACTCCCCTGAAGAAGTTTCAATATCAGACATTTCTACACAAAAATCTAAAGGTACTCTGACTGCTTCTTTAGAAGACAAAATATAAAAAGAATCTTTATCAATAACAAATTCTTTTCTTTTTCTTAATTTAATTGGTTCAAAAAATTCTGAATAGGGGTTGTCTTTTCTTGACAAATCAAGAGTAGGGGCATTTTTTCTTGCAACATAACCTGGATTTTCTGCATCAAGCATTAAAGTCATATAAACTTTATCATCGCTGACAAAATTCTGAAATTTTTTAGGTTTCATTAGCACATAATCATTTCCTTCCATAATTCTTAGCAAACCTGAATCCTTATGTAGTCCTATTAATTCATCTCTTCCTACACTGCATGAATGTGTGTCTATTAATCTTAACTGGCTTAATAAATCTCCTTCTCTTAATCTGACATCAAAAGATCTTGAACAAATCTCCAGCCATAAATCTCCTTCATACCCTGCAGGAATTTTATCAAACACTCTTCCATCATTAGTGATTGCTCTCACATGAATATCTGTCCTGCCAATTGAACTTTTAGGATTTACTTTTCCTTTAATATGCGGGGGAAGAAAAAATCTTTCCTGAATTTTTGCAACAAAAGTAATCCCTTTATGTAAAAAACTACCATTTTCTGAAATGTTAAAACAATACTTTTTATTTTCTTCTAAAAAGGATTGAAAATTCCCTCCGAATGACACTGCTGAAAAAGGCATACAATAAACAATACTCCCAATTCTTAAATCAAGTGAAGAAGGCTGGATTTGTTTGTCTTTAATTTCATTCTCGGAACAAATTACTTTGCTCTCTATTAGTTTTTTTAATTGCCTATCAGAATAAACTCCTATAGCCATCCCAAACAGAAAAAATCTTTTCTTTTAAAGACTATTATACTAAAATATATACATTATACTTTCCTTTCAAGTCCACTATTACCTCCAGTGCTTCCCCACGCACCGCTCCCTCTTTCTGTCTCAGAAAGTTTGGCTACTTCTTCAATTTCTGCAGTAGCAACCGGCTGGATAATAACTTGTGCAATTTTATCTCCCTTTTTTATCACAAAATCTTCTTCGCCTGTATTGAGAACAATAATTCCATATTCACCGCGATAAGTATAGTCAATAACACCTCCTAAAATCGTAATACCTTTTTTCAGAGCAAACCCACTCTTATCCCTTATTGACGCAAAATATCCTTTTGGAAGCTCCATTGAAATTCCTGTAGAAACAAGCTGTCTTTTGTTTGATTTAATTATATAACTTTCTGTTGAATACAAATCAAGCCCTGCATCGCCCTTATGCGCATAATTCGGAATAATCGCGTTTGGCTTTAACTTTTTTACTTTAACTAATATTGACATAGATAGGAAATTATTAAAGAGTTTTTATATTTTATGTTTTTATTTTACATTAGATTATTTATGTAACCATCTTTTACTAAAGCACCCATTACTTTTAAATTCATATCAGATAAATTATAATCACTTGTGTTGTCAATAAATTTGCATTCTGTAATTTCTGAAGAAGGTTTTCCTAACTCTCCTTTAATATCTGCAAAATAGACTTTTGTTTTAAATCTTTCTTGCATATGTGTATTTCCTATGAATTCATTATAATATTTTAGGTTTTTTAGTTGAGTTCCTGATAGTTCTTCACTAACTTCTCTGTACAAACATTCTAAATCCGATTCGTTCGGCTCAGGTTTTCCGCCAGGAAGCAACCAACTTTGTCTTTTTCTTACTAACAATATTTTTCCATTATGAATAATCGCAACATTAATTGTTTCTCTCATATTAGATAAATTCTTTAATAGTATATAAATATTATTCAGCTAATCTTCAAATTATTTCAAAACCACCTTCTTCGCAACATCATCTATTAAACTAATTTTTATTTTATCTTCAACTTCCAAAGTGATAAAATCGCGGTTGTTGTCTGCAACAATAACTCCGATACCGCTCACTATTTCAATCTCAATAAAATCTCTCTCCCTTAAATATAAAGGATTTTGTTTTTCTGTCACATTATTGAATGCAACACCAATTCCTATCTAAACTCTCCTGAACAATTTAATAAAAATATGTCCCTTACCAAATCAAGAGTCTCCTCAACATAATCAAAACCATTATCCTTAAGTTCTATCTTTAGCTTTTCTATACTTTCTGGATTTTTTCCAATAATATGCATTTTTTTCATTCTCTACTCAACGAGCTCAAATCTCTTGACTTTTGTTCCGTCTTCAAATTCTTTATACCCTAAAAAATCTTCAAGAGTCCTTGCCCATAAAGTCCCGAAGGGGAATTTATTGCTATTGTAAATTTGCTTATAAATAACAATTTCTTTTTCAGGATTCTTGCAATCTCTCGCAATACCGATTACTTTATATAACCTATCTTTTCCCTTAAAATGCTGGTAAATTCCCCCGACAAAAACTTCATTCATTATAATAAATTCCTAACGTAATTTAATTCTTTATCTAAACATTCTTTCATAAACTTAACCTTATCTTTATTTATACAATTCGAAAAAACACTTTCAATAACTACTGGTTTACCTAAAGGAACAGATAATAAAATATTTTTTTGTTTGGTTTGAAATAAAGGAGAATGTGATTGTCCGTCTTCCTGAATAAAATAACCGCTTAAATGAAGATGACAAATTTTATTTTTAAAATTATTATAAAATTCTTTAGATAATTTCATTGAAGAATCGTTTGTAAAAGCATGCATTAAATCTAAAACAAATCCAAAGTTCCTCCTTGAAAAAACTTTCTGCATATCTTCAACACTTTTTCCAAAATCTTTTCTGTTATCCATATTTTCAAAAGCCAAAGGCAAATCAATATTGCAAATATAATCCCAATAAAGGACTAAATCAGGATGTAAAACAACACTATCAAAACAAATTCTTTTGTGTAAATCTATTATTTTATCAAATAAATTCTTGGTTTCTTCATTGTTAGAATATTTTACATCATCGGGCAAGTGTAAACTTTTATAATCAAAACCATAAAAATTTTTCTTATCTAACAAACTTAATAATCTCATTCTTTCAACTTTTCCTACACAGAGTTCAATGCATCTGCATCCTGTTGAACGAACGATTTCTATTGCCTCTTTTGACACCGGATTAAAATTTTTATACAAACAACCTGTGCTAAAACCTATCATATCCTTACCTCAACTTTCTCAAAATATTTTTCAGCAACTTTCTTCAATTCATTTAAATAAGATTCGTCTGTATCTTTTTCTTTGTTAAATCCTCCATCAATAAAATTTCCTTTATTCTTAAAACCCTGTAAAAAATATTTTTTTGGTTTCCTCTCGCAAATCTCGTTGAGCCATCTTCCTACTTTTTCAATCTCCTTTGTGTTATGAAACCTCTCAATAATCGTCGTCCTAAATTCGTAATTTGGAAAATTTGAAATTAATTTTATTGATTGCTCAATCTTATCTAAATCTACTTCGACGCTGGCAATTTTAGAATAATTTTCTTTACTGCCTTTTATATCCATAGCAATATAATCCACAAGCCCTTTATCAATTAACTCTTTTAATTTTTCAGGAAAACTCCCATTAGTATCAATTTTTATAAGATAACCTATTTCTTTTATTTCTTTCAGAAAGTTAGTATCAATATTCACTAAGGGCTCTCCTCCAGTAATACAAATAGCATCAAGTTTCCCCTTTCTTTTTTTTAAAAATCTTAGTATATTTTCTTTCAGAAAGTTTTCTTTTCTATTACGGATTACTAAATCAGGATTGTGGCAAAACCCACATCTAAAATTACATCCCCACAAAAAAATTGTGCACGCTATCTTTGAAGGGTAATCTATAAGTGTTGTTTTTTGAAGTCCTGCGATTTTCATCTTAAAATAAAAAAGGGAGTTTCTCCCAAAAACTAATCTTCTTCATCAGGGTAGGAAAATGAAGTTCTGTCATTAAATTCTGCTTGCTTTCCTTCATTAAATTGAGAAACAGGTCTAAGATATCCTACAACTCTGCTCCAAACCTCACATTTGGTTCGTCCCATTTTCACCTCCTAAATTTATTTGAGATTCTTCATACAACTTTTCTGTCTTTTCTTCATCTATCTTTTTCAAATCACTTTCCTCTTTTTCTTTTTCAAGAATTTCAACTTCTGCGTCGCATTTAGGACAATATTCATGTTCCCCTGGAAGGTAGCCATGAACAGGACAAACTGAAAAAGTAGGGGTAATTGTAAAATAAGGCAGATGATAACTATTAGAAATTTTTTTAACAATTAATTTTACAGAATCCTTATTTAATCTTTCTCCAACATAAGTATGGAAGACAGTGCCTCCTGTATACTTACATTGAAACTCATCCTGCAAATCCAATGCTTCAAATATATCATCAGTGTAATTTACTGGAAGTTGTGAGGAATTTGTGTAATAAGGTTTTGCTCCCTGTTGGATTGATTTTTCATTTGCAACAATAATCTTCCCAAATCTTTTTTTATCTAAACGAGCGAAACGATAAGTAGCTCCTTCGGCTGGAGTAGCTTCAAGATTATATATGTTCCCTGTTTCTTTCTGATAGCTTCCTATTTGTTCTCTCATAAAATCAAGAATTTTAATAGCAAATTTTCTTCCCTTAGGGGTTGTTATATTTTCTCCTGGCATAAAGTTCATAATAGATTCATTCATTCCTATTAATCCAATTGTTGCGAAATGATTTTTCCAATATTTTCCAAATCTTTGGTATACCTGTCTTAAATAAAATTTTGAATAAGGGTAAAGTCCTGCTTCTGTAAATTGCTCTATTGTTTTACGTTTAATCTCAAGGCTCTCTTTTGCAAGTTCCATAAGTCTGTCGAGACGAGAAATAAAATCTTCCTTATTTATGGAAACATAACCAAGACGAGGCATATTAATTGTTACGACGCCTATACTCCCCGTCTGTGGATTCGCACCGAACAAACCTCCCCCTCTTTTTCTTAATTCTGTCTGGTCAAGGCGAAGCCTGCAACACATACTTCTTGTATCTTCAGGTTTCATATCTGAATTTATGAAGTTTGAAAAATAAGGTATACCATACTTTGCTGTCATTTCCCAAATCAAATCATAATCAGGGTTCTCCCAATCAAAATCTTTTGTAATATTATATGTTGGAATAGGAAAAGTAAAAACCTGCCCAGAAGCGTCACCTTCAGTCATTATTTCTGCAAAAGCCTTGTTTATCATTTTCATTTCTTTTTCAAAATCTTTATAAGTTTCACTCTTTAAATCTCCGCCAACAATAACAGGTTCGTCTTTCATATATCCCGGAACTTTTAAGTCCATAGTTATGTTTGTAAAAGGTGTATTTCCTGTTATGAAAACCTTGCCATTTCTCCTTGCAATTACAGTTTCATTTTTAGTATTAGGACACCATATAACCCCAGAATAATTTACTTCTTCTACCTTCTTAATGTAAGTTTCCTTATGCCTAATTAATCTTAAAACAAAAATAATTTTGTTCCCAATAGTAGAACTTCTTGTCAGAATTGTTGAACCATATCCTGCATTAAATGAAATCTGTTGAAGAGAATCTAAAATATTCACATCTGTAGTCGCTATTTTGTAATTTTCAAAACTTTCTGCTTTTAGATAAGTCTCAATAAATAATTTTGATTGTTTTTCACCCATATTTAGCAAAATTTTTGGGATTAAATGAATTGTTTCTTTAGTTTGAAACCATTTATGAATCTTTTTTGACGAATCTGCATCTAATCTTATCCTCTTAACAGGATGCCCCAACCCTTTTTGAGTATATTCTGAATAATTCATTTTAAAATAATCCAGAAGTTTTTTTATTTCATTATAGTTGGAAAATTTTTTTATTTTAGACTGATAAATACTAATTCGATGGCAAAAACTACGCTTTTCAGGTCTTTCTATTCTCCCCTCGGAGATTATCCATGCCATCAATTTTATCTGGTTATCACTTATTTTAATTTCTTTAAAATTATTTTTTCCAGTAATAGGAATTATAAAAGGAGATTTTCTTTCTTTTACTTTCTCAATTTCTTCCAAGACATATTCTTCAGATTGAAATTTTTTTCTTACAATCCGATGCCTTGGAGAAATTAATTGATCCTGAATCCTATTTTTTAAGTTATACATCAAACCAGAGTATTTTCTTATAAAGAGATTTTTTATAGGTTTATCTTCTATTATTTTATTTGAAATATTAAATGTTTTTATTATATCCCCTTTTTTTAATTCCTTATAATCTTTCCATCCATTGGGAGTCAAAATTTCTGTGTCTTCAGACATACACTGAAAACCAACCCTAGTAGGAACTGCGAGATTAAAAGCGAACTCTTGCATAACTTGTTTTACTTGGGGGTAATCAAGATTATCATATCTGACGAAAGGTGCGAGTAGAGTATCAAAATTTGAAAAAGCTTGTGCACCAGCAGTTTCTCCTTGGAGAGTATAGAAGAAATTAATTATCTGTCCTAAAGCTGTCCTGAGATGTTTTGCAGGTTTGCTTTCAACTTTTCCTTTGACACCTCTAAAACCAACACTCAATAAATCCTTTAAATCCCAGCCAACGCAGTAGGCTCCGAGAGTCCCTAAATCGTGAATGTGAAAATCTCCTGCTTCGTGAGCTTTCCTAATCGCTTCGGGATAAATTCTTCTCATCCAGTAATTAGAAATAATTTTTGTAGCAATGTAATTATTTAGCCCTTGGAGAGAAAAACCCATATTAGAGTTCTCTTTTATCATCCAATCATCCAATCCAATATAATCTTCAACCGCTTCAATTGTATCAAAAAGTCCTTTAATGTTTCTCAATTCTTCGTGGCTCTTTCTGTAAAGAATATATGCCTTTGCGACCTTAGCATGACCTTCTTCAATTAGAATTTTTTCAACTAAATCTTGAACTTCTTCAACATCCGGTATGTCATAATCTCCATGAACTTTCTCTATTCTTCCCACAACTAAATCTGCAATCTGTTCAACTCTCTGTCTATCAGTCCCCCCGACAGCTTTTACAGCTTTCCATATTGCATCTGCAATTTTGCTTTTCTGGAAAATAACTACACTCCCGTCCCGTTTTCTAATTTTATTTACCATCTTTTATCCAAGTTTTTTTATTTCCTCTTTAAAATCATTGACATCTTCAAAGTCACGATAAACTGCTGCAAAACGAATGTAAGCAACCTTGTCTGCTTTTTTTAGTTTGTTCATAACTATCTCGCCAATCTTTGAACTTTTAATATCTTTATCTTTTGCTACACGATAAACATTAGATTCTATATCATTTACTATCTTATCAATTTGTTCGCTTGTGAAAGGTCTTTTTTCAATGCTTTTCGCAACACCATCAAAAAGTTTTTTTCTTGAGAACTTCTCTCTGCGTCCATTTTTTTTTATAACATTTAAATCAATCTCAACTCTTTCATAAGTTGTGAATCTCTTGCCACATTTAAGACATTCCCTCCTCCTTCGAGTTATAGAATCATAATCTCTTTTATCAGTAACTTTAGTATTTAAATTATTACAATATGGACATAACATTATAACACAAGATGTAGTATCTTGCACCTCTTTTTTCCACAATTTGTTGTGGAGACAAGAAAATTAAAATTAATAAGTTATTTAAAGATTACTGTAATACACAATACACTTTCGTTTACTATATTTAACAATCTATCGTTCCCTTATAATTCCATCTAACTTTTTCCAAATCTCCTTATGAATTTCTTCCGGCGTCTTTAATGAATTAATCGTTCCATCCGGCGCGCAATCAATCTTAATCCAACCATATAATTCAGCCAAATGCAAATACGATTCTTCCGCATTTCTCATGTGCTCCTCACTCCCCTCATGTCCGTCCAATTTCTCCGCCCCTGGATGAAACTCGGACTTCCTCTCGCGCGTTTTCATTAACTCGCGTCCAATCTCATAAGGCATATAAAGAAAAACAACCGCATCCGGCTCAGGCAAAGCAAAATTCCCATACTCCAATTTTCGCAACCACTCAAAAAACTTCTCCCTCTCGTACCTATTTCTAATCTTCCCGCCCTGATGACCCATGTTAGACTCAACATATCTATCCAAAATCGTCACATTATTTTTCGCCAATTCGTCCTCAATAAATCCCTTCGATGCAAACCTATCTTCAGCATAAAAAATCGAAGTAATCTTCGCATCAATCTCATTCGCATCCCCAAATTCCCCATCAAGATACCACCTCACAATTTTTCCCGTCGGCGTCGAATAATTTGGAAAATCAAGAACAGCAACTCCGCACCCAACTGATTTTAATTTCTCAATCAACAAATCAATTTGCGTCGACTTCCCCGAACAATCCGTCCCTTCAATAACAATAAGTTTCCCCCTCATATCAACTTCAATCTCCATAACCAAACAAAAACTCCACCCTTAATAAAAACTCATATACTCAAAACTATATTACAAAAACTGCAAACCTCTCCTCTTGACGGCTCTCCACAATTACTACATTTAAAAATTTCTTTAGAATGTTCTTTCCTTAATTTGAAAGCGATTTTTTGAAAACCTTTAACAATTTTTAGTTTTTCCTCGTCAGATAAATCTTTAATCCAGTTTCGCATTTCAATACGGTAAGTTCCGAAAGCACAAGGACATTTGTCGTAAAGGATGTCAAAGTTCTTTTCTTTAGCATACTTGAGAATTTCTGATTCTGGAATAAAAAACAAAGGTTTAACTCTTTGAACAAATCCTTCAATTTTTTTCCCTCCTGTTGCAGGACCTGAATTAACCCCAAGTAAAACATTCCCTTTTAGAAAATTCATAAGGACATTTTGTGCTTCGTCGTCGAGATTGTGTCCAGTAACAAGTTTGTCCGCATTAAATTTCTTTGCCCATCTGTTTAATATCCATTTCTTTGCAATCCCACAAACTGCACAACCAGTAAGATTTTTTTGCTTTTTTAAAACAGATTTAATAAAACAAATTCCATGTCCAATTTCTTTTTTCAAATCAACAATAACAAGAGGGGCTTTTAAATCAGCGCAAAATTTAGTCATTTTTTCGTTGTGGATTTTACTCCATTCTCCTAGCCCCAAATCAATGAGCAACCCCTGAACATTAAAACCTACTTTCTTTAAAATATAAAGAACAGAAGTTGAATCCTTTCCTCCAGACAAAGCAACGACTACTTTCTCTTTCTTCCCAATAAGATTATAATTTTTTATTGTCTTTAAAATTTCTTTTTCTACATTCATTTGATTAAAAGAAAAAGGTTATTTTTAAGTTTGAGGGAACTTAAATCCATTAACTTAATATAGTATTAAATTTTTATGCTATTATGAAAAACAAGTTTAAAGCATTTCTTGCAATTTTAATTATAATCTTTTTGTTTATTCTATCTTCCTATTTAGTTAAAAAAAATATTGATAATATAAATGGGTTTATTTCAGGATATCATTTCTTTGGGATTATTCTATTTATCGTCTTTGTGGTCATTGCTGTTGTAATTGCTCCGATAAGCGCTATGCCTTTGATTCCAATTGCTTCAAACCTTTGGGGATGGCAAGCAGGAGCTTTATTTAGCACGATAGGGTGGACATTAGGTTCTTTTATTGCTTTCTCAATTTCAAGAAAATACGGAAAATCGCTTTTGAGAAAATTTATACCTCTTAAAAAAATTGAGAGAATTGAAAAAAGAATTCCTAAAGAATACCATTTTGCAAATCTCATTTTATTGAGGTGGATTGCTCCTGTAGATCTTCTAAGTTACGCATTGGGTCTTCTTACAAATATTAAAACAAATCTTTTTTTAACGACGACAATTGTAGGGCTTCTGCCTCAGGCGATTATTTTCTCTTATATAGGAATTTTATCCCTATCTCAACAATTATTACTTTTCTTGGTAGGTTCTGTTTTATTTATAATTTTAATAAAAGTAACAATAAGAATTGAGAAAAAGAAGATAAAAGAAAAAATTACCCATAAAATTTTAAGAAGAAACTAAGCCTGTGATGGGGATTGAACCCACGACCCTTTGATTACGAATCAAATGCTCTGCCGACTGAGCTACACAGGCGTATAATTTTAATGAAGATAATTTTATAAAACCTTTTAATTATTCTTGTTTATGGATGGATTTGATTTAAGAAAATTTCAGGAAGGAGAGGGGCAAAAACAAGTAGCAGGAATTCTCGGAAAAATTCTTTCTGGTCGCGAGGGCTACGAGGCAGTTATAGAAAAAAGAAAAGATATAAAGAGATGCAACAATTGCAACTGGGCGCTTAAGGGAGGGGAAAAATTCTGTCCTGAATGTGGGAGCAAGTGCTAATCAAATAAATTTAAAACTCTTCTTTCTTAACTTATTCTTATGAAACTGGCTATTATACATAATGAAAAATGCAAACTTAATGCTTGCGGACATGAATGCAAAAAATATTGTCCTGTTGAGAAAAAGGAAAAAGATAGTTGTGTTTTAATTGAAAATAAAGTAAAAATAGATGAGAAAACTTGTATCGGTTGTGGGATTTGTCAGAAAAGGTGTCCTTTTGAAGCGATTGAAGTAATTAATTTGCCTTCAATAAAAGAAGAGGAATTAGTTTTTCGCTACGGAGAAAACGGGTTTGCTTTATATGGATTGCCAGTACCATCGCAAGGGAATATTATTGGGTTGCTTGGAAGAAACGGAATTGGGAAATCAACAGCAATTAAAATTTTATCTGGACAAGAAAAAATAAACTTTGGTAAGGAGACAACAGAAAAAGAAATTTTAAATTACTTTCAATGGAGCGGATTAAAAAATTATTTTGCCGGTCTTGGCTCCAAGAAAATAAGTTACAAACCACAAAATCTTTCTAAATTATCTGCAAATGTTAAAGTTATTGATTTATTGAAACAAAGAGGAGATGAAAA
>Ga0315539_1003309_pt1 | contig 11362 bp, 9 predicted proteins | sample SalMarSW160150MG_FD_203097 | JGI IMG/M metagenome (GOLD analysis project Ga0315539, IMG submission 203097) | Salt marsh sediment microbial communities from the Plum Island Ecosystem LTER, Massachusetts, United States - Salt Marsh Sediment SW1601-150 ... | reverse complement strand
GATGGGCAAAGGGCCGCAAAGGAATATGAACAGGCAGTGTATCTTGATCCTCAAATGGCAACAGCTTACAGTGACTTAGGCTACGTCTACGACCGTCTGGATCGGGACGAGGAAGCTCTTCGGGCTTACCAGAAGGCTTTGGAGATAGATTCGACCCTCGTCAGAGCTTTTGTTAATCTTGGATTTCTTTTTGAAAAGAAAGGTTCGTATGACCAAGCGGTAACTGAGTATCAAAAAGCGCTGAGATTGGAGCCTGAAGTCGCCAGCATTCACAACGATTTGGGCAAAGCCTATGCCAAATTAGGTTCAAAGGAGATGGCATTGACTGAGTTCAAGAGGGCATTGGAGTTAGACCCGAATTATGCCTACGCCCATGTCAATCTGGGGAACATCTATTTTGAAAAGGGCGAGTATCAGATGGCAATCACTCAATATGGTACCGCCTTGAAACTCGATCCAAAGATGGTAAAGGCATATCTCAATCTGGCCATCACCTACTTGAAAACCGACCAGCCTTACCAGGCAATAAAGGTGTTGAAAGACGGCCTGAAAGCAAACCCTGAAGCAAGAGAACTCAGGGAACTTCTGGAAGAATTGTCCGCAGAGTCTTGACCCGAAACCAGCTTCACCACTCAATAACAAATGGCCTGAGCGAAAGGAACATGAAGTTCCACCGGGAGCAGACTTGGCTTTTGGCACCTGACCGGAGAGAATTCCATCCCCCGGGCCGAGATTCACGGAGTTACTTTACTTGGCTATTTTGGCATCTGAGTACAGCGCCTGCAGAGTGGTTAACAAACTTGAAAGGCCTGCGGAGATATGTCCAAATCGAACCCAACAAAGAAAAAACAAGCTTCTTAATACTCACATCAAAAAACTCACAACGTCGTGCGTGCTTCCGTCTAAGGCGACGGTCAGATAAGCTCATCTATGGAGTACAATTCTTATTTCGTATCCCCAGGAGCCTCTTCCTCTTTGGCCTTCAGAATCAGCGCCACTTGAAGGGACAGCTCGTCCAACCTGTAAGGCTTCCTCAGAAGGTGTCTCACTCCATATTTGAACAAGCTATCTACCATTCCCTCTTCGACATGAGTGTATAAGATCAAAATTGGAACGGATTTGGCTTCCGGGTAAGAACGCAACTTTTCCAATAGGCTGGGGTCCTGCCCGACTGCCATGTCAAAATCCAGTACGAGCAGATCCGGTTTTTCCCGGCGGACCAACTCAGGTGTTCCAGGTCCCTCCAATCCTGTCGCCACCCGGTACCCTTCCCCGGTTAGATGTTGACCGACCTCCTTCGCTAAGCTTATGTCGCTTTCCAGCAGCAGTATCTTTTTGGGATTCATGTTTCGTCCCCCTTTTGCTTGAAGCTTGTTTGACGGATAATTAACGACAACCGGGGACGTTGAAAGGTGTCAACGACAATCAGTGCGAGAAAGGTTAACTGTTTCCTAACTGACCAAATGCACTGGGGGAGGGTTTTTCTAGACTTATAGGTCTATTATCGGCGGAGAAAAAGCGGACTTTACGGCGGTGGGGGTTAAGCCCGTCTTTTGCGGCAAGAAAACAAAAAGACTGTCTATCTCTCAACCGGCTGTCGGCCTTGGTGACTCACCTTTGACTCTTCCTCTGTTTGGGAAGAGAACGAGCAGACACCAGGAGGTTAGGAGCGTCTTTTGCCCGGGTTGTCTCATGCAGTGAAGACTGCATCACGAGAACAGAAGGATTCTGTCTTCCGGACTTCTACTCCCATTCGATGGTGGCGGGAGGTTTGGAGGAAACGTCGTAGACCACGCGGTTGATTCCTTTGACTTGATTTATTATGCGATTGGATGTTTTCTCCAGAGTCTCATAGGGGAGCCTGGCCCAATCGGCGGTCATTCCGTCCAGCGAGGTGACCGCCCTTAAGGCCAGGACATTCTCATAGGTCCTTTCGTCTCCCATCACCCCTACGGTCTGAACCGGCAAAAGAACACAGAAGGCTTGCCAGATTTTATCGTACAGATTTGATTCCTTGAGCTGTTGAATAAAAATATCATCGGCCTCTCGCAACAAAGACAGCCTTTGTTTGGTTACCTCACCCAGTATCCTAACTGCCAAGCCCGGGCCGGGGAAAGGATGGCGCCCGATTATGTTTTCTGGCAACTTGAGTCTTCTTCCAATCTCCCGTACTTCATCCTTGAAAAGCTCCCTCAAAGGCTCGATCAGCTTCAGACTCATCTGTTGGGGCAAACCTCCCACATTGTGATGAGACTTTATGGTGGCGGATGGACCTTTTGAAGAGGTGCTTTCTATGACGTCCGGATACAGAGTCCCTTGAACCAAGAACTCCACGTCCTTAATCCTTCCTGCTTCTTCCTCGAACACATCTATAAACACCTTGCCGATGATCTTTCTCTTCTTCTCCGGATGGGTTACCCCTTTTAGCTCATCCAAGAACCTTTGGGACGCATCCACGGAGGTCAAATTCAAATCAAGATGTCTGAAAGCAGAGATTACCTCCCGAGCCTCGTCTTTTCTCAATAAACCGTTATCCACAAGAATGCAATTAAGCTGGTTTCCTATGGCCTTGTTTACCAACATGGCACAGACAGAAGAATCTACGCCGCCAGAGAGTCCTAAGACCACGTTGCCACTTTTGACTGCGTCTCTTATTCGAGATACCGACGATTCGATGAAGGATTCCGGAGTCCATGTTCCCTCGCACTTGCAGATACTGAAAAGAAAATTATGGAGAATTTTCTTACCTTCCTGGGTATGTGCGACTTCCGGATGGAACTGAAGTCCGAATATTCTCCTCTCCCTATTTCTGACCGCAGCAAGAGGGATGCTTTCGGTATGCGCCAGAACCTCAAAACCCTGGGGCAGTCGGGAAAGATGGTCTCCGTGGCTCATCCACACCGTGGTTTCATCCTTCACGTCGGAGAACAAATCCTCGTGGTTGTCAATTCTAATGACGGCCCTACCGTATTCTCGCTTTTTCGATCTCTCCAGTTCTCCGCCAAAGGTCTTGCCCATAAGCTGCAGACCGTAACATATCCCCAGGACCGGAAGGCCAAGCTGGAAGACTTCCTCTTCACAAAGAGGGGCATTTTCGTCAAATACGCTGGCCGGGCCCCCGGACAGGATTATTCCCTTTAGATTTTTGTGCTTATACGTTTCTGTCTTCTGACTGCAAGGAATTATCTCGCAGAAGACTCTTTTTTCTCTTATCCGCCGGGCGATGAGTTGAGTATACTGTGATCCGAAATCCAAAACAATTATGGTTTCCTCTGGCTTCATGTCTTATGCTTCCTCTTCTGATTCTAACACGGTATCCTTGAGGAAATTCTCATCGTCTTTTTCTGGAAAGTCGATATTGTAGTGCAGTCCCCGGCTCTCTTTTCTTCGGATGGCGCACTCGATGATGAGCCCGGCGACGATGGCAATGTTTCTCAGCTCGATCACATCGTAGGTAACCGGGTTGACCTTGTAGAACTGAGTGATCTCATCCAGAAGAATACGAATTCTTTTTCTCGCCTGCTCCAATCTCCTGTTGGACCGAACTATCCCCACATAGTCCCACATGAATCTTTGGATCCAGTCCCTGTTGTGAGAGATGATCACCCACTCCTCTTGATCGAATACTCCCTTCAAGCTCCACTGGGGTATGGGAGGAAACGAAGGATCCTTTAGGGATCGAGATTCGTCTTTTGAGCTTCTGGCGGCAAAATCTGCAAAGACCACCGCTTCCAGAAGCGAGTTGGAAGCCAGTCTATTTGCCCCGTGCATGCCCGTATAGGCCACCTCTCCACAGGTGTATAGATTCTCTATCCCGGTTTTTCCCTCCAGATCACACACCACCCCACCACAGACATAGTGAGCGGCGGGAACTACTGGGATCCACTCTCTGGTTATGTCTATTCCCAAAGAAAGGCACTTTCCGTAAATTTGGGGAAATCTGAGCTTGATGAATTTTTGATCCAGATGGGTTATGTCCAAATAAACGCAGGCATCCCCGCTTCTTTTGAGTTCATGGTCTATGGCTCTGGCTACCACGTCTCTGGGGGCAAGTTCCTTTCGGGGATGATATTTCTCCATGAACATTTCACCTGACTTCAATCTCAATATCCCGCCTTCTCCTCTCACCGCCTCAGAGACCAGAAAGGAGTTACCTTCAAGATGATAAAGGGCGGTAGGATGAAACTGAATGAACTCCAGATTGGCAACAGAAGCCCCCGCCCGATAAGCCATGGCTATGCCGTCACCGGTGGCGATGGAGGGATTGGTTGTATGCAGATACACCCTTCCCGCTCCTCCGGTGGCTAAAAGGGTGATCTTAGCCAAACAGGTGAGCACCTGATTTTTTTCTATATCCAAAACGTATGCTCCCCAACATTTGATCTTCTCATGGGGTTTCCGTTTGTAGCCTTGGAGATGGTGCTGGGTGATTAGATCCACAGCTGCGTGATTTTCCAGGATTCGGATGTTCTTCTTGCTCTTCACCGCCTCTACCAGGCAGCTCTCTATTTCCCTGCCGGTGAAATCTGCCACGTGTGCCACTCTGTTTTTTGAATGTCCACCTTCGAGCCCCAGGTCGAATTGATGGTCTTCGCCTCTTTTTCTGGTGAAGTTCACTCCTATTTTGGCCAATTCCTTAACACACCCGGGACCAGCCTCCACCACCCTTCTAACCACCTCCGGATTGCACAGCCCATCCCCCGCCTTGAGGGTATCCTCAAGGTGAAGCTCAAAGGAATCGTCCTTGGAGAAAACCGATGCGATTCCCCCTTGAGCGTAGTTGGTGTTGGATTCCGTGTCCCCCTTCTTGGTCACTATGACCACGTCCCCTAACTCCGACACCTTGAGAGCATAGGACAATCCTCCAATGCCCGAACCGATGATCAGAAAGTCAGTTTTTATTTCCATGATTCAGCAACCCTTCTATTTCTCTCCAGAAAACCTTCTCCCCCATGGTGATCATCAAATCTATTTTCAACACGTAGAGCGGGACTCGCTCGCCTCTCATCATAGGAATACGCACGGAATCCTTTTCCGTGGTGATCATAAAATCAACTCCCAGCTTTTGAGCCTCTTCCTCCAAATTCAGGACATCCGCTTCTTGGTAAAAGAAGTGATCAGGAAATTTGCGATGCCGCAAAATCTCAACTTTCAGAGACTCCAGACTTTTCTCAAACGAGACAGGATTCCCGATTCCCGAAAAAGCCAAAACCTTTTTCCCTTTTAATTCTCCTTCTTCCACCCGGATGCGAAGCGCCCTGTTCTTTGACGAATCGCCAAAGAATCTCTCTATAGAATTAATCTTGTACGTACTTTCGATAATCGGGGCATCTTGATTGCACGATCTCAATACACCGACGAGGTTTTGTTTGTCCGAAACATGATCTGCCTTGCTTAAGACGAAAACGTCTGCCCTTCTGAGGCTGGACAAAGGTTCGCGTAGGATACCGGCTGGAAAGAGCTTTGAATTTCCAAAAGGATTCGTCGAATCGATCGTCACGACATCTAGGTCCCGGAAAAGTCTCCAATGCTGAAAGCCGTCGTCCAAAATAAGGACTTCGGCCTGATATTTCTTTTCTGCACGAACTCCGGAAGTCCCTCTGTCTTTGGAGACCACCACCGGGATGTGGTCTAGCCTGGAGGCCAAAAGATAGGGCTCATCCCCCACTTCCGTCCAATGGATATTATTCTTGTTCTCCCCCGTCAATTCCACCAATTCCTTTTTTTCTCTTTTATACCCTCTGGTCAAAACAACCACTCTAACTCCTCTTTCCTTCAGTTTCTGCGCAAGATACATCACCAAAGGGGTCTTTCCGGTTCCGCCTAAGGTTATGTTTCCCACGCTTATCACTTTGGCTTTGAGTTTTCTGGGCTTAACCATTCCGCTCTGGTATGCAAGAATTCTCAAACGATGACCCAACCAATAGAAAGCAGAAACGATGCAAAAAAAAAGCTTGACTATGGAGTAAATAGATGAAGCTGTATTTTCTCTTTGAATCTTCTCAAACAGACTTCTCATTCATCTGCTCGACTTCATTTGAGTTGAGATGAAATCAGCTGAGCGGTCTTTTGCGAAACACCGCTTTGTTTCTTTATTGCCTCGTAAGCCGCCTTTCCCATCCTTTTCCTTTTGTCCTCATCTTTCAGCAAACTCAAAACCTGGGCATAAAGTTCTTCCTCGTTTTTGACTTTTATGCCTCCTCCGCATCGAATCAGAAAATCCGCCGCAGCTTTGAAGTGATCCACGTGAGGTCCGAAGACGACGCACACCCCGCAGGCTGCAGGCTCCAGGAGATTGTGCCCCCCCAGCGGGACCAAGCTTCCACCCACAAAAGCCAAATCTGCCATGGCGTAGATAGAAGCCAACTCCCCCATAGTATTCAGCAAGATTACCCGTGCACTTTGCAAGGGCTTCTCACCGTCGAGTTCGCTTCTTCGGACGAAGTCCAGTTTGTGACTCAAGAGCATTTTTTCTATCTTTTTCGTCCGGTCAAGATGTCTGGGGGCAAGCAACAGAACAAGGTTCTCGTACTCGTCTTTCAGTCTTTGAAAAACGCGAATAAGAATCTCCTCTTCCCCATTCCTAGTGCTTCCCCCCACTATCACCCTGAGCTCACCGGGAATAGACAATTTCTTCTTCAGCACGTTCTTATCAATCTTCGAAATCTGAGTCGCCATTCTGTCGAATTTCAGATTTCCCAATGCCTTTATCTTGTTTGGCTCCGCTCCGAGCCTTCTTATTCTTTCCGCGTCTTCCTCAGACTGCATACAGAAAAGATCAACGTACGACAATGTTTCGCAAAAAAGGCTTTTGAATAAGAGATACTTGGAGAACGACTCACCGGAGATCCTACCATTAATCAGAGCTACCGAGCACCCTCGCTTTTTGGCCTCCTTGATCAAATTGGGCCAGAGCTCGGTTTCGACCAAAATCAAGGCGCAAGGGTCGAGGGAAGCTAAAGCCCTTTTTACAAATCTCTTCAGATCCATTGGAGCGTGAAACACAAGATCAACTTCTTTCAGAATCCGTTCTGCCTCCTTTTTTCCGGATTCGGTGACGACGGAAGCAATGAAACTTAAATCTGGATTGATTTTCTTCAGTTCGGGCGCAATGATGGAGACTACCCTGACTTCCCCTACCGAAGCGGCGTGAAGCCAGACGACATTCTTCGTCGAAAGGGATTTCATTTTCTCCTCCGACAGTCTTCCGGTTCGTTCCCAGACCGCGTGTTTGCCCAAAAGCGCGCGAAGGAGGAGATAAGGAAAAGAGACAACAAATGCGATATTCAAAAGCAGATTGTAAAGTGTATACATGTTAAGGCCAAATAAACCCGGCTACCTGTGTTCAGACGCTCGTGCACAACCCACCGACAGACAAACCTCCGTGGGCGACACCAATGTGGCTACCGGCACTCAGCCAGTCTGAGTCTGCTTTAGTGTCAGTCTCTGCACGCGACACAAGTGTCGCTACTCCAACCTCTTTAAGGAAAAATAGCTGTCCGCCCTCTGCGTCAATTCCACCAAGCTTTTCTCCAACTCCTCTCTTTTTTCTTCTAACTGCTGTGGAGTTGCTTCAAGCGGGACATAAATCGGCTTGCCGATCATTATCACCGCCTTGGAGAACGGTTTGGGAATCAAGAATCCGTCCCAACTGGAAAGCGTCCAGCGTCTCTTGGCTGAGTTGCTGATGGGTATCATGGGCAGTCCGCTTCTCTGGGCGATATAGATTGCCCCGGGCTGAACCTTGAATCGCGGCCCTCTGGGACCGTCCGGAGTAATGGCCACATCGTAACCGGACGCTCCTTTCTTAGCCATCTCGAAAAGGGCCTTGGTGCCACCCCGGGTGGTCGAGCCCCTTACGGAAACGAATCCTAACCTCTTGATTATCCTGGCTATCAACTCCCCGTCTCGATGCTGGCTGATCAGAACATGACTTTTTTGCCAGCGGTGTGAATACGACAAGATAAGCATCCTTCCATGCCAGAAGGCATAGAGCACTCGTCTGTTATTTGCTCTGATTGGGTCCAGGTTTTTCTCACCTATCCACCTGATCCTTAAGGTCTTTCCCAACAGGAATATGAAAATCGGGCCGACTATAGATGCAAGAAACAGCGCCAGGTTATCCTTGGATCTTTTGAGCCAATCCTTCATCCATACATCCCGAATTCCGAGAACTTCCCTTGAAAGTTAACCCTGACCAGAGATCATTCCGTTGATTATCCGAGCAGCTCTCTTTGAGGCACCAGCTTCTCCTATTTTCCCTTTGACCAAACTCAGTTCACTTTGAATGGACTTATATCTCTGTTTACTGGTTAAGATGTCATACACTTCCTCCGCAATATCCTTGGGCACGGCTTTGTTTTGTATATATTCAGGAACGATCCTTTTCCCGGCCACCACATTGGCCAAAGCTATATTGGGTATACTCACCAGGCTCTTCGCAAAAAGATATGTCCACGGGCTCGTTTTATATAGCACTACAAATGGAGTGCCTAAGATGGTGGATTCTAGGGTGGCGGTTCCGGAAGTAACCAGAAGAATATCGGAGTGTTTCATCAGATCGTAGGTCAGATTCTCGACAATGTCTACCCTCGTTTTGAATTGATCCAATATCCTTTGAATGCTTTCCTTTTTGAGGCTCGGAGCCAGACCCAACATGATTCTCAGATTCCTGATCCTTGACCCCAGCAGTTCCGCTGTTTCGACCATGGTGGGCAGGATCCTTTCGACCTCCTGCCATCTGGAACCCGGAAGAATTCCCAACAGTATTTCGTTTTTTCGCAGATCAAATCTGCTCTGAAAATCCTCTTTGGACATCACCGGCCTTAGCACTTCCAACAGGGGATGACCCACGAATTCACAGTCTATGTCAAATCTCTTGTATATCTCTACCTCAAAAGGGAAGATCACAATCATCTTATCTATCAGTCCCTTCATCTTTTTTACCCGATTACCTCCCCAGGCCCACACCTGAGGGCTGATATAGTAGGCAATTGGGACTCCCGTCTTCTTTACCCTCTTGGCGAATCTCAGATTGAATCCTGGATAATCTATCAAAACCACTAAATCTGGTCTTCTCTCCTCTGCCAATCTCAACATGGTCTTCATTACCTCTCGGATCAAGCTCAACTTGGAAATCACTTCGAAGAAGCCCATGACGGAGAGCTTATCGATATGATAAACCAGCTCCAATCCCTCCTTTTTCATTCTATCCCCGCCGATGCCGAGGAATCGTATCTGCGGATTTATGCTCCGTAGCTCCCTCATCAAGCTGGACCCGTGCAGATCACCCGAAGCTTCTCCGGCCACGATTAGTATTTTTCTCGATTCATTCATTGCAACACAGATACCGAAGTGCTCAGATTCAGCTGAACTCGGTCAAGCTGAAGCTTGACACTCCCGAATTTCTCAACAGGTCTGAAGCTTTATGCTCCGTTCCCTATGTTCTTTGGCTTTGTTCACAATCTCCAAAGCCACCTCCAATGCTCTTTTGCCGTCTTCTCCGGAAACCTTTGGCTTGGCTCTGTTTTTCACTGCATCCAGAAACGATTCAATCTCTGAGGTGAGCATATCTCCTTTTTCAATTTCCGGCTTCTCGTAAATAATAGTTTTGCCTACCTCACCTGTGGGCAAATTCCCGACTACAGTTTTCTGCTCCTTTTCCCCTTCCGAGACAGAATTGGTGTCCACCAATCTGTAAATCTCAACCGATCGTTCCAGAAAATCTAAGGAGACGTACGAGTTTTTTTGGAACAGGCGCATCTTCCGCAAAGGCCGAGCGGAGATGCGGCTTGAGGTAATATTGGCTACACAGCCATTCGCAAAAGTCAAACGGGCATTGGCGATGTCTTCGCTGTCGGAGATTACGGAAACCGCTGCCGCGTCGATTCTCCTCACTTCACTTTTGACCAGACTCAAGATCAAGTCCAGGTCGTGAATCATAAGATCCAATATCACTGCCACATCCGTCCCCCTTGGATTGAATTGGGCCAATCGATGGGATTCGACAAATCTGGGCTCAAGTTCTAAACTCTCTATGGCCTTGAAGGCTGGATTAAACCTTTCGATATGCCCAACCTGCAGAATTAGCTTCTTTGTCCTTGCCAAAGAAACAAGCTCTTCTGCCTGCTTGACCGTTTCGGCGATGGGCTTCTCAACCAATAGGTTTTTTCCGCAGCCCAAGACGTCACATGCTAGAGAATAGTGAAAGGTTGTAGGCACCACCAAACTGACAGCATCAATGGCTTTCAGAAAATCGTTTAGATCGTCAAAGTATCTTGTATTAAACTCTGCTGCGACTTTTTGGGCCTTTCCCGAGTCAGTGTCATGAATGCCGATAAGCTGTGCTTCTGGAATCTGGGAATACACCCGTGCGTGGTGCTTGCCCAGATGGCCTACCCCGATAACTCCAACTTTGACCTTTTCCATCCCCTTTACCTCTTGTTCAAAAGGTGAAAGGTTAAAGGTGCTAGGTTAAAGGCAAAGCGTCAGACCTTAAACCCCTTTCCCGTCAAAGAAGTATAACAAAACTTTTTCGGTTCGTCAATCTAAGATTAGAGTCTGTGAAGGAGAGAAGAAACTGATAAGTGGAATCGTGCTGTCACCGACTGGAGATATGGTTCAGCACGTTTGCACGGGCCCTCATCACCCGCATCTGGTTGGACAACTACTTGATGATTCCTCTTTCGCTCTTAGAGATAAAATCCAAGATCAGCCCTACTTCGGGAATTGGCTCTATTTCTGCTTTTATCCTTTCCAACGCCTGGGAGGTATTGAGCTTTGACCTGAAGAGTAACCTGAACACCTGTGCTAAAGTGTCGATGGTTTTTTCGGGAAACCCTCTTCGCTTCAAACCGATTATGTTCAGTCCCATGGTCTTCAGAGGATACCCCCCCACCAACGCAAAGGGGCATACGTCTTTTTGCACCCGGAATCCCCCGCCCACAATGGAATGAGCGCCGATCTTGACGAATTGATGCACCGGCACCACTCCTCCGATAATGGCACAATCCCCGATCTCCACATGACCGGCTAGATTGACCGAGTTCGCCAGGATCACGTTATCGCCCAAGAGACAATCGTGAGCCACGTGGGCATAGATCATTATGAAACATCCTTTGCCCACGATGGTCTTCCAACGATAATCGGTGCCCCGGTTTAGGGTGGCGTATTCCCTGATGGTGGTGTTGTCGCCTATGGTTAAGTGAGTCTTTTCGCCCCCGAATTTGAGATCCTGAGGCAGTGTTCCTAACACCGCCCCGTGATGGATCCTGCAATTCTTGCCAACTATTGTTCCAGAGTCTATTAGAACGTGGGAGCCTATTTCGGTCCCTCCGCCGATCTCAACCTCATCATTAATTAT
>Ga0315539_1003308_pt1 | contig 11362 bp, 6 predicted proteins | sample SalMarSW160150MG_FD_203097 | JGI IMG/M metagenome (GOLD analysis project Ga0315539, IMG submission 203097) | Salt marsh sediment microbial communities from the Plum Island Ecosystem LTER, Massachusetts, United States - Salt Marsh Sediment SW1601-150 ... | reverse complement strand
CAGGATGATTACGGCCGTTATCACACTAACTTCAAACTGGATGGAGAGGGGGAATATCTGGCTCTGGTTAATGCGAATGGGCAGATAGCGCACGAATTTAGAGAGTATATGTACGATAGAGACAAGTATGGTTATCCACCGCAGGAGAAGGATATATCCTACGGTTTCTATGCGAATGAGAAGCAGTTTTTCACTAATCCCACGCCAGGTAATGCTAATACGCAAGGTTACTCCGGCATTTCTGAGAGTCCGCAGTTTTCCTATCCGGGGGGTACGTTTACAAATTCTTTCTCCCTGGGAATAACTGGTCCTGCTGCCGGTGCCCAAATACGCTATACGCTTGACGGTTCCAAACCAACTGAAAAATCAAGACGATATGCCGGTCCTGTCTCAATCAGCAATACAGTCGAGGTACAGGCCCGCGCATATGAGACTGGAAAGGCACCAAGCCCTGTGGTCAGCCATACTTACATCGCGTTGGCTAATGATGTTCAGAGCTTCAGTTCCGACCTGCCGATTGTCATAGTTGATACGAATCGCCAGAGTATAATCTATGGAGTTTATAAAAGGGTCTTTTCTGTTTTCATTGATACTGGTGTAGATGGTCGCGCGCACATTACCGATCCGGCTGATTTTGCCGGGCGGGTTGGGATCAAGACTCGTGGCAGAAGTACGGCGGGGGCACCCAAGCATTCGTACGGTTTCGAAGTATGGGATGAAGATGATCAGGATAAAGATGTTTCAATTTTCGGCTTACCTGCCGAATCCGATTGGATATTATATGCTCCTTACAACTTTGATCGTGCCCTCATTAATAATGCCTTCATGTTTGAATTGAGTAATCAGATCGGAAGGTATGCGGTTCGCACCCGATTTGTCGAGATGTACCTTAACACAGGTAGCGGTAAGGTATCATCGGATGATTATGTCGGGATCTATATATTCATGGAGAAGATCAAGCGAGGCGATGAACGCGTTAATGTGGAAAAGCTCGAGCCATGGGACAGTACCGAGCCAAGGATAACCGGTGGGTACATGCTGAAAATCGACAGGCCTGACTCAGGTGACTCAGGCTTTCGTACTTCCAGAGGAAACCCAACATATGGTGATGGGACACTGTGTTACGTGGACCCCAAAGAGGTTGAAATCACTGCGGCACAGTCAGCATGGATCAGAGGCTATCTCGACGATTTTGAAGATGCTCTCTACGGGACAAGTTTTACGGACCCCCAGATTGGTTATGCCCGATTCATCAATGTAGCTTCCTTCATAGACCACAACCTGCTAAATATGCTTGCTATGAATGTGGACGCCCTTCGTCTAAGTACGCACCTGTATAAAACCCGTAACGGCAAACTCGAAATGGGACCACTCTGGGACTTTGATCGTTCACTCGATTCTACCGATGGTCGCGACAATAATCCAGAGAGTTGGCACGGGACCGGAGATGGGACCGATTATCTGAATTACATCTGGTGGGATCGACTTTTTGAGGATCCTGATTTCTGGCAGAAGTATATCGATCGGTGGTTTGAATTGAGGCGAGGACACTTTAGCACCGAAAGTATCAACGCCCTCATAGACTCGATGGCCAATGAGTTGAAGGAGGCACAGGTCCGGAACTTTAATAGATGGCGCAATGCCGCGCCTCGTTTTGGCGGTTTTCAAGGAGAGATAGACCATCTCAAGGATTGGCTGGCAAGGCGAACTGCCTGGGTTGACGCTCAGTTTGTAAGCCCCCCATATTCACTCCGGAATAGGGCTATATCCAAGCCGGCAGCACTCTGAGAATGACTAATCCCCATGGTGCAGGCAAGATCTATTACACCCTCGAAAAGCTGCCACAGATAGAAGCCGTAGAACAGTAACAAGACACCACTAAAATAGCCCCATTTTCGTGAGTCGGCGCCTAAGTATGGATTTGGCTGCAATCGCACTCGGAGAAGAATACAAATTGCCACAAAAACAAGCGACTGATAAAATATATAGAAATTACAATGACTACGTTGGCAAATACCAGCTTAATCCAAATGTGATTTTTATTATCACCAGAAAAGGTAATATGCTGTTCTTTCAGCAAAATGATCGGGACAAACTGGAAATCCTCCCTGAATCTGAAACAGAATTCTTTATAAGGGAGGCGGATATAAAAATAACTTTCGTCATGGACAGCAAGAAAATAGTAACACAACTGATTCTTCATCTGAGCGGCTGTGACCTGCCTGCGCAAAAGATTTCCAGGTAGCCCCAATGAACACTATAAGATTAGGAATTATATTTTCTTGGTTACCTTCCCCCGCGGTCCAAAACGGTCACAGTGACATCCCGCTTTGTGAACCGGGTCCGATCAACCGCACTGAGTGTGAAAACATACACACCGGCCGCCGTCAGCCCCGTGACGTCCGTGCTCGGTGAGCCTTGAGCCGAAAACGCCGGCGATGCGCCGGCCGGTTTGCTCTTGACCGACCACCAGTGGCTGATGGGATCGCCGTCTGCATCGCGGGTGGTCGCCAGCAGTCGGGTACCGTCGGCGCCAAGCGTGATCATCGCCGGTGAGGCTGTCGCACTTGATATCGTCGGCGCCGAGGGATTCGGCGGATAGACGGTCACGGTCAAATTCTCCAGCACGGTATGCGTTGGGTCGCTCACTTCAAGCCCAAAGACATAGTCCCCCGCAACCGTCATGCCCGTCACATGGCAGTTTGTTGTTGTGGGGCCGGCAAGCGACGCGGAAGCCCCGAGGGGTTGGCTGGCCAGCGTCCAGCGGTAGGAAAGCGGGTCGCCCTCCAGATCGAGCCCGGCGCAACGCAACTGAGTACTACTGGCCGGCAGCGTTATCATCACCGGCAGGCGGTTGTGGATGTCGAGGACGAAAGGCGGCTGATTGTCCGCATATACGTTGAGCGCGACGTCACGAGTGACTGTATTCAGACCGTCACCGGCGGCCACGGTAAAAACGTATTCGCCCGCCACGGTCAGGCCAGTCGCAAAGGTCATCGCGGAGTTAGGGGTGGTCAGCGATGCATTCGCACCGTCCGGCTGGCTTGTGACGGACCACGTGTACGATATCAGATCGAGCTCCGGGTCAGTAGCTGAGGCCGATAAGGTGGTCGTCGAGGGTACAGTGCGGCCCGGCCCCGATTGAGTCAGATAGTCCGGGCTGGCCTTGAAGTCGGTCACGGTGGGCGGCAGATTCGCTCCGGGATGGGAATAGATGGTCATCATGGTACTCGAAGGTACATCGACCGTCAGACTACCAACATCACCTGCGCCCCGTGCGGCCATAGCCCCCTGCAAACCAAGCTCCTGATAAACACCGCCGCCAACAGATTGACAGACACCGTACATCCCGACTGGCAGGTTGTGGATATTTGCGGTACGCGAGCCGGCGCCATTGATCAGAACCACCGTTATCCTCTCGTTGGATGCGAAGGCCAGAACGCGCAGATTGGAGTCATCACTGTTTGCCTCAATCCGGACGGTGCCAGGACGCACGTAGTGCATTACCTGTCGAAAATTCCAGTACCGGCCTATTCGATTGAACGACGTGTTATTGGGGTTCCACTCGAAACACTGCCCCAGCCCATAAATCTCCCAAAAGGAGACCCCGCCGAGGATCAGGTCGTCATAGAGGTAATTCATATTCAAATTCATATACTCGGTTTGGGCAGTGGGCAGGTCCAACGATACACCCAAGTCGCGTATGTAGCTCCTGTAGGGGTCGTTTGTTCCATAAAGGTGGTAGCTTAGACAACCAACGTACGGCCACACGTCGTCATCGCCCGTGACATACTGGATGTAGTTGTTCCAGGCGGCCTGGGCATTAACGGATTCGGGAAACTGTATCCTGGTGGAAAGACCGGCGGCCTCAAGTGCGGGCCCCAGCGTTTTTATCATCTCAGCCACGACCGAAGCATTGAACGGGTTGTTGTTGCCCGCCTCGTTCAGGATGCAATAGAAGTCGGCCTCTATACCGTGTACATTCTTGAGATTCAACAAAAAGGCAAGGGCAAACTCGGCGTATTCGCCGGGGTTATTCAGTAGCCATGCCGGTGCGGCACCGCTGCTGCCGCCATCGAACAATGACGGGCTGACATAAATATTGAATGGATCGCCATTGGCTTCGACAGCCTGCTTGAAGGGAAGCACTATCTGTGTGATGTGTTCGTCCACATCGGCCGTATTGAAAGCTGGCCAGTTGATATTCATAGGGTCCCAATCGTCGTTCTGCTGCTCCCACGCTGTCGTATCGCTGCGGTTGCCGGATGGAAGCTCCAGACGCAGCCGCGTAAGGCCCAGCTCGTTGACGGCCTCGCGGATGAGAGCCTCCCGCAGCGATTGCGAAACCCAGAGCGGACTCCATGAGGCGGCGCCCCAGCTCAAGATCGTCTGGTATTGCACAGCCGGATCCAGCGTGACGTTTACATCGGCTGATGCAGCCGCTCCCCATGCTATCGCTGCGACAAATACCAAGACAGCTAAGCGATTTCTATAACGAATGTGCGGATTAATCTTTCTGCTCACTCCAAAAGAACCTTTATTCTGGATTTCCCTTTAAACTTCATAAACGGTGCTCCTGCACACTTTGACCCTGTCTTTGAAACGCTCCTATACAATTCAAGTCCTATAATACCAAAACTATATCGCAATTTCAACGACTTTCCGGCAGATTCAGCACACCATGCCGCATTAAACACAAAAAAAGCGTGGTATTTGTGTGAAGAATCAACTTTTTCCCACTATTTTGGCACACCGCGACCCTTGCCCTCCATTCCAGAACCCGGTTTTCAGGAGTTCCACACATCATCCCGGCCTCGCAGGTATTGTCAAAAAACGCAACCGCCGGATTCAGGCAAAGATTTCCCGTAAGAGCGTCTGCGGCACAGCCACTTCCGCCATCTGAAATATCACGTAACAGGAATGGCTGACCACTTTGGCTCCTATCTTGATGAGCTTGTCTCTGAGTGTCCGCAGATCCGAGGTAAAGAGGTAACATATTGCCTTGCCAGCGGTTGTTCTCTCCGTACCCATGGTGCCAAAAGAATTGACAAAACAGAGCGAAAAGCTTGAAAATATCCCATTCCAGCCAGTCCTCAGTCTGCCTTAGAAAACCCGCAACACTCAGCCCTTTGTTATTACAAAATTTGCCACAACTTCTTGGGGCGATTCCATTAACCAACCAGAAGCGCACTGGACCGCGCCCCAAGCACTTCAAAAATGGCCCCATTTTCGCGAGTCAACCTATACAACCTAACTACAACCCCACAACCCGTTATCTGCCAATACGAAAAAATGTCCGATTCGTAAACCCTGGACTATCAGTGACTCATGAAAAAGGGAAAATTTAGCACTGGATTCAATGACCGGTGCCGGTTGGGGACTGGTTGTAACCAGGGCACGTTGGTTGATAAGTCGTAACGAGGATGCCTCAAAGAAAATTTTTGTGGCAACAGAGATTTTAGTATTTGATTTTAAGCTCTTCATAGGTGTCCGTTATTGCGACATGCGGTGGACCAAATACCTGTTGGTGATTGGCTTTAAAGGAAGCATATTGCGTTTATTCGACTATTTACATGTTGCAGGTTTAAGCCTCGGTACCATGATTGTCTATATCGCCCAAAACAAAGGGGCCTATACCAAATCGTTCGATATAAGCCCCAAATTGACACGAATCTGTTTGACATCGTCCGTCACCGCAAACGATTAACCAATAGTTCTGGTTATGGCGCTGGACGATACAGACAAATATCATCGAAGTACATCGTACCTGAACCACCAGCTTGCGGATTTTTCTTATTGCCTAATCCAAGGGCAATCGTATTGACATTGGCTAAGTTCACACCCTGGTCTGCGAATGCCTGCAGGTCAATATTCCATTCGGTCCATTTTTCTATCTGGGCCGCATTCGGATTATCGTGATTGACCACCGCACTGCCATTGAGGGCAACATACAACGTCTCAGCAGAGTTAGCTGAATTGCCTCTGAACCAAATTGTTAATGTGGTCACACCATTCTCTGTCCAGTCACGCGGATAAGTCAGCGTCTTCTCCGCCTCTGAATACCTGAGGATGCTGTTGTCATAGAATAAAGGCATCGATTGGCTGCCTCCGTGAACGATAGTTTCCTCACAATAAGAACCGGTGTTTTCGTCACCTACAGCCGAGCCGGTTCCATTACCGGGATAGGCCGGTTCATTACCATGCGCAGCATAGCCAAGCCCATCTTTCCATGCCCACCATATTTCATTGTTGCCAATGTCGTAGTCCTCAAAGTCGTCTATGACAAGGAAGTTGGCCGTCGTAAAGCTCCAGACAGGGCCTACCCACGGACTGTCCGGATTGGCGTTATTGACCTCGTCAATACGCCAATAATAAGTGACATCCCATTCAAGTTTTCCGGGGTCGTAGCTCTCAGAACCAAGGTTTCTGGTACCTTTATACTCTGGCGAACTCGTATTGGCATTGCGTACGGCCTCTTTATCTGTGCCGAAATAGACCTGATGCGAAGCTGCATAATCGCCCGGCGACCAGCTAAAAATCTGTGTCTGCTTTACATCCACAGCGCCGTTAGACGGCTTCAGGCTCAAAACGGCGCCCTGAGTAGTTAAGCTCCAGACATCACCTTTATGCGTGGCCAAGCCATCAAACTCATCGACCCGCCAGTAGTAAGTCTTAGCCAATTTAAGTGTGCCGGGAGTATAGGTCGTAGCTCCCTGAGGAAGTCCTCCGGCGGCATTGTTGACATCGTCAAAATTATCGCCGAAGTACACATAGTGCAACATCGCACCGAAACCTTTTGTCCAGCTAAGCTCCGCATTCGGGTTTACAAACTCGGCACCATCAGCCGGGTTGGGGTTATAGGCGGCCCTTGGGGCAATCGCAAAGCTCCAGACAGGACCCTTCCACGGACTATTCGGGTGCAGGTCATTGACCTCGTCGATTCGCCAGTAATACGTTGTGCCCGGAACAAGACCATCCGGATAAGGAACTCCAGGAAGGCCAATAGTAAAAGACGCCGAGACCTGGTTGCCACGGAACGTATCGGCAGCGCCGGCATCTACATCGTCAAAATTCTCGCCTAAGTACACATCGTGCGAAGCCGTGTAATCTCCAGGCGTCCAGACAAGGGTCACCAATGAAACTCGAAGTATGGCCCCATCAGCCGGGTCTGGATTACGGGAGTGCGGCCTCTCCACTGACAGATACCGGCTCGGGATGACTTCCCGGGTCAGTGTTGGAGTTGACCAGGACAGTTCACACTTGGCATTACCGCCGTATCCGTACTCCAATATAATCTCGTATTGTTGCCCGCCTGTCAGGGTAATGTCGCCGCTGCAATCGTAACGGCACCCCGTGAAGGCGTTCCAATTCGCCTGCCATTTTACCCAATCGCTCCAGGTGTCAATAATCAGCTCGTTATTCACCCACAACCGAACACCGGCGTCTGCGTTGGTGTGGAAAGTGTAGGTCTCGGAGTTCGGCGCTTCAATCATGCCTGTCCACCGCACCGCGAAGTCGCCAGCGATGGACGGATCCGGCGAGCCAGTACCCCAGTCAAAGTTTACCGTCGGATCTATGCGGGTCAACACGAGATCCTGCCATTCATGCGCTGAAGTAGTCCTATGATAATACTCACCTTTCAGGCCCTCAGTGCCAATGGCCAAACCGACCGGGCCCAGCATTAAAACAAAAGGAATCAAATAAATCAATCTTTTAGGCATAATAATCCTCCTTCACCCTGTTCCGTCTTTGCCGCAAGTCATCCGCCGCAAGGCGTCCCTTTCGGGACTGCGGGCAACGGATGGGATTCATCCTTTTTCGAAAACCTCAAGTAAAATTGTCCATTCATTCTTCGTGGAGCGGTGCAATATCCAAAATAACCAATAATCACTTAAAAGGGGCCTATACCAAATCACTCAGGACAGTCCCCGTACTGATACAAAATCATTGGCTAACTACCCAGCCTTGCATAAGCTGATTACAGCTTACTCCGGCCACAGTCGCTTCTCAAGCCACATATTCGCCAGGACAGCATAGTCATCGTTGAAGTCAAACGGAAATCACATACCTTGCATAATTTCCAGAATCTCATCCTGCGACAGCGCCCTCGTGTACATGCGGAACTCGTCCATAAGCCCCGTAAAAGGTCTTGCGTTATCAATATTGTATCCAACGCGAGCACCCATTCCCCAATCCCCGGCTATATCCGCAGGGCTTGCAACGTCAACCTCAGAAACTAATTCCCCGTTGATACACAATGCCGCCTTGCCGGACGCTTTGTCGTATGTGCCTGCAAAATGCAGCCATTCATCCCACGTTACAGCACCTGCACGTATGTCGAACATTGTAGTCCCGCCGTAAGAGCGAAGCAGCCATCTAAACTCGCCGTTACTGCGGGCCTCAGGGTGAACAACCCAGGTCTCATCAGATGCTCTGGCGTTGAATAGAGCGTGATGGTCGCCTGTATTGGTACATTTTATCCAGGCGGCCAGCGTCATACCGGATGTTGGAATATCTTCGGCAGCGAAGTTTGGGCCATCAAGGTCGAGGTAACTGCCGCTTGCGAAATTGGCAGCTCCATTATACTTGCCATTGGCCTCTGCTGTGATGTCACCGTTGACAACGCCGTCGTGGCCTTTGCCGGATTGGTCCGCAATAATGTCGCTAACTTCGTCAAAGGAATAGTATATAACCAGAGACGGCTCCAATTCCGGCTCCGGTGCCGCTGCCGGGCGAACCAGTCGAATATCATCAAAGTACATTTTACCTGAACCGCCGGCCTGCAGATTGTTCTTATCGCCGAAACCGAAAGAAATCGTATTGACGTTGGACAGGTTCACACCCTGGGCTGCGAATTCCTGCAAGTCGATATTCCATTCCGTCCACGTATCTATTTGCGCTACATTTGGATTATCGTGATAGACTGTTGCGCTGCCGTTGAGAGCCACATACATCCGCTCAGCAGCATTAGAAGCATCGCCATAGAACCACAGCGACAATACTCCAACACCTTCTTCGGTCCAATCACGCGCCGCGACCAACGTCATACTTGCCTCAGAGTATTTGAAATTATTGTCATAGAAATACGGCATCGACTGAGAGCCGCCGTGAACAATTTTTGTCTCGACGAAATGCTCTCCCGCATTCCAATCCGGCTCAGCATAACCTACGGCGGAACCGTTTGTCTCAACACCATATCCATCTATCCACGTATCAAATATTCTGTTGCTCTCGGCGTCACTGGGGTCAAGGTCATTATAGAGCTCAAAATCATCCACTAAAATAAAATCGGCTGTCGTAAAGCTCCAGAGGGGGCCTATCCACGGACTGTTGGGATTGAGGTTATTGACCTCATCAACACGCCAGTAGTAAGTGGTGTACCAGGCAAGTTTTCCAGGGTCATAGCTCTCAGAACCAAGGGCCTTGGTGCCTTTGTATTCTGGCGAACCTGTAGTGGCGTTGCGGACGGCATCTTTATCAGTGCCGAAAAAGACCTGGTGCGAAGCTGCACTATCTCCCGGCTTCCAGCTAAGAGTAGGTGTCATTCTCACACCTTTGGCACCATTAGACGGATTTGGGCTCCCGACGGCACCTGGAGTCGTAAAGCTCCAGATATCGCCCTTATACGTTGCGACGGCATCAAACTCATCGACCCGCCAGTAATAAACCTTCTCTAATTCAAGCGGGCCGGGGGTATAGGTTGCCTCTCCCTGGGAAGCGCCGCCGGTGGCGTTGTTCACATTGTCAAAATTATCGCCGAAATACACGGTGTGTGATATCGCACCAAAACCTTTTGTCCAGCTAAGCTCCACATTCAGGTCAACAGACTCGGCACCATCAGGCGGGTCTGGGTTATAGGCAGTCTTGGGGGGAACACTAAAGCTCCAGACATCGCCTTTCCACGGACTGTTCGGCTTGGTGTCGTTGACCTCATCGATTCGCCAGTAGTATGTCTTGCCTGGCACCAGACCATCCGGATAGGCAAATCCGGGAAAGCCGACAACAAGGAACGTCGCAGTCTGGTTGCCCTGGAAGGTGTCGCCGGTTCCGTCCTTCACATCTTCAAGATTCTCGCCGAAATACACATCATGCGAGACTGCAAAACATCCCGGCGACCAGCTTAGGGTCGCCCAAGTATCCTCATGCATGGCACCATCAACCGGGTCGGGGTTAAAGGCATACGGAAATTCCAGACCTTGCATGATTTTCTTGATTTCGGCTTGCGACAGCGCCCGCTTGTACAAGAAGAATTCGTCCATAAGCCCCGTGAAAGGTCTTGCGGCATCAATATTGTATCCAACGCGAGCACCCTGGTCATAATCTCCGGCTATATCCAAGGGGGTTTGAACGTCTGCCTCACTAACCAATTCCCCGTTGTTATACAAATACGCTTTACCTGATGCTTTGTCGTATGTGCCTGCAAAATGCAGCCATTCATCCCACGTTACGGCACCTGCGCGTATGTCGAAGATTGTAGTCATGCCCCAAGCGCGGAGCAGCCACCTAAATTCGCCGTTACTGCGGGCCTCAGGATGAATAAGCCAGGTCGCATCAGATGCTCTGGCGTTGAATATAGCGTGATCTCCGCCTGTATTCTCACATTTTATCCAGGCGGCGAGCGTAATAGCAGATGTTGGAATATCTTCGGGAGGGAAACTTGGGCCATCCAGGTCGAGGTAACTCTTGCTTGCCGGTCCAAGCGTGCCTTCGAATTTGGCAGCTCCATTGACCTTGCCCTCGGGCTCTGCTGTGACGTCGCCGACTACAACGCCGTCGTGGCCTTTGCCGGATTGGTCCAGGACAATATCACCAACGTCGTCAAAGGAATAGTATATGATCAGAGACGGATCCTCAGCAGTGAAGGCGTTACCGGCCAGAGATAGCACCAAAACAAAAGAAGTTAAATAAACCAATTTTTTACACATAATAGTCCTCCTTTAAAAAAGTTACAGTAATAACTCACTGTGCTTTGGCCACACACCAAAACAAGCATTCCCGCAGAGGCGGGATTTGAATTTTTCGTTGAAATATGAAAACCTCCACTTGCGAAACACAAAGTCCACGTTACAACTAACTCTGTGCCTTGCATAATAACTCCTCCTCTATCGAAAAACTACAAGAATTGCGCCTGCTGGATGACCTTAAAGTCACAGATGCCCGACTTCGCAGCCACAAACTTCACTAATGTTATCTATACCAAATTATCTACCTTCCCGTCAAGGAAAATCCCGCAGCCAGGAGCATTATGGGTGCCCGTCAAGTTTGTAGGTGAATTTTTCAAGCCGCCAGCGGCTTTTGTAACCACAGCTCATCCCATCTTTTATTCAGCCAAGTTATCCGTAATGCTAATGTTGCTGACGAG
>Ga0315539_1003304_pt1 | contig 11369 bp, 6 predicted proteins | sample SalMarSW160150MG_FD_203097 | JGI IMG/M metagenome (GOLD analysis project Ga0315539, IMG submission 203097) | Salt marsh sediment microbial communities from the Plum Island Ecosystem LTER, Massachusetts, United States - Salt Marsh Sediment SW1601-150 ... | reverse complement strand
TCTGATGTGTCCTCCCTGTAACCGGCTCGATACTCAGGTAGGAGGCGTGAAAGAAGCTCTCCAGAACGCGATAACGAGTGAAGGCGAGCCTGCCTTCGGCTGCGGTCACAGCCATCTTTTTTCTATTCCGCCTGCTGCGTGCGATGTGGGTCTCAATTACGCCGCTTTCCTCCGCAAAGGTCCCTGCGGCAATCGCCCGATATTCCTTATGCACACGGTGGTTCAGAAACTGGTTTGCGAGTTTTTGATGCGTCACATCGTCCTTCGCCGCGACAATGCAGCCGGAAGTGTCCTTATCAAGCCTGTGGACGATGCCCGGCCGGAAAGGATGTCCGGCTGCAGAGAGCTTTTCGCAGTGCCCCAACAACGCGTTGACAAGCGTGTGGGACGGATTGCCCGCTCCCGGATGCACGACGAGACCCGCCGGTTTGTTGACCGCGATAAGGAATCCGTCCTCGTAGAGGATTTCCAGGGGGATGTCTTCCGGCTGGAGCGAAGGTTGCTCCGGAGGCGGCAGAACGACCTCCACAACCTCCCCCTCCTTCACCGGGTGGTGGGCTTTCGCCGGTTGTCCGTTGACCGTCGCAAAGCCCTTTTGAATAAGTTTCTGAGCGTAGGCTCTTGACCTCTCCGGCAGGCAGTCTGTCAGGAACTTATCCAGGCGGAAACCGCGGCTTTTCTCCGGAACAACGAACACAAGATGCTGAGGCTGTGAAGATGACAGCATGTTAGAACCTGCCGACACGCTAATTCAGCAGTGGCGGCTCCAATTGGCCAGACTCCTTTTTCTGTCGCGCGCCCAAAACGTATAATGCCATCTGAAAAAAGTCCTGGCAAGCGCGGAGATGGGTCGGGCGTGGCTGTATTCCGGTGACAAGGAGGGCAGGAAGAGAGAGCTTAACGCAAAGGCGCAAGGTCGCAGAGGGTCAGTGAACAACAGAAGCCGGAGTGTTCCTTTGTGCGATAGGCGCCTCGCGGGCGCCACCCGGCGGGATTGAGATGAAATCGCAGTTCCTGTTCTTAGTGGCCGGGAAGCCGCGGGGCCTGACCTCTGGGGAGCTTTACCACCGGAATGCAGCCGCACTCAGTTGGACACGCTAATTGACATAGGGTCGGCAGTTGCTTATAACGGAAGAATCAGCAAAAAGATGCGGGGCAGGCGAGGCGCTGGGTTGTGAGGTCGGTGTTGTGGAATCTTCGATGCTCGACGTATTTGACGAAAGGAGGAGGCGATGCAACGAATTAGCAGGAGACGGTTTCTCCAGAACTCGGTGGGGAGTGTGATGGGGGCTTATGCGGGCACGCTCGCATTAGGTGCAACGAGGTCGCTTTCGGCGGCCTCGGCAAACGAGAAGATTATTTTCGGTCTGATCGGTTGTGGGGGAAGAGGGAGTTCCCTGCTGCGGACGTTCTCGGAGCGGCGGGACGTGGAGTTCGCCTATCTGTGCGATGTGGACTCGCGTCGAGGAGGCGGGCTGGTGCGGGGTCTGAAATCGAGGCAGGGACGGGCGCCCAAGCGGGTTTCGGACCTGCGGCGAGCTCTCGAAGATAAGGATGTTGACGCGGTCATCGTCGCGACGCCGGACCATTGGCACGGTTTGGCGACGGTGATGGCGTGCCAGGCGGGGAAGGACGTTTACGTGGAGAAACCGCCTTCGCACAACATCTGGGAAGGGCGGAAGATAGTCGAGGCGGCTCGCCGCTACAAGCGTGTGGTTCAGTGCGGAACTCAAAACCGCAGCGCGCCATACGTTCACAAAGCCTTAGAGTACATCAAGAGCGGCAAGCTGGGGAAGATACCGTTTTGCAAGGTCTTCAACCTGAAATCGGGCGGCCCCTTTCACATGGAGCCGGACAGCAAACAGCCGGATGAGATTGACTGGAACACGTGGCTGGGTCCGACGCCGAAACGTCCTTACAACGCGCGCATCCAGCACGGCGGATGGCATGCCTATTGGGATTTCTCCGGAGGAGACATGGCCGACGACGGAATCCATCAGCTCGACATCGCCCGCTGGCTCGTCGGGAAGGATTATCCGAAGGGAGTGCACTGTAGCGGGGGAAATCTCGCTTTCGACGACGACAGGGAGGTTCCCGACACGCAGGCGGTGACGTATGACTTCGATGGGCTGGTGATGACCTTGGAGTTGACGCAATGGGCGCCGTACATGAGTAAGACGCCGGGCAACATCCGCGGCAGCGACAGTTTCCCATACTGGCCGCAGAACGCGACCCGCGTGGAGTTTTATGGGACAAAGGAGCTGATGATAATAGGGCGACACGGCGGGGGATGGCAGGTGTTCACCGGCGGCGGGAAGATTATCGCCCAGGAGTACGGTCGTCCGGGGGATGTTCCGCACAGGGACAATTTTCTGGCGTGCATTCGTAGCCGGAAGCTCCCGAGCGCGGACATCGAGCAGGGGCATCGCAGCGCCATTCTCGTTCACCTGGGAAATATCTGCTGCCGGCTTGGAGGCCGGAAGCTGACGTTCGACGGCAAAACAGAAAGGTTTGTCGGGGACGAGGAGGCGAACCGGCTGCTGAAGCGGAGCTACCGTAAACCGTTTGTGGTGCCGGACGTTGTTTAAGAGTGGCAAAGTCTGAGGCGACACAAATCAAGGCATCTCAGGAGGTCAGTCTCATGCGCAAGGTTCTTTCCTTACTTGTGGTTTTGGTCGTTTGCTGTTGGTTACTGCCCGCGAAGGCGGAGACGCCGCTGAAGGTGTGCCTAATCTCCGGCTCGGCGGAGTACGATTCGGATACATCGCTCACGGCGTTTCAGAAGTATCTCGAGGAGCGTTACAACGCTCGGTCCACGCTGATTAAGGCGCGCGGTTTCGCGAACCTCCCCGGTCTGGAGGCGCTGGACAAGTGTGACGCGGCGCTCTTTTTTACCCGCCGGCTGACGATTGGCGGCGAGCAGTTGGAGCGAGTCAAAAAGTATTGCTTATCGGGCCGTCCGATTGTGGCGGTGCGGACGGCGAGCCACGGCTTTCAGAAGTGGCTCGAGTTCGACAAGCTCGTGCTTGGCGGGAATTACCACGGGCATTTCGGGAATGGCCCGACGATGGAGGCGAGGGTCAATGGCAACGCGAAGGGGCACCCTGTGCTCGACGGCGTCGGCACAATCAGGTCGAGGGCGAGCCTGTACCGGACGGCGCCGCTGGCGGGCGACTGCAAGCTTCTGATGAGCGGTTCGACTCCGGAATCGAAGGGCTCCGAGCCGGTGACGTGGACGCGGCCCTACAAAGGAGGGAGGGTCTTTTACACTTCGCTGGGAGCTCAGCAGGATTTTGAGAACGCGACATTTCTGAGAATGTTGGCGAACGCGCTGTTCTGGGCTGCGGAGCGAGACATGGAGCGGAAGAAACTGCCTCCGGTTGCGCAAAGACCCCGACCGGAAGGGAAGCTCCGCCTGCGGCTGCGAAGCCGGGTGGAGACCTTCAAGGGGAGCGGGGAGTGGAATAAGGTCATCGTAGAGAAGGAGTTTCCGGTCGCCGAGAGCGTGATTCTCATCTGTGACATGTGGGACGAGCATTGGTGCCGCGGGGCGACCCGCCGGTGCGAGGCGATAGCGAAGAAAATGGCGCCGGTGGTCAATGCGGCCCGCGCCAAGGGCGTTGAGATCATCCATTGCCCGTCGGAGACGATGCAGTTTTATGCGGACTGGCCGCAGAGGCGGCGGATGATGCTCGCTCCGCCAGTTCCATTGCCGAAATCGCTCCCGCTTCCGAGTCGCCCGCTGCCGATTGATGCGTCCGACGGCGGTTGTGATACGGGACAGAGGTCTTATCTGGCATGGACACGCCAGAACCCGAATATCGAGATAGGGAAGTACGACGGCATCAGCGACAATGGCAAGGAGGTTTACTACTTCCTCAAGCAGCTCGGTGTCAAGAACCTCATTGTCATGGGCGTCCACACGAATATGTGCGTGCTGGGGAGGTCTTTCGCTATCCGACAGATGACGCGGTGGGGCATCCGCTGCATTCTCGTGCGAGACCTGACGGACACCATGTACGACCCGAAGGACCCTCCCTACGTGAGCCACGACGAGGGGACGGAACTGGTCGTACAGCACATAGAGAAATACTGGGGGCCGTCAATCCTCAGTAGTGAGCTTGTGAAGGGATTGCCGTAGGCGCTCATGGGCCCTCGCAGGAAGGGAGAGCCGAGGAAAAGCCGAAAGCGCGTGGAAAAGGCTGAAGCCCCTGAGCGAGAAGCCCGGCTGAAGCCGGCTGTGAGAGAGGAGTTGGCTCACCCGATGACCACGGGCTGAAGCCCGTGGCTAAGGGTGGTGCCTGCTAAAGGCCGGCAGTAGTGCGGCTCTGGGGCGTTTCAATCCGTTTGAGCAAAAAAAGACTGGCTAAAGCCGGCTACCAGGGAAAAGATGGCGTATCATGACAAGCAGCCGGAGGGAGGAAGAATGCTGAACATCAAGAGACGATTTCTATTTGTTCTGACAACCGCATTGGCGTTGAATGTGGCGTCGAACGTCGGAGTTGCGGCTTCGCCGGAGGAGAAAGCGCGGAGTAACGCGGAGCTCGCCTCGCCAGCGTTCACTGAAATGCACCGCTGGCTGCACGAAGTCGCGCTGCGGAAGATTGACCCGAAGACGAAACTGTTTCGGGCGACGGGCGATTCGTGGAATTACCGTGACACGGCTGCCGACTGCTATCCGTTCGTCGGGTGGGCGGCGTATTTCACGGACCGGGAGGTGTTCGAGGGCCCCGTCCGGGATGTGCTTCACGCGGAGATAAAGCTGTGCTCTCATCACGGCGTAATCCCTGTCAACTACGACTTCCGCACGGGCAAAAAGGAGGTCGGACAATCGTACGATTCCGTGGTTTTCGGGGCGTCGGAATATATGAAGGACGGGCTTGTCGCGGTTGTGGAAGCCGCGGGTCCGGGCGAGTGGCTCGATCGGATGCGAGCAATCACCGATGAGCTGTGGAAGCGGGCGACGATAGAGACGCCGTACGGGAATCTCGTCTCCTCGAACCTCGAGGTGAACGGCGATCACATGCAAGTGTTGATTCGACTCTTCGGGCTGACGGGCGACCCGCGATACCTTGATTACGCGCGCCGCATCGCCGATTACTATCTCGACAATCCGAAATTTCAGCCGCGACATCTCCGCGACCACGGCTGCGAGCTAATCGGAGGGCTTGGATTGCTTCAGGGCGTCGAGTCAACCGTTGCCCCGAAGCAGGAAAGGCGCCACCGCCCTCTGATTAAGAAGATGCTGGATACCATTCTCGAGCGCGGACTCAACTCCGACGGTCTTATGCTCAACACTCTCGCCAACACCCCGGGGCCGCACGACGATAAGTCCCTCTCGGATAACTGGGGATATAATTACGTCGCCTTCTACTGCTACTACCTTGTGACGGGCGACACGAAGTACCGAGACGTCATCCGCAAACCGCTTGTGAATCTCATCAAGCCGAAGTATCATCTCTATCCGTGGGAGGGGAGGAGCATTGACGGGCACGCGGATTCCATCGAGGGGGGGCTTTATCTTCTGAGCGTGGCGCCGGTGGAGGAGGGCGTCAAGTGGGCTGACAGGGAGGTTGCTGACGCTCTCCTCGGCAAGCCGATTCAAGGCACAAGTAAGTTCGAGTGCAACGCGATTCGGACGGTGACGCTCTACGCCCTGAGCAAGACGCAGGGCATCCACGTGGAGAAGTGGCGAGACGACCTCCGCCTCGGAGCGGCGCGCGACGGCGACGGCGTGGTGGTGTTCATGAGCGCAAAACGTCCGTGGGAAGGCAAGGTGATCTTCGATATCGCTCGCCATAAGGTGTGGTTCAATTTCAAGCACGATTGGCCGCGAATCAACTACCTGCCGGAGTATTTCACAGTCGAGCCGGAAAGGGAATACACCGTCAAGCTTGCCTCGGGCAAGACAGGCATTCTCGCCGGGAAGATGCTGCGGCAGGGGCCGGTGGTGCAGCTTGAAGCCGGGGAGGAGTTGGTCGTCAGGATCGAACCGGTTCGGTGAGGTGTGTTGCTGGCCGCGCATTTAGCTTCCAGCTCGGGTTGAAGAGCTACGCGGCACGGCATCGTTTCGGCGATTTTGCCCGGCCGGGCTTTTCGACAACACGTTGGGCTGTTCCCGTTGAAGATACGCCTTGATGTCATGGAGCGTCGGGACACTCCTGGTTTGCCGCAACGCGAAGGGGCCTTTGGCGTCCAGCTTCATCTCCCGGGCTCCGCGCTCCACATCGTACACGAGTCCCGCCGAGGCCCCATAAGCGAGCATCACCATGGAGCGCATGATGTCCGAGAACTGGGCCTGGCGCAGCTTCCTGCGCACCTGGCGCACAGGAGCGCGCGTGCGCCCAGCAGCCACTTCCCGAATTTTGCGGTTGACATCGCTGGGGGGTCTGGCACAATGAAAGTCGTATAGAACCACACGGCGCTTTGCGAAAAGGTAGTCGAGCGTTTGGGGGACATAGCGATGAGCGGGCCGAGACGGGCTGCGCCACTTCTCAGGGACCATCACGTCCACGAATGGATCGTGCACAAGGCGGTTGCTTGCCCACCGACGAACGTCGGTTTTACCAAGCGCGCCGCCTGGCACACCTTCCGTCATTGCCTTGCGACGCACTTGCTCGAAGGGGGGCACGACGTCCGGACGGTCGAGTCCCACGTTCCGCGGGATGGGGCACAAGGACGTGAAAACGATCATGACCTATACCCATCTTCGAGTCAACGGTTCCCGTTGTGGAGTGAACCGTGGCCGCTGCGGAGCGACCCAGTCCTACTGTGCTGTCAAACCTTCACTGGAAGGAATGAAAGCTTGACTGGAGGAATGAACCACCTCCGATGCCCAGTGAACGGCATCGAGAGTCCAATGAACGGGCTCGGCCGCCGAGTGAACGGCTTCCACCGTGGAATGAACCGGCTCCACCGTGGAATGAACGGCTTCCACCGTGGAATGAACGGGCTCCGCCGCGGAATGAACCGGCTCCGCCGTGGAATGAACCGGCTCCGCCGCGGAATGAACGAGTCACTCCAAGGAATGAAAGCTTCACTCCAAGGAATGAACGAGTCACTCCAAGGAGTGAACGCTTCACTGGACGGAATGAAAGACCTACTGGTTGGTGTCGAAAGACGCCTAAGTGACCAAGAACCAGTATGTTAGGACAGATTCTATGCCGATGCGCATAAGATGCCATGATAACGAGCGCCAAGACAGCGCCCCGGTGAGCCGAGCGTTAGGTCCCAGAGAGAGTGCATAACAATGATGACAAATACGAGAGCAAATCAGGAGAGCTGACATGGCGAAGGACAATAGCGGAGCCAACCTCGGTTTCGAGCGGGAATTGTGGAAGGCGGCCGATGCGCTCCGCTCCAACATGGATGCCGCGGAGTACAAGCACGTCGTTCTCGGCCTGATATTTCTCAAGTACATCTCCGACGCTTTCGAAGAGCAGCACGGGAAGCTGGAGGCCGAGCGCTCCCAGGGGGCTGACCCGGAAGACCGGGATGAGTACCGGGCGGTCAACATATTCTGGGTGCCGAAGGAAGCCCGCTGGTCTCACCTCAAGGCGAGCGCCAAGCAGCCCACCATCGGCAAGACCGTTGACGACGCGATGCTCGCCATCGAGCGAGACAACCCTACCCTCAGGGGCGTGCTCCCAAGGAACTATGCTCATCCGCGCCTCGACAAGCAGCGTCTCGGACAGCTCATTGACCTGATCGGTAACATTGGCCTGGGCGACAAGGAGAACCGCTCCAAGGACATCCTCGGACGGGTGTACGAGTACTTCCTCTCCCAGTTCGCCAGTGCCGAGGGCAAGAAGGGCGGCCAGTTTTACACCGCCCGCTGCGTTGTGCGCCTTTTAGTCGAGATGCTCGCTGCGTACAAGGGCCGCGTGTACGACCCGTGCTGCGGATCGGGCGGAATGTTCGTCCAATCGGAGAAGTTTGTTGAAGCTCATGGCGGCAATATCGGCGACGTCAGCATCTACGGCCAGGAGTCGAATCACACCACCTGGCGGCTGGCCAAGATGAACCTGGCCATCCGCGGCATTGACGGCAACCTCGGCAAGGAGCACGGCGACAGCTTTCACCGTGACCTGCACCCCGACCTCAAGGCCGACTACGTCCTGGCCAATCCGCCCTTCAACGACAGCGACTGGCGCGGGGACTTGCTCAAGGACGACAAACGCTGGCAGTACGGCATCCCACCCGCTTCGAACGCCAACTTTGCCTGGGTGCAGCACTTCATCCACCATCTCGCCCCCACGGGCCTTGCGGGCTTTGTCCTGGCCAACGGCTCGATGTCTTCCAATCAGGCCGGCGAGGGCGACATCCGCAAGAACATCATCGAGGCCGACCTGGTGGATTGCATGATCGCACTGCCGGGCCAACTCTTCTACTCCACGCAAATCCCGGTCTGCCTCTGGTTCATTGCCCGCGACAAGAAGAACGGCCGCTTTCGCGATCGCCGTGGCGAAACGTTGTTCATCGATGCGCGAAAAATGGGCACGATGATTGATCGCGTCCACCGCGAACTGACGGAAGACGACATTCGCAAGGTAGCCGACACCTACCATGCCTGGCGCGGGGACCTGCCTGCGCCGGGGCTTCGGCAGGCAGGCAAGGACTGTAAGGCCAAGTACGAGGACGTTGCCGGCTTTTGCAAGTCGGCGACGCTCGATGACATCCGGCACCATAGCCACATCCTTACGCCTGGCCGCTATGTCGGCGCTGCGGAGGTCGAAGAGGACCTGCCTGCGCCGCGGCCGGGAGTGTTTTTCGTCTACGCGATAGCCTGCGAAGGCGGCAGCTATTACATAGGCCATACAGATGATCTCCCCCGGCGATGGCAACAGCATCTGACAGGCAAGGGCGCAGATTGGACGAAGAGACACAGACCCCGATATATTCCGCACTACGAAGAGTTTTCGACCCGTGAGGAGGCCGTTGCCCGCGAAAAACAACTGAAGACTACGTCCGGTCGAAGGTGGCTTAAACAGGCCATCGCGGAGGGTCGCGCGCGGCAGGCAGGCGGCGAGCCGTTCGAGGAGAAGATGGCCCGCCTCACCGGCGAACTCCGCGAGCACAGCACCCGGTCCGAAAAACTCGACAAGCTCATCTGGGCGAACCTGGAGGAGATCGGATATGGCGGATGAAAAGCAGCTTGGCGAGGTCGCGGACATCATCATGGGCCAATCGCCCCCAGGGTCAACCTACAACGAGGTTGGCAATGGCCTGCCATTTTTCCAAGGAGTGAAGGATTTCAATTACCGTCACCCCACCGTCCGAGTGTTCTGTTCTCAACCTTCACGAATCGCTCAACCTGGTGACATTCTGTTGAGTGTTAGAGCTCCTATTGGTCGGGTCAACATCGCAGAATGCGAATGTGCCATCGGACGGGGGCTTTCCATCATTCGCGCAAGGTCAGGAAATGACCAACGTTATATAGAGTTTGTACTGAGATTGAAGGAGTCGAGTTGGGATACTATCGAAGGCAGCGGTTCTGTTTTTGGGAATGCGACACGTAGTGACCTTGAGTCCTTGGTGATTTCTTGGCCTACTCTGCCCGCCGAACGCCAGGCCGTGGCTTGCATCTTAGGGGCGTTGGACGACAAGATTGAGTTGAATCGGCGGATGAACAAGACGTTGGAGGAGATGGCGCGGGCGATCTTCAAGAGCTGGTTCATGGACTTCCTGCCTGTGCGTGCGAAGCAGCGCGCACGCACGCAGACAGGCGACCCCGTCCGCGCCAAGGCCGCGGCCAAGCAACCCCCCGGCCTTAAGCCCGACCTCGCCGCCCTCTTCCCCGACGCCTTCGAGGACTCCGAACTTGGGCAGATTCCGAGGGGGTGGCAGGTGATTGGCTTGAATGAGACCGGTACCTTCCTGAATGGCTTGGCATTGCAGAAATACCCGCCTGCGGGTGGCGATTCGCTCCCTGTTATTAAGATCGCACAACTACGCAAAGGAAGCACCGAGGGTGCAGACAGGGCCAGTGCAGACATCGATTCTGCCTACATCGTGGAAGACGGCGATATTTTGTTCTCCTGGTCTGGTTCTCTCGAATGTGTTATCTGGACCGGCGGACGAGGCGCGTTGAATCAGCACTTGTTCAAGGTGACATCGGATCGCTTTGCCAGGTGGTTCTGTTACCTGTGGATTCAACATCATTTGCCATCATTCCGTTATATTGCGTCGGGCAAGGCAACGACGATGGGACACATCCAACGACACCACCTTACAGAAGCGAAGGGGATTGTCCCGCCGCCACCACTTCTTGCTCGCGCTGATCAGCTCATCCAACCGCTGGTAGAGGCGTTTGTTTCACGGGCGCTTGAATCACGGACTGTCGCCGGCCTGCGCGACACGCTGCTGCCCAAGCTCCTCTCCGGCGAGCTGCGAGTGAAGGACGCGGAGCGGTTCCTTCGAGGAGTGGTCCCATGATCAACCGGCTTAAGTTGCTCAGGAACATCGGGCAGTTCGATTCTGTGGATGGTGCCGCGGATATCCCCCTCGCACGGCTCACGCTCATTTACTCGGAGAACGGCAGGGGCAAGACGACGCTCGCGGCAGTGCTCCGTTCCCTGGCCACGGGCGATCCCATCCCGATCGCGGAGCGAAGACGCCTCGCGGCCCAACATCGTCCCCAAGTCGTCCTCGACTGCAGCGGCGGTCCGCGACCCGCGGTCTTCGAGAACAACGCCTGGAACCGCACGCTGACCGATCTTGTGGTCTTCGACGACGTCTTCATTGATGAGAACGTGCACTCCGGTCTCGCTGTGCACGCGCACCACCGGCAGAACCTGCACGAGCTCATTCTCGGCGCACAGGCAGTGGCTCTGAGTAGGCAGCTTCAGGAGCTGGTGGAGAGAATCGAGAATCACAACCGGGAATTGAGAGCCAAGGAGCGTGCCATCCCGACGGCGGACAGAGGCCCGTTCTCCGTGGATGACTTCTGTGCACTACCTCCACGGCCTGACATTGACCACGCCATCCAGGAGGCGGAACGCGCTCTGGCCGCGGCGAAAGAGCAGGAGGCGATTCGCACTACGCCGGCCTTCGAGCCGCTGAGTCTGCCTGAGTTTGACCTCGCTGCAATCGAGCAGGTTCTCCAGCAAGACCTGGCGGCCCTTGATGCTGCCACACTGGCGCATGTCCAGGCTCATTTGGCGGCCCTGGGTGAAGGTGGCGAGGCGTGGGTGGCCGACGGGATGCGCCGCATCCCGGAGGGGCAGCGCGGCGCAGCCACAGGCACGTGCCCATTCTGCGCACAGGATCTCCAGGGGTCGCCCGTGATCCAGCACTACCGGGCGTATTTCAGGGACGCATACGCTGCTTTGAAGCGCATCGTGTCAGGCGCACTCGGGGAGGTCAACCGC
>Ga0315539_1003302_pt1 | contig 11371 bp, 12 predicted proteins | sample SalMarSW160150MG_FD_203097 | JGI IMG/M metagenome (GOLD analysis project Ga0315539, IMG submission 203097) | Salt marsh sediment microbial communities from the Plum Island Ecosystem LTER, Massachusetts, United States - Salt Marsh Sediment SW1601-150 ... | reverse complement strand
CCATTCGGCCTCCGTGCCAGAAGATGAGAACGGGCGGGGCGAGGGACAGGGCAAGGGTACGGAGGCGACGAACTAATTCCCCTCCATCTTCTCTTTCTCTGGCGATTAGATATATGAGGATGACGAGACAAATCGCTACATAGATCACCCCAATCACGAAAGACTTCATCAGGGTGTCTTTTTCAGAAGAGGTGACATGAAGACTAAGAAAAAGGAGGAATATCAAAAGGCCAATCCAGATAGAACAGAGTAATCCGTATCCACCCGCTTTGATCATGGATTTGATATCCCAATAGCTTACTTCCTCACAAGCGACGTTGATTGCTTGGAGTGTGCAGCGCCACTCATGCGCCAGGTACATGGCGAGCGCGCTGACGATCGTCAGGATAACGGCGAGCCACCATGGGCCGACGCATGCGCCGATCAGGCCGCCAAGGCCTCCGCTAACGGTTGTCATGATCACGAGGGAGTAGGTGCGCTGTTTCATGCTGAACCTCATTTCTGCACGTTCGTTCGGTTGTCGAAGGAGACGATTGGATTGTTGCGTAAGGTGAGAATGGCGTCAAATATGAACGCCCCCGAGACCAAGCGGTTCGGGGGCGGATGAGCGTGAAGGAGCGCGGACGTGTTTAGAAGAGGCGGATGTCGTTGCGGGCGTTTGCACAATTACACATGAAGCCGAGATGGATGCCGTACAAGGCATTGTAGCGGTCGTGGTCATTCGCATTCAGAAGACGCCGGATGCCGCTGATGAAGATGAGCATGTCATCCGCACTCCCGATTTCATCGTAGAGCTTCAGTAGTCCGGCTTTTCCGTTTTCGGATACGCATCCAAACAAAATTCGTTTCAACGCTTTTCGATGCATCCTTCGCTCCGAAGCGAACCGATCGCACTGATCGTGGTCGTGATGCATGACCTTTCCGCATACATCACAGATGAGCATTCGGGAAACCGGCGCGAACGCTTCATTCATTACGCGCTCCTTTCGAAGTTCCGATAACCGAAGATACTTCGAACAGGGATCATTGTAAAGCATGAAAGGGGTAGAACGTTGTTTTGCGACGCTTATGATATACTGTTGGCATCCAGCGTTTGGCATTTAGCATTTGGCCAAGCGCAAGATGCCAAGCGCTCGACCATGTCCAAAAAACTCTCCTCCTATCTCCGCCAGTTCCTGGAGTATCTCGAAATCGAAAAAGGCCGTTCGCAGATGACCATTCGAAACTACGAGTTTTATCTCCAGCGGTTTTTTGATTGGGCCAAGGATCCGAAAGCGGACGACCTTTCGGGCGAAACCGTGCGGCAGTATCGACTCTACCTCAACCGACGGGAGGATGGGCGGGGCGGTACGCTCAAAAAGAGCACGCAGAACTATCACCTGATCGCGCTCCGTTCATTCTTAAAGTACCTGGCCAAGATCGACGTGGAAACGCTCGCGCCCGAAAAGATCGAGCTCGCCCGGCAGGGGTCGCGCGACGTATCGTTTTTGGATGCATCCGATCTTTCGCATTTGCTCGAAGCTCCGATGAAGAGCGATGCGCCGAAAATCATCCGGCTTCGGGATCGCGCTATTCTGGAGCTCTTCTTCTCCACGGGCCTTCGCGTGTCCGAGCTTGCGGGGCTCAAGATCGACAACGTGAACCTGGATCGCGATGAATTTACGGTGCGAGGGAAAGGGGACAAGACGCGCGTGGTTTTTCTGTCCCACCAGTCCAAGCATTTCCTGAAAGAGTATCTTGATGAACGCGAGGACGACTCGCCCTTCCTCTTCGTTCGGCACGATCGCGCAAAGAGAGAAGACGCGGAAGACGGCGCGCTCACGCCCCGATCCATCGAGCGGCTCGTGCACCGCTACTCCGTGCTCGTGGGCATCCCAAAACACGTGACGCCGCACACGCTCCGGCACTCCTTTGCAACAGACCTCCTCATGAACGGCGCGGACATCCGGTCGGTCCAGGCCATGCTCGGACATGCGTCCATCACGACCACGCAGATCTACACGCACGTGACGAACCAGCAGCTGCGGGACGTGCACAAGGCGTTTCATGGCAGGCGGAGAGGAGGGGAAAAGCCGTTAGCCGTTAGCTATTAGCTGTTAGGGGGAAGCAAGGGAACTAAAAGCCAATGGCTAAAAGCTAAAAGCCAACTCTATGCCTAAGACCAAAAAACCACTACCGATACCGAAGAGCGAAGAAGTCCCCGCGGGACTCATTGTCATCTGCGACATCCTGGAGCGGATTCCGGAACGCGGAAAAGCCATTTTGGATTATGAGATTCGCAAGCGTGAACGGGAGCGCATCCTCATGCAGGAGACGCGGAACCTCCTGTCGTGGCATCCGTGGCACACGATCCGTTTCCTCCTCTTGTCCGGCACCATCGCGTTCGGTGTCACCTGGTTTATCAGCTTCCTCTCCGCGCTCGGGCGGTTCTACGGCGCATCTTTCGGAAAGCTCGATGCGAGCGCTTCGTTCGTCAATCAAAAATTGGCGGACATCGGGGAATTGATACCGATCACGACATTTTCTCTGTTCTCGAAGATCCCGGATTTCGGCGCCATTGAATCGTTCTTCGTGGCATTGGGCGTGGTCGTGCTCATCGCCGTGGTAAAGCTCATATTCATCCTGGTGCATTGGAAGAAGATTAAACTCTTGGGAGAGGCGGATGCCGTTTTTTCAGAGGAGCTCGAAGTGCTCGAAGCGTGGAAAGAGGAGTTGGATGAAGAGAAGGTGCTTTTACGCGGCAGTGTCAAAAAGTAGCCGCTCCATTGACGGAATGCGAAAATTTGATTAGATTGGAGCATTCGCGTGCCCCGGCAGCTCAATTTTTCGCGGTGTGCGTATGTTCTCAATAATCAAGCCCCGGTAGCTTAACTGGATAGAGCAGGGCGTTTCTACCGCCAAGGTTGCAGGTTCGAGTCCTGCCCGGGGTACCACCCTTCACCCTCACGCATACGCGTGGGGGTTTTGGGTGGCGCGGCCAGCGAAAACATCGGATACGTTGACTCGGCTCTTTTTTATTTACGGCGGGTCATTCGTCTCCAAAAATGCTACACTCCTACTTAGTATGAAAGACATTTCTCCCATCCTGCGGTCGCTTGGGCTCCTGGAAAGCGAGGTCCGCGCCTATCTCGCGGCGCTCAAGAAGGGTCCTCAGACCGTAAAAGATCTTTCCGTCACATCCAATCTTTCGCGGCAGGCCACGTACGGAGCCGTTGAAGCGCTCACGGAACGCGGGCTTATGAGCAGCGTCCTGCATGGGAAGAAGCGGTTCTTCGTGGCGGAGCACCCGACGAAGCTCCTCGCGTATGCCAAACGGTTTCGCGCGAATGTTGATGAGCATGTGGAAGATTTGGAGCATTCCCTTCCCGAACTTGAACTTCAGTCCGGTGGCGAGCGACCTATCGTGAAAGTATTTGAGGGGAAAGAGGGAATCCGTTCGGTCATGGAAGAGTTGATGCGCGCGGATGCGTATAAGGCCAACATTGATGAGATTACGGATCTTGATGCCATGTATTCCGTTTTGAATTTGAAAGATTTGAAGCCGTATCGGGAACAAGGCAGTAAGAAGCGCGTGCGCGTGCGCGCTCTGCAGGCGGGAACTCCTCAAAGCCCGATCGGATCGGTTGAGCGGATTATTTTTCCAAAAGAATTCGGGGGATTCAACGCAAATCTCACCGTCTATGAGCGGTATATCTACCTGGTTACGTTTGAAGGGAAAATTTACTCCATTCTCATTGAGAGCCCGGCATTGGCTCGTATGTTCCGTATTTTATACGATCTCGCATTTAACGAAGCGGAGCGCCGTTTTAAAAAAGTATCCCCCCGCTCGACGCCGAAGCGGAACGGGGGGAGTGAGGGGGATTAGCCACCGTACATGAATACCTCCATGTGCCGTGTTGTCTCGTTGGGGGGTGAAACGAATAGACGATCTGTCCAAGTGGACGATCTTTCCTTGGGCGAAAACAGCCCGACTCGTCAGTCTGACTTTTCAGAATGAGAGACTGGACCCCCGATTCTTCATGTCTTAACGCTCGGCAACGGTTACCGATCCCAGTTAGATCTCGTGGATATGTTCAGCGTATCCTATCCGTGCATGGCTTCCTCCGATCATTGAACCGGGGGAAACGCCGCATTTTCTGTGAATGTCCTGCAAAACGTACGAGGCCTATCATCCGGCGCCTCCTTTTGGTTCTGTGTGTAAAACAATATACCCTTTTTAGGGCTTTTTGTCAAGTTGCGCAAGACAAAAATGAAATATTATATTAAACATAGAGTTTAGTCTTGTTGTATAAGACACTTTACATAACCTCATTATCCATAATTTAGCTTAGTTATCAACCTTTTTAAATAAAAAGGATAAATATGTCTACTGGCTCTTGACAGATATTTTTATTTGTGCTAAAACACAATCATTCAAAAACGAAACGGGTTCGTGTGAAATGCAGGAGGTCTTTTCCATGTCCGATAAGGAGAAAGCGGAGATGAAAAAGAATGCATTTCGCCGTTCTCCTTGAGGTAACGAGCAATTCGCCGCTTCAAGGAGAGTACTTAAAGAACCTACGCACCACGGCGTACTTTGAATGCTCCAAGGACCTTCCAACCAAAGAGGTGTCAGCCATGACAACAGCATCCGCCAATACCGCCACCAGCACCCCCGCCACCACGATCTCCCAGGGTCTCCGCCACATCAAGCGGCTCAAGGGCCGCATGGGTGAGCTCTCGGCTCGCGCTTCCGCTTCTGTCAGCTACGAAGCCGGCAAGAAGCCCCCGTTCGACTTCAACGCCACGCGCGAGGAAGTCGGCAAGGTGCGCGAGGAGCTCGTGCGCCTGGAGGCCGCGGTCGCGCGTGCGAACGCGACGACCGATATCCGGGACGGTGACCGCACCATGTCTCTTGTAGAGGCGATTCGTCGCCTGCAGGAGATCAAGGCGGAAATCGCCTGGCTCTCCGGCCTTACCCTGCGGCAGGGCACCGAGCGGGCGTTCGAGGACGCGTGGAATGACGAATTCCACCGCCTCGTTCGCCGCCCCCAGGAGGTCACGTACGAGTCGTGCCTCACGGAGCCCCAGCGCGTCGAGCAAGTCGATGCGCTGCGCAACCGCTTCGAGGCGTTGAACGACGCCGTCGAAGCGGCCAACCACCGGACCGAGATCCAGCTGTAGCTGGGTCTCCGGCCCCAACCCTATGGTGACGGCGCGTACGGACGACGCGGTATCAGGTCCCTTTCCTGTTGTTGATTCGCGAGTGCCTTTCGGGGCGTTCTGCGATGAGATGGCCGGATAAGGATTACAGATGAACGCCTTATGGCATTCATTTCGATCCAGAGCTCGACGACGACACCGACTCAAGCGGTCAAGGTTCAGCTGCGCAGCAGTAAGCCTTCAGCCATAAGCTTTGAGCGGGTCGGCCTCATGAGAGGTCCTAAGTCGTAAGCACTCATCGAAACCTGATCTCGCCACTTCGGCGCGCCTGTCACCTCCCTTTTCTCCGCGAGCAGACACCCTGTCTGTTCGCGGCTCTCCTTGAGGCGATGAATACATTCATCATCTCAAAGGGGGCACAAATTATATACGCATCTTTATACATGCCACTTAGACCCCCTCACTCATCTCAGCTCATTGGGATGCGTAAGGGAGTCTGGGTGGCGCAGGACACATCCAGTCAGAGCTCTTTGGCCAGGAGCATCATCGGACGGGTATCCAGGATTCGATTGGGTACACGGGCCGATGGAGCCGAAGTGGGTCTTAGCCGCGTGCATCCAACGAGCCGCCGCAAGACAGACTCCGTGCGTTCGGAGCCCTAAAACCACTGAAGCACTTCCCTCACTTCCAATCGCATGGAAGCGGGAAGACCTGCGCAGCTTTTCCGGTCCGACAACATCTCGTTGTCGGACCTCCACTCCTCGCGCCGACCATCCGTCGGAGCGGGAAGCGGAGGAATGCTCTCTATAAGTTAACGCACCACCCGGACGCCGCGATCTCTTCACATCGTTGAAGAGATGACGGAGTCTGGGTGGGCGCAGGATACATCCAGAAGGTCGTGCAACGGCGTATCCGTTCCTTTGGCAGGGTGCGGATGTGGACCACGCGGCAATTCGCCTCCGTGCGGGCACAAGGTCTGGTTCTCGGACCTTCTGCGTCGGCGGACAAGCGGAGCCTTGAGAGGAAATACTTGAGATAAAGGAGGACGGCTTGCGAACCGTTCTCGCCTCTCAGGGCACTGACCTCGTTCGATCGCACGGACGAGTCATCAGACCTGCGCAACTTTTCCGGTCCGACAGCATCTCGTTGTCGGACCTCCACTCTTCGCGCCGACCATCCGTCGGAGCGGGAAGCGGAGGAATGCTCTTTTTACAATACTCACCCAAGCTCTCTCGTTCATCTCATTTCACTATGAGATGTGCAAGATAGCTTGGGTGGGCGCAGGACACATCCAAGCAGCGGCTCTCGGCCGGCGAGAGCACCATCGGACGAATGTTGCATGGGCCGATGGAGCGGAAGCGGGTCTCTTGATGCAGAGAGATGGGACTCCATGCGACGGGAGACCTAAACCGCTGATGCACTGATCTTGTTTTCCGGTCGCAAACAGGGAAACGAGTCAGACCTGCGCACTTTTACTTCCGGTCCGACGACATCTTGCCGTCGGACCTCCTCTCTTCGCACCGATCAAGTCATCGGAGCGAAAAGCGGAGAAACACGCTCTGTTTATCAGCATTCCGGAGGTTTCAGATGCCGAACGAGAAGAAGACGGCCGCGCCGAAGCGCAAGGCACCCAAGCTTTTTCACAAGACCTGCGCTTGCGGCACGCGGTTCGTCACGCCGAAAGCCAGGCACGACACGTGCCGGTCCTGCATGCGCGCACGATACAGGGCGGAGGAGCGGCGCGCTGAGCCCGTGCGCCAGCGCAACGAGCTGCGCGAGTCCCTGCGCACGGCCTTTGAGGCCGGGACCCTGCCGGAATCGGCAAAGGTCACGCAGCAGGGTCGGCAGGTCGTGGTGGTGTGGATGGGACGTTCGCACACGTTCCATCTGCCCAGGGCCGCGTGAGGCCCGCTCCCCCGGACGCTTCTCTTTCTCGAGAGGCGTCCGGTTCATCATTGAGTTCGTGATCGCAAGCGTGATCGCGGACTGAATCAATGGACTTTTTCAAAGAAGGAACGAGAATCATGCGCACTCACCACAGGAAGATGCTCAAGGAATTGGTTGCCAAGGGAGAAGATGCGGGATTGCTGGATATGGAGAACTTTGTCCATTCCTTGTTCGAAGAGAACGAACAGGAAGCGATCTTCGAAGCCGCGTCGTCCTTTGAGGACGGGGGCGCGGATCACGATGTCCTGCTCGACATGGCGATTGACGAGGCGTTGGAACGCGGCCTCTTCGATTTCGCGCGCCGCATTGCGGCATCGTTGGACGGTCCGTGTGATCCGGCCCATGGATTCATGAAGATTGCGGAGGCAACGGGGGACGCGGAGGACATTCGCCGCGCTCGAGCAGCCGCCTGCACCATGGATCGTGAGGACGATCTCCTGCCGCGGGCGCATGCCTTCCTGGAGCTTTTCAAGCTTTCGGGTTTGGAGAGTGACCAAAGAGAGGTCGAACTGCTCGGTCAGCTCACCATCGAACAGGGGTATCCCTGTTTGGCGTTTGGCTTGTTCGCGGAAGAGGCCGAGACAACGCTTTGTCTGAAAGATCACCTTCGGGCGCTTCGGTGTCTTGAGGAGGCTGATCGATTGGGCGATCGTCCCGATGGGGCGCTCGAAGAGCTGCTTGGTCATCTCATTGACGCGGGCAACCGGGAGATGATCGATCAGATCATCGCCAGCGCGACGCACCCGAGAGTGCACATGGACGCGAAAGCGTTTGTGCGCCAGCGCGCGCCGGTGCCGCAGGGCTAGCCCATACCTTCCGGAGCGCATCACCATCGATGCGCTCCGGACGACTCTCGAGGTCGTGATCGTACGGATCGCGGCATCGACGTTCGACAATCCAAGAACGGAGAAACGCATGTCTGAGACCAATACCCAAGAGCAACCGGATTTCACGCCTATCCGGAAGACCCGACAAGAGAAGCGTGATGATTGTGGAGCTCGCGACTTGCGGGAAAGAATCTGCTGCGAGGCCGTGTTCCATGCCGACGCACTTTTCGGCGGAAAGCGGCAAGCTATTCCGATGTCGGAGTGGAGAGCGCTCGTTGAGCGGCTCGCTTCGCTCTCGCCAATCGACCTCCACGCGGTCACCGAGGCGGCAAAGCTCTTCCATCTGCGCAAATATCTGCAAACGGAAGACAGTGCAAGGCATCCGCAACAGGATCCTGTCACGGGGATCAATCGGATTCCGAACAACGTGATGACCTGGGATCCCCGCGTGCCTGACGAGGAGATCGAACCCGTGCATGCGGGATACGGAGAAGATGAAGACGTCTTCACCACGGATTTCCTCCCGGTTCTGATGCACCCCGGTCCGTCTTCCGAGGAGAACGGTTTCGAGTCGGAGCGGCTATGGCCCGGACTCGATGACCATATCGTCGATCCCAACGATTGACCGGTCACTTCTCCGGAGCGCATCATCCTCGATGCGCTCCGGACGACTCTCGAGGGCGTGATCCATCGGATCGCGAACTCGAAGGTCGTAAACGCTCATTCAAGCAGAAAGGTGCAGTTACTCTTTTGACATCGTTGTTTCTGGGGCAGTCATCGGATATCGCAAAGCCCGTGCTTCGCTCGTCAGAGCTGCACGCATTTGCGTGGCCGGACGGTGCAGCCATGGCCATCACGTTCACGCGTGAGGCCTTTGGCAGGCTTTCGCAGCCGCATCCGGATCGGAATCCCGACCTGCTCTGGGTGCCCAATCGGGCGCACGGCGAACTTCCGCGCACGGAGTTCTATGGCGAAGACGGCTGGATCCTCGGCATGCCCGAGCGTTTCAAAGCCGTTCTGCCAATCGAACTCAAGCTGCGGCTCCAGCTCTACCCCGCGCGATGGCGCGTGTGGGACGAGCGGCGCTGGCGGCTTGAGGCGGAACTCCTGCCCGGACAATTCGCGCACGCACGCGAGCTCAAACGCATCATGGGTTTGGGCGACGTAAAGCCCGAGGAGCGCGCCAAGCTGCTGTTGGCGGCGAAGGCACTCCTCGTGCGTAAGCCGTTGCCGGTTCTCGGCAACGTGCACGTCGCACATCCCCGCATGCCGGAGCGCGCGCGGCGTTTCGCAAAGGCCGTGTAGCTTCGACGCGCAGAACGAGCGAGGACATGAGTTTCATGTCCCTCCTCTCCGACATTCGTCGGACCCTGACCAGACTGCGCGAACAAATGAACAGGGAACGCACGCGAATAAAAGGAGAATAGCGTGCAGGGCAGATCGGTTCGCCCGAAGCGACCGGCGCGTCCCCGGACCGCGAGAATCCGGAACACATTCGCTCCTTTGAGTCTGCCGACGGCGGATTCGATCTTTCAACAAGAGGCAGTTCTTCCAAAACAAGGCTCCGGAACCGTGTCGTGCTCGATGCGGTTCCGCTGATCCTCGAAGCGATGAACCCCTGTTCGTCGATTCGATGGTCGGACCGTTACAACGAAGGAGGTACGCATGGTGACACTCGTTGTGTTTCGCGTTGCGGAGATTCATCGCGTGGGGAGGATGTTCGAAGGACAGGAGCCCTGCGCGTTTCGCAAAGACGGCTGTGCCGTGTTTTCCACGGGCCGTCTGGAGCGCGTCTTGGAAGACGGGCTTGAGCCGTGGATTGTCACGCTTCAGCAGAACGCCAAACGGCAGGATGCGTGGTGGCACCGGCTCGTCGGAGATAGGGTTTGTTTCCGAGATGCCGTCGATATGCTGCCTGAAGAAGAACCATGGAGCGACATCGCATCATATCATCGTTTCTTCGAAGGTCTCGGCATTCCGTTTTCCGGATTGGGCGGGATTGAAGAAGTGCGGGCGACCCTTCGCAGTCATGGCATCATGATCGGGAGTGAAATCTCCGTTCAGCCCTCGTTGCATGAAATTCCGCAACCACTTCCGGAGGAGTGCTGCAATGAGGAGGCTGATTCTGACGACGAGACGGAGCTGGAGTGTGAAGTGGATTTTCGCGCCCATCTGATTCATGACAGCGTGTGGTGCGATGACGCATGGTGCGGAGATTTCTATTCCGACATCGAAGCATCATTCGACCGCCTCGCCGAGGCGGAACGTCTCCGCTTCTTGAGAAGGTAGTTCATGACTTTCCGGAGCGCATCACCCTCGATGCGCTCCGGACGACTCTCGAGGGTGTGATCCATCGGATCGCGAACTCGAAGGCCGAAAGGAGTAAGCATGGACTCTCAAAACATAGATGCGGTTTTCATCTCCGTCCTTGTCCCTCAAAACCTTAAGTCGGGTTACTACCAGGGCGAAGCTGAACAGTTGTTTCGCGACGGTCTGAACGTGGACTGGCGGGAGATAGTTGTCATCTTTGGTTGTGCGGGAAGTTGGTTTGCCCATTTCTTGCATGAGGGAAGGTCCTTCGTCGTTGTCGGTGACTGCGATGCTTGTGGCTACTGCGCCATGGAGGATGAGGAGGATGGCCCTTCCATTACTAATCCGGCGGACACGTTGCGGCGCTGGCTTCGTGGAGCCTTCGTTGTACCGGACGCAAGTCCCGAGGAGTTACTGGAGCGTCTTTTGATGCTGGATGGCGAGAAGCTAGACTTCAATGTCCACAGCATTATTCAGGAACGGGAGCGACGAAGCGGCTCCCTTTCGGGTACTGCCGGCTGACAGCGTCACTTCTTCCGGAGCGCATCACTCTCGATGCGCTCCGGACGACTCTCGAGGGTGTGATCCATCGGATCGCGAACTCGAAGGTCGAAAGGAGATGATCATGGACATGAATGCGATGAACCCCGTATTGGCTTCTATCTTCACCCCCGAATGCCTCAAGCACGCCTACTATCAGAAGGAGGCGGCGCTCTTGCTCAGCCATGGTCTCACGGCAGAGCACAAAAAGGTCGCTGTCTTCTATGGCTGCGAGGGTATCTGGTTCGCCGACATCTTCCATAACGGACGGAACGATATCGCGATCGGAAGATGTGACGCGTGCCCGGACTGCCATGCGGCGGAGGAAGAGAAAGGGCCGTCCATCACCGATCCCGTCCGGACGCTCCGCGGTTGGCTCCGTAGCGCCACCGTCCTGTCGGGGTTCACGCCTGAAGAGCTGCAAGAACGCCTCACGTTCTGGGCGCGGAATGCTGACGATCGGACGTGCGCACAGCTCGTTGAGATCCTTGTGTCGCTTGCCGCGAAGCAGCATGAAGAAGGCGGGCTTGCTCACGCACCAGCGCTACGCGTCGTGTAGCAACGTCATCCCGGAGCGCATCACCCTCGATGCGCTCCGGACGACT
>Ga0315539_1003297_pt1 | contig 11387 bp, 4 predicted proteins | sample SalMarSW160150MG_FD_203097 | JGI IMG/M metagenome (GOLD analysis project Ga0315539, IMG submission 203097) | Salt marsh sediment microbial communities from the Plum Island Ecosystem LTER, Massachusetts, United States - Salt Marsh Sediment SW1601-150 ... | reverse complement strand
CGAGACCCTGATACAGGTAATAGCGAGGCCGTAACGTCGCACACAAGGTGCGACGCTACGGCCTCGCCGCTATTACCAACCCCCTTTCTGTTCCTCTTTCTTGTTTGCGGGAAGCGCAGAGGAAGAGTAAACTTCCTTCATAATGAAAGCGGTAAGATTCTGTATCTACTCGGTTTTACTCGGAATAGGGGCAGCCCTCGTTGGACTGGTAATCGGCTTTCTGATTGACACCCCATCTACAGCGGTTGCCTCAATTCTTATCGTCATTGGTCTCTTGTTTGTTGCAGGGGCAACCCTGCTTGCGCGGCGGTTTAAAAAGCATATCATCAATGAAGAACCCCGCAGCAAGCTAAAGGGGCATTAATACGGCAAAAACCTAAAGGGCTAAGCGGAGTTGGTCCTTATGCTGCAACTTGATGTACCGCGTTGTCGCATCGGAGGTAACCTGGGGGGTGTAGTAGATTCTGAACGGACTTACCACACCCCCCAAGCACACCTGTCTGCCCTGGTGACGCGACAGGCACACAAGGTGCGATGCTACAAAAGCCGAGGTAGCGTTGGGCTTCATGCCCGACGGCCCGGAGTTTCTTCATTGTTTAAGTGTTCCTTCAGTACATAGATATAGAAGGGGGAACGATGACCAGAAAGCTGTTCTTAATCGCCATTGTTGTGCTGATAGCAGGCGGTGGTGTAGTTGCGCAAACTTGTTCGGTGCAGAGCTATTTCGTCTCACCGGACGTAGACGGGGTCATTGAAACGGCGATTATCCAAGCCATTGACGGGGCGAGGAAGAGCATCGATATCGCGTTGTTCTCTTTTACCGACGACCAACTTGGAGATGCCGTGGTTCGCGCAACCCGGCGCGGGGTATCCGTGCGTGTGATCCTCGGCGCGGGGCAGGACAAGGTATTGGGTAGTGAATATGGGAAGCTGGTATCGGCAAATATCCCAGTGGCCATCACAAACACCACAGGGTTCTTCCATCACAAGTTTGCCATAATCGATGGGAACCTTGTAATCACTGGGTCCTACGACTGGTCGGATAGCGCCGATAAGGAGAACTACGAGAACGCGGTGTTCATTTACTGTCCGGTACTGACAGCGGGACAGACACCTCCAGGACAGTATACCAGTGAGTTCAACCGGCTGTGGGAAGGCTTCCGCGAGGCGACGGGAAGCGTTTCCAGAGAACCCGTTCTCTCCGCTGCTGTTCACCCGGTCATCATCTATGTAGTAGACCGGGCAGGCGAGTGTATAGAGCTTTTGAACGTCTCCACTGCCCCCGTGGATATTGGAGGCTGGCGTCTCAGTGACTTAGAAGGAAGCTATTCTTTCCCGCCGGATACGCTCATCAATCCGGATGAACCGTATCAAGTGTGCATTGATACCTATAACCCAACGTATGACCCGGAAGGTCTCTACCTGAACGACGAACACGACGAGGTCTTCTTGATCACTCCGGAAGGGACTATCATCGATGAACGGGTATGGGGAGAACCACAAACCTCACCATAGCCTGTCCTCTCGCAGAGCCGCAGAGAACGCGAAGAAAAGCTGAAACACAGTAAGGGGTAATCAGTGGAGAGTAATGAGAAAGAGCAAGTGGAGTTGATGTTCTAAGCTGATTGCTGACGGCTGAGAGCTGATAAATTCTTGGCGATCTTAGCGTCTTGGCGAGAGAAAGGCTTCAGCGTCTCGGTTAAGGCAATCCGCTATTGACAAGAAACCCGGATTCTTATATACTGATCGGTGCTTCGGGCATAAGCATATAAATAATGGGGTAGATCCTGAAAAAGGTAAACCTACTGTGAAGTAGGGGCACAAAGCCACGGGTCTCACGAGATAGCCGGGCTGCCGGGGTTGGGGGGCAAGAACCAGTGGCTGTCGTGAGGTTGCGTGTTGATATTTTTTGGAAACGCTCTTCGAGTACTTGAAGGGCGTTTTGCTTTATCAACAGCGAGGAAACCACTGCCTGAAGATAAGGTCGCAGGCACAGGTAAAAGGGAGGGCGAGAATGCCTAGGAGGGCCTTTTTGGGGATCCTTCTCTTGATCGTGGCCGTGATCTTGGGAGGGGTCACGACAGTGGCGCAACTCTCGGGACGCTTCGGTCTAGACCTCGTCGCTCGGCGGATCCCAACAACGTTGACGGGCGAGATCAAGCTGGACACGCCGAGCGAGTTTGTCATGCTGGAGTTCGCTATCGCATCGAACCTCATCCTGGACGTTGACTTCGGCTTCGCTCACTTAAACATCGATGCAGTGGTGAACACGGCTGGGCCAGAGCATCTGGTGTTAAAGACACCCATGGATTTCGGCTGCCTTCCGTTCTACGAAATCACGTTCGACAAGCTAAGCATCGTCCCTGAGATGTGGTTTGCGGTTCCGTTCGAGGCGGTCACCGATGTGAACAACCTGCCAAACTCGGTGATCATCCCTCCGGGGGACGTCTTGTTCGTCAAGGCGCGTGTGACCTTTTCAACTTCTATGGCTGGATTTAACATAACTCACCTCGCGATGCTCGAAGACATAAACTTTCCCAACCCAGGGTCTTCCTACACACCGCTTTACTACCCGGTGCAGTCTCAGAGCTTCGCCGTTGGGAGCTTGACCTCCGCAAGCTGGCGGGCGCAGATGGGTGTATCGGTGAGTGCGAGCCTCGGAATAAACGCGTCCTCATCAGGGACAAGCATTAAGGGCTACTCCGCCACCGGGAGCGCCGTGCCCGGCAATTACTTCGCCCGATTTGGCATAAGCGGGATCAAACTGGCCGACATCAACCTCTACGGCACGAGCCTCCAGTCGGTGATGCTCGGCACCAGCTTCACGTTTACAAAGACGGCCACACAGACGACTGGAACAACGGCATTCAACACGACGATCAATCTCTCGGGCAAGCTGTGGGACAAGGCGAGCATCAGCGGCTCGGTGACGCTTGCCCCCTTCCCTCCCAAGTTCGGCGGAGTCACGGTTTCGTTCAGTATGGAGCCGTTCCGGTTCGCGTTTGCCCTGGATACGATGACTCTCACTTCGATGTCGTTCAGCTTCAGCACGGGGCTCAACCTGGGGGCGATGACCGGTTCCTTCGGGGCCACAGCCTCCGGTCTGGAGAGGGGGATGACCGGGCTTTCCATGCGGCTGTCGCTATCGCAGGGGATCTTCTCCGCGGTAACCAACGTTTCGTTTGCCAACCGGGCAGAGAAATTCGGCTTTGCCAGTTGGGGGAGTACACTGACCTTCAGGTTGACTCCCGCGGTGGTGACGGTGCGGGCGACATTCGGCCGGTTCGGGTTGACGCGCGCGGCGGTCACCGCCGGTGTAGTGTTTTAGGGGGGGAGAACAATGAGGAATGGTATAGTAAACGGCGCTTTCGAAGGAGGAGAAAGGATGACCCGTGGTGGAAAGCGAGTGGCTTCCGTAGCAATTCTTACCCTGATCCTTGGACTTCTGGCCGGGTTCTCCATGATCGGCGCGGTCGATACAACAACGGAGATCACCTTCTCTGCGGGCCCGTACGTTGTTGGCGGTTCGGTGACGGTCACGTGGACGGTGACCGCTCAGACCACCTCGGCGGTCGTCTTCGGCGGCAATCCACTCTCCCGCCGCATCACCTCCCCCGGCGGGGCGGCAGGAGACATTCTCAACGACACGGTCGTGACGAGCGCCGCCAGCCCGTTTACGAGCACACACCCCTTTATTCCCACCAAAGCGGGGACGTACACGGTTGAAGGAGACTATGCGGGATGCGCCGGGTGCATTCCGCCACTCAACGCAAGCTCCTCGGTCCCGGACCCGGTCCTCCTCGTGGTAGGCAAGGCAAATACGTCAACTGCGGTGAGTGCCGATGTGAATCCATCCGTCAGCGGGCAGACCGTAACATTTACAGCCACGGTCTCCGACGACCCCGCCGGAACGGGAGTACCCACCGACCTTGTCACCTTCTACGCCGACGGAGTGTCCATCGGGTCTGACACGCTGAGCGGTGATCCGGCGACGGCCACGTGGACCGAGCCGTTCAATGCCTCCGATAGCCCCGTCTCGATCACGGCCTCCTACGGCGGTGACACCAACTACAACGGCAGCGACAACACCCTCTCCCCGCTATCGCAGCAGATCAACGAAGCGAGCACAACGACTGCAGTGAGTGCCGATATCGATCCGTCCGTCACCGGCCAGACCGTGACCTTCACCGCGACGGTCACCGCCGACGCACCCGGATCGGGGACCCCGACGGGAACCGTGATCTTCGTAATCAAGGACAAAGACAATAATACGATCGCCACATCCGCTGCGTTGGCACTCGGGGTGACGTACCAGACGACCCTGATGAAGGCGAGCCTCAGCAAGTACAAGGTCACAGCGGCCTACGATGGGTCCGACGCAAATTACCTCTCCTCCACAGGCACGGCGCTGCTCACCGTGAACCAGGCGAACACGACAACAACGGTCAACGTCGATGACAATCCGTCCGTCACCGGTCAGACCGTAACATTAACGGCCACGGTTGACGACGACCCCGCCGGAACGGGAGTCCCCACCGGCGTTGTCACCTTCTACGCCGACGGAACGCCGATCCCCGGTGGGCAGAATGTCTTGCTTGTTGATGTTGCCGGAAACCAGGTGGCGACGTGCACCGCGTCGTTCAACGCCGCAGATCTTCCGATGCCGATGCCGATCACCGCCTCCTACGGCGGCGATACCGACTACAACGGCAGCGACGGCGCCCTATCTCCCCTCCTGCAGGTCAACGAAGCAAGCACACAGACTGTGGTGACCTCCACGCCGGAGCCATCGGTCACCGGGCAGGACGTCATATTCACCGCGACGGTCACCGCCGACCCACCCGGACCCGGAACGGGAATCCCCACGGGGGACGTGAGCTTCCACATCGAGGACAAGAACGGACTAGACATCCTCGGGTTTGACCCATCTGCCACCCTTGATGGACTCGGTCAGGCGACGTACACGACGAATCTGATGAAGGCGAGCCTCAGCAAGTACAAGGTCACAGCGACCTACGACGGGTCCGCCGACAGCAACTACACCTCGTCTCCTGCTAGCGCAGAGCTCGAGCAGCAGGTCGACAAAGCCGACACCAGCATCTCGATCACCAGCGACAACCCCGATCCGTCGCTGGAAGGACAGGCGTACACCGTCACGTGGAGCGCCATCGTCGTCGCCCCGGGAAGCGAGATCACGGGTGCGACCCTCTCGAAGGACGTCACCGTAGACGACGGAGATGGAAACCAGTGTTCGGCTGCAGTCACAGTCGGATCCTGCGCCATCACATCCAATACAGCAGGGGCCAAGACCCTCACGGCTAAATACGACGATGCAGGAGCCGACCTCGACTTCAACAAGAGCGAAACGACGGCTTCGCACGACGTCAACTCCAAGGGCACAAGCATCTCGGTGAGTACCAATCCCGACCCATCGTACGTCACTGGCCAGGTGCAGTTGACGGCAACGCTGACGCCTGACTCGCCCGGTGGTCCGGCTCTGCATGCCAACGACTACGTCGAGTTCTGGCTGGGGGAACCGGTTACAGGAACCTCTCTCGGAACCGCTACCGCTGCGTGGACGACCAGCGTGTTCTACACATTCACTACCGCCGGGAGCAAGTCAATCAAAGCGCAATATGTCCCGGACGTATCGAGCGCGTACACCGGCTCGACGAGCAGCGCGGTCACCCACACCGTGAACAAGCTTGATCCGGTGCTCACGATCACTTCTGTGACCCCACTCGCTCCACCGCCGGGACCCTACAATCCAGGAGATCCGTCCGTGATTGACCAGACGTATCTCGTGACTTGGGCGTATGCGCCCGTCGACCCGGACAGTCCCGCCGTCTTCCCGGATCCACCGGCGCCCAGCGGGAACGTCACGGTGACCGATGGGACGGATTCCACCACGCCGGTAGACATCTCCGTTGCAACCGCCAACCTCACCTCGACCACCGGCGGCGTGAAGACGCTGACCGCCAGTTACGTCGGCGACACGTACCACAACCCGGCCACGGCAACAAAGACGCACACCGTGAACAAGGGCACCGTGTCGATCGGCGTCACGCCGATCTCGTGGACGCACGGCGCTCCGGGAACGTTCACCGCGACGGTCAGTGCGGTGGCGCCGACGACCGGCACGCCGAGCGGCACGGTCAGCTTCCACATCGAGGAAGCAGGTGGGGTCACGATTGCCAACACCGGGCCGCACACACTGAGTGGAGGAGGAACAGCCACCAGCGACCCCGTCACGTTGACGGTGCCGCAGAGCCAAGTCAAGGTGTACGTCACCTACAGCGGGGATGCGCGATTCGACCCCGCCACGGATGGACCTACGCCGGTCACCGTCACCCCCGTGACTTGGGCGATCACCGCCGATACGCCCGACCCGTCCCTCGTCGACCAGGACATCACCATCGATGTGTCGTTCGGTACCCCGACCGACTTCAACGGGTATGTCAGGTTCCTCATCAATGACGGCATGACCTTTAACTCGATCTCGTACTCGGTGACGAACGGCTCTCCAACCTCGTTCCTGTTCGACAACATGGGAGGGATCTCCACGGGGACCTGGGACATCACCGGCGAATACAGCCCGCTCGACGATGATTGGGGCGAAGGAGACGAGGTGGATGCAGACTCCGCCGAGCCACACACGGTGGCCACCTACTCGACCGACACGACACTGAGCCTCTTCCCCGGCACGGTGTACGTGAACCAACCGACCACACTCGATGCGAACGTCACCGCGACGCCGACGCCGACGAGTCCGGGGCTGCCCGGCAAGCCGGTCGACTTCTCGGTGGATGCTCCTCCCGGTTCTACCGGCAATCTCTCCGCGCCGTACTGCATCCTGGTCGGCGGCGCAGACGCCGCATTCTGTTCGAACGTGACGTACACTCCGACCGCGTCGAGCGCCACCGCTTCATCCCCTACGCCCTGGGAGGAAGACCACGACATCACGGCGACGTTCCCCGGGGATTCGGACTACGCCTCGTCCAACAACGGTCCCATCACATTGACGGTACTGAAGCGACCGCCGTCGATGAGCCTGGTGTTTACCCCCGAGTGGGTGTACGTCGACCAGGAGACGACGGTCACGGTCACCGTCTCCGACAGCACCGGCATGCCTGGCTCCACGATCCCCAAGGGGACGGTGACATTCGATGATCCATCCTCGACCGTACCGCTCGCTCCAGCGGGCGGGATCTTCACCCCCGCCAACTCCGGATCGCTCACGCACGGCACCTACGACGCCACCTACACGCCGGCGGCCGGCGATGCCGGGACGAGCGCCGCGACCCCGCCGTGGCCGACCACGACGATCGACGTCGATTACGACGGTTCGCCGATCTACACCACGGGAACGACCTCCGACACCCTGGAAGTGCGCCTGCGCCCGACCGAGACGACACTGACGTGGCAGGATTCGCAGGGTGGCAACGACGCGCTCTTCCTCTACGAGACAGGCAAGGTTATCGTCACGGTGACCGACATTGGTCCGGCGGACTCCGCGTCGCCTCCCGAGGGCACGCTGACGATAACGACTGATGGATCGATCGGCCCAGGCACGCTGACGCCTATCTCGGGCTCGACGAACGCATCGCAGGCCACCTACAGCTTCCGGATGCTCACGATGTCACCGCCTCAGGCGTTCATCAACGTTGCCGCTACCTATGTCCCCGTCGCAGGCCCGTCCCCACTTCCAGAACAGACGCACGGTGGGAGCGACGGCAGCGCCGACGTGTCGGTGCAGAAGCGCACGACCGAAACGGTCGTCGACTGCATAGACGCTGTCCCCTACACCTGTACGGCCACGGTGACCGACACCGCGCCGAGAGGTGATCCACAGACCCCTGCAGGAGAGTTCGTGAAGGGGGATGGGTCCCCGTTCTGCGCGTCGCTACCATCGTGCACCAAGAACTACGACACCACCACGCCGATGATGGAGCTGGTGGCGGTGGGCTACGTACCAGCGGCGTTTGGAGTAGCAGGCGGCGGCGTCCACTTCGAATCGTACGGGTCGGACACCATCATTCGGCCGATTCCGGAGGATAACACCGACCCTAACTGTCCCGCCGTGCTCCACATCGAGGACTCCATCCTCGGCTTGAACATCACCTGCACGATCATTTCGGCGCTGCAGGTAGTCCTCGACAGCGGTGCAGCGGCTGCGGGCGCCATGCCCGATTCAGTGTGGACGGCGATCTTCCCCGGCATCACGGTTCCCATAGGCGACATGATTGACGCGGCACTCACCGGACTGAGCCTGCACGGCGAGATCGCGATTCAGGCGATGTGTACCGATGTGGACGGCGACGGGATTCCCGGCTCGGTCGAAGCGGTCATTGGTGGGCTGTGGGACCACGACTGGGACTCCGACAACGACGGGATGGGCGACCTCGACGAGATCGACGAGGCCGGCGGCGACATGCTGTCGAGCTATGACGTGAGCAAGCACGCGACGTGCGCCTGCCCGAACCCGACGGTCTCCGACTCCGACGGCGACGACATCCAGGACGGAAACGAGCAGGGCTACTTCGGAACCGATTTCTGCAACGACGACACCGATGAGGACGGCCTCTCCGACAGTCAGGAAGTGGGCACATTTGCCCAGTACAACTCCGACTCCGGCGCGACGATCATCGTGCGGACGGACGCGCGCGACCACGCCGATCCGCTGGCCGCCGACACCGACGGCGACGGGCTGGGCGATGCCCAGGAGTTCATCCCTGGCCGTCTGGCGACCTCGACCACGGATCCCAACTACTCTCCGTTCATCAACGACGCCGACTCCGACGACGACGACATCCAGGACGGGGCCGAGGATCTCAACCGCAATGGCCTTTGGGACGACGGCCTCGCCGGTGGTCCTGCCGTCATTGGAGGCAGCACTACCAGCGGAAGCGGTGAGACCCACCTCTGCATGTGGGACACCGACGGCGACGGCCTCTCCGACGGAGAGGAGGTCGCGTTGTTCGGCGTTGGAGCGGTCCACGTGATCACCCCTACCGGCAGCACCACGACACCGCCGCTGGACACCGACTCGGACAACGATGGCCTCTCTGACTACGAAGAGGTAAACATCACTCACACCGATCCGCTGGACTTCGATACCGACGGCGACGGCCTCTGGGATGTGAACGAACTGATCGCCACCGGAGGAACGTGGCCACAGCGGTCATTCTCGCAAGTGTCCGATCCCCTCGATCCGGACACCGACGACGACGACATTCTGGACAACGTGGAGTACAACGGAACCGGACTGGGTACCGGGCATGGCCTGGGTGGAAGTGATGATACTGACTGTCCGTACGTCAACGACGACGACTCGGACAACGATGGGCTCCAGGACGGAGTCGAAGACGCCAACCTCGACGGGACCTGGGGCATCGCAGGTTCGGGGATCACGATCGGCCACTCCGACACTAAGGCGGAGAAGACCGTGCTTTACTGGGAGACCGATCGCTGCGTTCCGGATACCGACGGTGACGGCCTGCTGGACGGCGAAGAGGTTGCTCTGATCGGCGGCGGGCCAATTCTTGGGCGGCCAAGACCTGTACCGGGCTTTTATACCGTCACCCCAGAAGGCGTGTCTGCCAGCGTAGGGAGTCCAGGGCCCGCCCTCGATCCCACCGTGCCCGCGTTGGACGACGACTGCGACAACGACGGCCTGTCGGATTACGAAGAGGTTAACATCACTGGCACCGACCCGCTCGATGCGGACAGTGACAACGATACGATCAGCGATGCCAATGAACTGATCGCCACGGGTGGAAGTTGGCCACAGCGTACCTTTGACCAGGAGTCCAATCCGTTGGACATTGATACCGACGATGATGGCCTCACCGACAATATCGAGTGGGACGGGTCCGGCCTTGGAATCACTCGGGACTCTCCTGAGGGCGATAGAGATTTAAGTTGCCCGTACGTCAACGACGATGACTCGGACCACGACGGCCTGCAGGATGGCGTTGAGGACGCAAACCATGACGGTGTGTGGTCTGGCATCACCATTGGTTCGTTTGGCACTCAAGCGAGCAGGTCTGGGGATTATTGGGAGACCGACCTCTGCAACCCGGATACTGACGGGGATGGTCTGCTGGACGGCGAAGAGGTTGCTCTTATCGGCGGCGGACCTGTCCTAGGGAGGCCGGCCACCTGGCCAGCCAACCAGCCATTACACGGCTTCAATACCGTAACCCCAGAGGGGGTCTCCACGGTGCTGCCTCTGGGCACCAGCGCGGTTCCAAGCGGGTATGCCCACACGGCTCCGAGCCCGGGTACCGGTAACAACCTCATTGCGCCGTACATCTTCACCCCCATAGCTGGGGCTGCTATGACTACGGACAAGACCATCCCGGCCCTTGATGTTGACTCTGACAACGATGGCCTCTCCGATTATGAAGAGGTGAATATCACCGGAACCGATCCGCTCGATCAGGACACGGACAACGACACGTTGATGGACGCCGATGAGTTGATCGCCACGGGTGGCGTCACCGGCGCGACGCCGAAGAGGACGTTCGACCAGGAATCGGATCCGTTGGACATCAACACCGACGACGATTACCTGTTCGATCCGCAGGAGTACGTCGATCTGCAGGGCAACCATGGTAGCGGATTAAGCAAGCTTGCAGGTGCGACCGGCGGCGTTCGCGACATGTACTGTCCGTACGTCAACAACGATGACTCCGATAACGACGGCATCCAGGACGGCGCGGTCGTCACGATTACGCCAGCCGGGGTGATCCGTTACGACGGAACCGCCTTCTCTTACACCCATTACGAAGATTTCATTGACCTGGATGCGGCGGATCAGGATCAGCCGGTGGTGCCGCGCACCGTGCCCACCACCGGGGACGGCGAACAGAACGACGAAGCGGATTGGGACGTGTGCGATTCGGACTCCGATGGCGACGGTCTGATGGACGGCGACGAGGTCGCCAACGGGACGGACCCCGACGACTACGACACCGACGATGACGGCCGCAACGACTGGCACGAGGTGACCGGCGGCGGACCGATTCCCACCGATCCGTTCGATCCGGACACCGACGATGACGGCCTTCTCGATTCGGTCGAGGTCTTCTCCGGCTCCAACACGACCAACCCGGTCAACGCCGATACCGATGGCGATGGCCTGTGCGACGGCGGGACAGGCACCCCGTGGATGACGAGCGGGGATGCTCGTGTGATAGTCAACCCGATCTGCAAGTCCTGTAGTAACCCTGGACTGACATCATGCGGTACGAGTGTTCGCACCGGCAGCGTCGACGGAATCGGCGATCATCCGAACCCACATGGATATGGTGAGGACAAGGATGGAGACGGGAGATGGGACGGGACGATCGGGCAGCTCTGGGGAAGTGGAGTCCCGGGAACGC
>Ga0315539_1003296_pt1 | contig 11388 bp, 12 predicted proteins | sample SalMarSW160150MG_FD_203097 | JGI IMG/M metagenome (GOLD analysis project Ga0315539, IMG submission 203097) | Salt marsh sediment microbial communities from the Plum Island Ecosystem LTER, Massachusetts, United States - Salt Marsh Sediment SW1601-150 ... | reverse complement strand
ACCCCCTCTTTCTCTCCCCCTAAAGGGGGAGAGTATAACATTTTTTCGTTTACAATTTTCGCAAAATTGATGGAATAATCCTCTCTTGTCCGGGCGCATCCCTCCTTCGGCGGGTAAACAATGCGCCCAAAAAACCTCTGAGGATTGGTTTGGATAAGGCAGGCAAAAAGATGCGCGAAAGCAGCCTCTAAGGGCATACAATATTATAACAAATTGTTCTATTGGGAGGTATAACCTTGCCAGGGTTTCGTAATTCAAACCGGTGCAGCCCTGACAAGGTTACTTAGGAGAGAAGCTTATTCGTACCGCAGCGATTCAACCGGATCAACATTTGCCGCCTTACGAGCAGGAAACACACCTGCGGTAAGTCCGATAGCTGTTAAAATACTTATAGTAATAAAAATTAAAGAAACAGATAAAACAGGCCGCCCGACAAATTGCATCGCACCTCCCTCTGCAGGAATCATCCAGACGACAGAGACAACAGTATAACAGAATAGAATTCCGATCATACCTCCCGACAGCGATAGCAGTAATGATTCAAAAATGAATTGTGCCAAAATATAACTTCGCCTCGCACCGACAGCCAGCTTGATGCCGATTTCTTTCGTGCGTTCCTTTACAACAACATACATAACATTTGCTACACCCACACCTGCGATGACAAGCGTTAGAAAACCGATAGAGAAAAGAAAAATAGAAACACCGAGCCCGACTTTTTGACTAATTTTTTCGGCTTCTATAAAATCCCATATAAAAATCGCCCGCTCATCCTTCGGATCGAATCGGTACTTCCTTCCAAGGACATCGAAAAGCGCACTTTTCACCGCTTCCTGCCGCCCCGGATCGCTGGGCTGTAAAACAATTGTATTAACATTCTTATTTCCGTAAGTAGTCCGAAATGTCGTATAAGGGATAATTGCCCGCCGGGTATCCGGACCGTTGTTCATTGCCGTTTGAACCTTCTTTTGGATAAGTCCGACCACTGTATAAGGAACGCCATCGAGGTTGACATTTTTCCCTATCGGATCTTCTTCTTTAAAAATATCTTTTGCAATAACCGATCCAAGCACCAATACCCTCCGCTGACGGTTAACATCCACATCATTAAGAAACCGGCCTCCTCCGGAAGGGTACATGCGGCGCATTTCTTCGAAGCACGGATTCACTCCTTCACACTCAGTCGTAATGGAAAATTTTTCATATGTCAATGTTACATTTCTACGATACTGTGGAGAAATCATCCCGATTCCCGTTACTGTTTTACTAATCAGATCGATATCTTCCTCAATAAGCCGTATCCGTCTTCCTTTCGGCAATCCCTGATAAATTAGACTTGTTTCACCGCCGTATATAATCATAATGCGGTTTCCGGCATTCATCATGCCTTTGAGCATCTGAGTACCGAGTCCCTCGCCAAACGAAAGCAGAAGAACAACCGCAATCGTTCCCCAGGTAATGGCAATCAATGTTAGGGTCGCACGTGTCCGATGAACTTTAAGATCAGAAATAAAATCCCTGAATAATTCGAAAAGCATGCTTGACTCTTTAAATATTCTTATTTACGTTCTAAGGCATTCGACAACATCGATATTAGATGCCCGTCGTGCAGGCATTAGTCCGGACAGCAATCCTACTGTGACAAGAACGAAGATCGTTACTCCTATAACTTCAAACGACAACTCTGGCGTCCCGACATATTCTTTTATTGGTATCATCCCGAGGATCACTATTATAGCGTATGAAATTATAAAACCTATCGCTGAACCTGTAAAAACGATGAAGAACGTCTCTGCAAAGAATTGCATTAATATATTTTGCTTCGTTGCGCCGACTGCCCGTTTAACTCCGATTTCTTTAATTCTTTCCTGCACAACTATGAACATTATGTTTGCGACACCGAGTCCGGCAACACCAAGCGTAAAACTACCGATTAGGCCGAGGAAGATATTGATTCCAAGAAACATATAGAAAGATAGGCGGTCGAAATCTGTCGTGTCCCATATCCAAACTGCATCTTCATCCGTGGGATCGAATTTGTACCGTTTACTCAGCGCTGCCCGCACTTCCTTTTCCGTCTGTTCTCCCAATCTTGGATCTTTAATCTGGTAAATGATATCACTAAGATGAATAGTACCATAAACCGACGTAAAAGTAGATATCGGAATAAAGATACGATCCTGGTCCCTCCTGTTATAAGATGATGGCTGCGTTTTTTTCTGCATAACACCAATCACCAAGAATGGAACCTGGCCGATAAAGACTGTTTTTCCGACAGCATCCTGATCTCCAAAAAGTAACTCTTTAACCTTATCACCGATAACAGCAACCCGGCGCCGTTCCTGAAGGTCAAGAATATTGATAAACCGTCCACCGGCTTCCGGAATAATATTCCGCATTTCGCTGTAAATAACATTCACACCTGAAACGAGCGGATTTAGAATATTATCACCGACACGTGCAGTCGTCGTGCGCGAAAATTCAGGACTGATAGCATGAACATTAGGCACTTGCGCTGCAATGAGTTTCGTATCTTCCTCTATATAAGAAATAGGCCTCCCGATCCCGTATCCGGCCCAGGGTTTTGTCGTCTTGCCGGGGAACATGATAGCTATTCCCTCGCCGATACCGTGCATGTTTGCCGCAGTTTGTTTTTTAAATCCGACTCCGAACGCTACCAGCACAACAATCGCAACGGTTCCCCAGATAATTCCAAACATCGTCAGGAACGCACGAAGCTTTTGTGCCCGCAGATCGATTATAAATTCAGAGATTATTGTGCGAAATTTTTCCATCTTATCGATATAATATTAGTCAATCTTTTTCACCGGTTTCTCGAATACTTCCTCTCCCTCTTTCAAACCGGATATAACTTCGATACTGATCGCATCACTGAGCCCGGTTTTTATATATCGTGTTTCTTCCTTATTCCCTTCAAGAGCCACCTTCACAGAAGCAGTATCGTTGCTGAAGGTAACAACACGCTCAGGAATTGACAGTACATCTTCCTTCTTCTGAATAATAATACTGGCATTCGCTGAGTATCCGGCTCGAAGAACTGTATTTTTTGAAGCAGGAACGATTATTTCGACCGGGAAGACCGTTGCATTGTCTTTCTTCTCCGCTTTCAGCCAGATCTTACGAAGAATACCACGGACAGTATCACTCGGCAGTGCTCCTACTTTGATCTCAACGTCCATTCCTTCCTTCATTTTTCCGACATCAATTTCATCAACAGTACCTTTGAAGATAAGTCGGTCCATATTCGCCATTTTCATCAGCACTGTTCCTTCCTGATATGATGTCAGCGGAGTGACCGGATCGCCAACCTCAATTGTTCTGTTGAGTACGAATCCGGAAATAGGAGCTTTTACAATCGACTCGATCTCTGTATCCCCTATTTTTACCCTGCCGCTTTCCATCAACGCAAGTTTTTCAGTAGAGATATTCAATCGAAGTTCGGATTCATCGTATTTTTTTTGGAAATCCTCATATTCCTTATCTGAAATCAATTTGCCTGCATAAAGACTTTTAATACGTACCAGCTCCTTATTCAGATTATCCATATCCACCTGGCTGAGCTGTACCTGCCGCTTTGCATCAGCATGTTCGAGTGGTGTAGGATCCGGTCTTACTTCGAGAATCGGCTGGCCGATCTTGACATATTCGCCGACATCGACAAAGATACGGCTGATGACTCCGGATACTTTTGATTTTACCGAAATTTCATTTTCCGGTTCTATCGTCCCGACAGCAAGCGCCTTATCAACAATAGTTCCTTTGGTCACTTTTACCTTATGAAGATCGCTTTGGCTGGAAGAACTATTACTTCCGAAGAAAAGAAGAGATGCGCCGCCGACTAATACAACGGCGACAGAAGAGAGTACTATTTTCTTTTTCATAGTCATAAAATTTTTCGTGTGATTATGATGTTTAATTTCCTTTAATTCTGTCTTGAATATACTTTAAATACGTGTATTTGATTTTTAAGTTGCAGTATATTAACTATGTCTTTATTACTGGAAGGACAGCCTTTTCTATGAACTTTGACTGCCGAATACCTGAAAAGGTTGCGGAAATACGGATGTTAATGCAAATGTTCGTCCTAATTACTGAGGAACACATGCGGCCGTCGGACAATACAGATAGAGAAGGATTGTAATGATGTTGGTCTTTATATCGTAGTTATCGAGGATTCTCTTCGCTTATCTTTTTAACCTGATCTATTCTCACTTTAAGTGAGAATTATTGTGTGGTCATCCTTCTTTTTCTTTCCTTTGTAAAACGCCACCAGGGCTTTGCCGGATTTCCATGTACGAAGCTAATTGCGGACATAAATACATTAAGAACGCACGGATCCTGTCTTTTCCCCGTAAGACTACAAAGTGTATCGTAAAGAATAAATGCATCTTTGCCGTGAAGATCGCCCGGTTTGTATATTCCCATGCGTCTCAGGTCTCCCGCAATGGATTTTCCGATATTCGGTAAATCCTCAAGCTCTTTTACATTTTTTAACGTCTTTTTGGGCATATGCTTTTTTTATTCTTTCTATCCTATACGATTGGAATAAAAGGCATGCCGTTACATTTGCTCTATCTGCCGGAGATGATGCTGCATATGTCCCAAGTAATCAGCGATAATATGTCTGATTATCGTTGGTTCATTGGAACCGATCGCACATGGAATCTGTAGATACTCTGGCGACATATGCTCGACAATATGTGCGAGATGTAAATTGTACGACTTCCAGAAGAGCAGTAATTCTTGCCAATCGAGAGAACCGTATTGCTGTATGTTCACCCACTCTCTTTGTTCGTAAGCCGGAAGATCCACGGTTTTTAGGTACTGTGCACGTACAAAACGCTGGTGATTATTAGCAGCGGAGTCAATAAGATGTCCCAGAATTTCTTTTCTCGACCATTTATCAGACTGCGGTTTTAGAGATGCTTTTACATCATCAAAATTTTGAAAACGTTCAACAAATTCCTCTACCGTTTTTCTGATTCCATCGGCAATATTTCCAGGAATTTCGGATTCATCTTCAAGATTTTCGACATAACGCTGTATTGGATATTTAGTTTGCATAATAAAATGCCGGTTACTTTATCTTTTCGTCGTCCAGATAATTAGAATATTTCTTATCGATTACCAAAACATGGTCATAATACCATTTCGCCAGGAATGCAACCATTTCTTTCTGCTTATCCGGACCTTTTTCCCTTACTTCCTGCGTCATCATTGTCACTTTCTTAATAAAATCCAGATGCTTGTCTATATGCAGCGGCAGATCCGGATATTGATGTTTAATCATGTAGCGTTCTTCGGTTGCGAAATGCCTGTATGCATGGTGGAGAAGAGAGTCAACAATTGAAGACGTTTTCTGCCATTCAATTTTCTTTTCTACTGAAGTAACGATCTGATTGAAGATTTCCAACAATACTTTATGCTGTTCATCGATTTCCTTCACATCGATTTTAAATTCTTCATTCCATCGTATCGGCTGCATTCCAGGCTCTCTTTATCAAGTTCTAACCAATAGTTTCAGAGCTGCATCAATAACTATTTCAAGAAACACTCTATACTGCGATGAATGTATCGGTTTTATTTAGAGAAAGCAAGGGAAGAGGAAGCATTAAGCAGAAATTGATAAAAAAAAAGCAACCATCATCCGATGAATCTGTCTGAATTAAGGGATGATGGTTGCTTATAGATATAACTATTTTGCTATTAGACGAACATTTCCTTTCTTACTTTCTAATTCAAGTGTAGGGCCGCCGCCATTGATTTTTCCACGATAATCATAAAAGCGATTCTTTCTTCCTCGTTCGATGCTCATAACATCAAAGTCGGTCGTAAAATCCACACGTCTTTCAAAATCTGTCCTTAGTTCAAAACCGTTTCCCCTTGGAATTTCTACCTTGATATCGCCTTTATATGTCTCGAAACGACTGTCGCTATTAATCTTAGAAAATGAAACGCGTACTTCGCCTTTGTATGTTTCTAAATCAATCCCTCCAACGAGATTGTATATATCCACCTCCCCTTTATACGTATTGAATTTTATTTCGGTATTAATATTTTCGATTCTCGTTCTTGATTTATAGTCCTTGATTCTTAGTCCTGCTGTACGGGGCATTCTTATTGTATAATGAACCAACGGCAAAGAATAGGAAGAATGAAAAGGATCGGTAATCCAGTCCCAGAAACTATGATAATGATGTTTTACTTTTTTATAGTCGGTGCGAATAGTTACTTCCTCTTTGCTGCCGTCGATTCGAATTTCCGTATTATCTACATCTCTTTCAGCATCCCAGGAATCTGGATCGTCCGCTTCGATCTTCACATTCACTTCTACCCCCGGTTTATCATGAGTAGTTATTATGATGGATCCTTTGTATGTATCAATTATAAGATATCCATCGGATCTAAGAGGAACGGTTTTATTAATTATACGAGTGGGCCGGGATAATGCAACAGAGATCGTTACACAAAGCAGCAAAATCAAAGAAAAGTAAGATAGTTTCATAGGTATCTCCATATAATGTTATTCTCTTTTTACATACGGAGATATCCTTATTATGTTACGTTATATATACCGGGCTTTCAAATATATATAAACTAGCAGGTCTATCAGGATCCGGGCCTATTATGACTTCTTTTAGGCAACCTTTCTGATCTTTTGCACTTCATCCATGATACTCGCAGGTGTTGGTTTGCTTGCTGACAAAGCTCGAATCATCTCATCCATCTTGAGAGGTTTTGTAATATAATCGTTCATACCAAGCGATAGAAACTCTTCACGATCGCCATGCTGCACATTGGCAGTCATTGCAACGATATTCGGCTGTTGATCAGATGGGAATTCTTTTCTAATTAACATCGTTGCCTGCCGGCCATCCATTTCGGGCATTTCAGCGTCCATTAATATGACATCGTACGATCGGCGTTTCAGTGCGTCAATGACTTCAATTCCATTAAAAGCCACATCAGCATGATATCCCACTTTTCTTAGAAACCAGAGTGCTATTTTTATATTGACAAGGCTGTCTTCTGCAAGCAGTATTCTTAAAGGGTGCCGCCTTGCCATTTGCACGTCAAAATCCGGCAGGTTATGCATTGCCGACCGCATCTGGGCGCGTTCTTCCTGATGTGCATCTTCACTTTGTGTTTGTTTTGTGACAGATGTATCCGGTTGACTGACCTGGAATTGCACTTCAGCCCCATTACTCAGTGTCTCTGTGCTCACATCTTCTATCTTTTCCATTTTGCCTTCCTCCAATCTCTATTTTAAACTCTTATATTTATGATTAAGAAGGCACAATTGTAATGCCAATAAATTTCAATTAATAAATCGAGAAAAATTAATTATTTTGCCCTTTTTAAGCGATATTCAAAGAGTATTATAAAATTAAATTTTAAGCATTTTGTAGAGTTTTCACTTTGCACCCTAATTTATCGGTTAAATCAAAGCAGGAATTATACTAAACCTTCAATAAGCACTATTTTTCAGCAGTTCTGACGGAAAGCTGCTCTTTTCCTTTTTTACAGACTGACTGGATAGAATAATTATTGAGCGCTTAGATTATTTAAAGAAATGAAAAAGATATGATGTGAAATTATAAGAGGTAATTCCGATGTGTTTTTGTAATCCCAAAAAATAAATCACAAAATGTCCCGCTAAGAACCGTAAAACTCATTCACTTTGAACCGCACATATTCATTCACCTATAAAATAAGTCATTAAGGCGGTTTTTATCACAAATAATTATTTAAATAGCACATTTGTCTATGTTCCCGACCAGCCGGCGAGACGCGCCCATAACCACCAGGCAGCATATGCTTTTCTATTTCCATTTAAAGGCTTGCTATGTGCTGCATTGCAGTTGTACCAATCAACACCTTGTACGTGCGTATTTTGCCACCGTGTTGCCCAATTTAACGAAACACCGCTGCTGTCGTAATCGCAGTTATCATCTGCTCCTAATTCCATATAATTAACAAGTCCATCCGGGTCATAACTCTCGATATCCGCAAAATCATATAGTGCTTTACTGTACATCTGACAGAAATTTCGTATTTGTTGATTTCTTCTGTTTAAATTGCCGTTAAGTCCCGAACCATCCAGATGTCCCGTCATATATACAAACCGAACACCAGGAAAATCCCGTTCCAGCGTAGACATTGAATCAAGATATGTCAAGATATCGGAACTATCCGCACCGCTCACCTGACCGCACCATGACCAAATAATGACATTGATATCCGTATTAGCGTTTAAATATGTTCGTGTTGCAGTTGCCCAAGCAACGCGATTCGGATTCCCAAGATCACTGGCTCCGGAAAATGGCGAGTTTTTAAAAGTCAATGCTCCATTCGAGCCTGTACTATTAAAACTGTATTGATTTCCTTTAAATGAAACGAGTCCATTCATACCGTCAGTGATTTGACTGCCATGAGATGTATGCCCATAGGCAATCTTCAGTTTCGCTTTTGCATCATCAATCCATTGAGTAGGTATTTTGCTGAGTTCTGTCGCATTATGGTCGATTATGATTAATTGATTATTCCAGCCGCCATATTGCGAGCTAACCGGATCATCTTTGCATGCAAAGAAACCGGTCAAAATGAATCCATAGGTAAGGATCAGTAGTGATATCCGGATAAGCCTCATAGCCATCTCTCCTTTTTTGTTGTTCAAATCTGCATAGATTCATTCTCTTCAACAGTAACAGGTATCACAAATCTGTTTTTTGTGCGTTAAATCAAATAAATGGAAATTATGAAGGAATTCATCAGGCTATTGACCTAAATAGTATAATTTAAAGAATATAATTCAGTTTTATAACTGCTGAATATTGAATCGAATTCTAAGAACACCGTCTGTCCAATCGCTGGAAATGATATGAAACACACCGATTTCCTTTGTTGAGGAAGCATGCACTCCACTGCAAGGACAAACATCATAATCACCGATAGTAATAAGACGCACTGATTCTCCCGCATCTTCGGGAAGCTTCGCCAATGAAACGATTTTTGATGCTTCTTCCCGTGAAAGAACTCGCTCTATAATCGGCAGATCGGATTTGACCACCTCATTTACCCTGCCTTCTATCCGTGCAAGTTCTTCAGTTGTCAGGTTCCGTTCAAAATGATAATCGCATTTCGATTTCTTTTTCTCGATATGTGCACTAAAAGCACGCCCGCAGTTGAACATCCGCACCATTGTTTGATTCAAAATATGTTCCGCTGAATGCATTCGCGGATCATATTCTTTTAGATTTGGGACAAATTGGTTCATATTAAATTCCACACTATTTGATGTTTTTTCGATATATCCGTTACGTAATATACAAGATTCTTCAGACACATTTTACAGATAAAAAGGATTAGAATCCTCGAATATGGCTGCTACAGCCCTAAAAAACTTTTGGATTCTATGGATCATACTACGTATATTCATCGGTAAGAATATATCTGAAATATTTAAGGATTTCTTATGCCTCGTTCTATTTCTATTATCGGTTGGTCGACTATAATTTTTTCAATTATCATTATTCTTACAGAACTTTTGAGTCTGCTATCGAATCCAATGCAGCAGCTCAATGCAATCTTCAGCATGTTTCCACAAGCACGAATTGGCATGGAATCCATGAAAAATCTGCTTCGATATAATCTCCTGTGGTCGATTTATTCAGTTATTTACTTCACAGTTGTTTTAGGCGGCGCAATTCAATTTGTCCGTTTCCATGCAATCGGGCGCAAGATTCTTGAAATTGCCTGCTGGATCGGTATAGTGAATGCCTGCATAGATACCCTAATAAGCTATATTTTCTGGAAAAAAATGCAGACCGCTTTATCGGCAGTCATGGGGACAATGGGAATAAGTCCGGGACAAATCAATCCTTTGGGAATCATTACAATCTTCGTTGGTTTCTTTCTTTGGGTAATTCCTTGTGTCGGAATGATTCTATATTTAAGGAACCCGAGAATAAAAGCGGCAATGGAATAAGTTGCCATCTGTTTATCTGCACTCTGTGGCGGAATAATAGATGAAAAATCCATTCTTCATCACTGTCCCGGAATGATAGAGAATCCATTATCCATTTTTTTAAAGCATTTTTAGGCATTTTTTATTTTTTGAATTTTCACAAAGACTATAGATTTTTAGGTTTTTTTTACCGATTATATAACATCTAATCATTATTAATGAATGGACAATGAAAATAATAGTTACCAAAGAAACGGCTGCTGAACCGCGTGTTTCGATGCTGCCGCAAAACGTCGAAAAACTCATAAAAAAAGGGGCAAAAATTACAGTTGAAGCAGGGCTTGGAGCATCACTGAGCATTTCAGATGCTGTTTATAAAAAGGCCGGTGCTTCCATAGAGAAGAAGCGAAAAAAGCTCTTCGCTTCAGGAGATATTGTCTTACGGTTAAGGAAACCCGATCTAAAGGAAGTTCCCTTGCTAAAAAAAGGATCGATTCATATAAGTTATCTCGATCCGTTCAATAATCAAAGACTTCTAAAAACACTCGCCAAACAGGGTGTTTCGGCTATCTCCATAGAGATGATTCCACGTTCGACTCGTGCACAAAAAATGGATGCATTAAGTTCACAGGCGAGTCTGGCCGGGTATGCTGCAGTCGTTCTTGCCGCAGACAATTTATTTAAAATCTTCCCTATGATGATGACTCCAGCCGGCACTCTTCAGCCATCCAGGGTATTCATTATCGGCGCCGGTGTTGCAGGATTACAGGCAATTGCTACTGCGCGCCGTCTCGGAGCAAAAGTCGATGCGTTCGATACACGCCCTGTCGCTAAAAATGATGTCCTATCACTTGGCGCAAAATTTGTCGAAATAGATATTGGTGAAACCGGTCAAACGGAGCAAGGATACGCGAAAGCATTAACAGAAGCGCAGTTAAAGAAGCAGCGCGAGGCCCTGAAGCAGTATTGCGCTCAGGCGGATATAGTCATTACTACAGCGCAGGTATTCGGCCGCAAAGCTCCGGTTATTGTCGCAAAAGATATGATTGCAGCAATGAAACCCGGTTCTGTCGTTGTTGATCTGGCTGTCGAGACCGGCGGCAATGTCGAAGGCGCAGTCCTTGGTAAAACCGTCGAGAAAAACGGTGTAAAGATCATCGGAATGGCTAATATGCCGGCACGTGTCGCATTGCATGCAAGCCAGATGTATTCCAATAACCTCACAAATTTTATCGACGAGTTTTGGAATAAAGAAAAGAAACGCTTCGAGTTGAAACTCGAGGATGATATTATTAAAAGCTGCCTCCTGACACACAGCGGGAAAATAGTACATACTGCATTCGTACAACAGGCAAAGAAGAAGGAGAAACAATGATGACTTTAGATTTACTTATACCGCT
>Ga0315539_1003284_pt1 | contig 11411 bp, 9 predicted proteins | sample SalMarSW160150MG_FD_203097 | JGI IMG/M metagenome (GOLD analysis project Ga0315539, IMG submission 203097) | Salt marsh sediment microbial communities from the Plum Island Ecosystem LTER, Massachusetts, United States - Salt Marsh Sediment SW1601-150 ... | reverse complement strand
CCCCGGAGTAAGCCGAAAAGGGGCTTGAGAGGCTCTGCACCGAGATAAGGCTGCCAGTGGCTATAGCCTCCCCCAGAGCCGTGCTGAACTGCGGCTCCAGCAGTGCCTCGCTGCTCATGGCCAGGCCCTCATCCAGCCATACCGGCAGGCTGTTATAAGGGTTAAGGGTTATCTGGTGAATAACTAGGTGGGTCAGCTCGTGGGCGATGGCGTCCTTGCCCCAGCCGATATTACCGGGCGATATGCCGATAGCCATGGTGCCGTAGCGGGTAAAGGCAACCCCGCCCGTCCACTCCTGGGGGTAAATCATCGAACCCTGCAAATCCCCGGAACTGGCGTAGATATAGAGCCGGGCCGGCTTCTCCAACTCGGCGCCGGTGCCTTCGGCAAGCTTGGCTAGGGCAGTCTGGGTAGTCTCCATAAGTTCTTGGGCAAAATTATTACTGCCGCTGTACCAATAGAGGGTTACCTTGCCCTCGGTCAGAGTCCGCCAGTCATAGCGGGTGTCGTCAAAATGCACCTGCGCCGGTGCCGTTTCCACCCTGTCACCGCTGTCATCGGCTATTTTCCACCAGTACTCCACGGTGGAGCCGGGCGGCAGCCCGCCGGTCTTTACCATCTCCAGTGCCCAGCCGACATCAACGGTGGTATCAGGAACAAACTCAATATAGGCCTCGCTGATAACTTGAGCAAAGCCGGCACGGTCAATAACATAGCACAAACGGATATCGGTTATATCGACATCGCTGCGGGCGGTTAGATTAAAGTTCAGCCGGGAGGGAAACTCGGCCTCCGCCGAGCTTTCCAGTACAGTCAGCCCGCTCTGAGCCTGTACCAGGCTCGGGCTCAATACAGTCAGCAGCAGGCATAAAACTAAAGCTAATGCGCCAATCTTTTTAATCATTGTTCTTTACCTTTCCCCACCCCCATTTATATCTTTACCCGCCCGCCGCCCTTAATGTAAAAGGGCTACTCCTCGCCCACCGTTGACCTCAGGTAGGCGGTGATAAAGTCGTCCAGCTCCCCGTCCAGCACGGCTTCGGTATCGCCGGTCTGGTATTCGGTGCGGTGGTCTTTAACCATCTTATAGGGATGGAGGACATAGCTCCGTATCTGGTTACCCCAGCCGGCGGCGACATGCTTGCCTTTTAGCTTGGCTCTCTCCTCAGCTCTTTTGACCAGCTCCAGTTCCAGAAGGCGGGAGCGCAGTATCTTCATGGCGATTTCCTTGTTCTGGTGCTGGGAGCGCTCGCTCTGGCAGGAGACCGCCAGCCCGCTGGGCAGATGGGTCAGCCTCACCGCGCTGCTCGTCTTCTGCATGTGCTGCCCCCCCGGCCCGCTGGAACGAAAGGCTTCAACCTTCAAATCGTCGGGCTCTATCCGCACGTCAACATCGGCTTCGGCTTCGGGCATCACCTCCACCAAAGCAAAGGATGTGTGCCGGGCATGGTCGGCGTCAAAGGGGGAAAGCCTTACCAGCCGGTGCACACCGTGCTCCGACCTTAAGTAGCCGTTGGCATAATCGCCGTTAACCCCTATGACCACGCTCTTTATGCCCGCTTCCTCCCCCGGGGAAACATCCAGCACCTCGGCTTTATAGCGGCGCCGCTCCGCCCAGCGCAGGTACATCCTCATCAGCATCTGCGCCCAGTCCTGCGATTCGGTTCCCCCCGCGCCGGCGTGTATGGATAAAATAGCGTTCCTGGAGTCATACTCACTGCTGAAGGCCGCCTCCAGCTCTATCTCATCGAGGAGGGAGGCCAGTTTCTCCACCTCGGCCCCGATGTCGCCCCGTAACGAGTCGTCCTCTAGAGATATCAGCTCGGCAACCTCGGCCGCCTTGGCCTCCATCCCCCGCCAGCGGTCTACCACCTTCTTCTGCTCGGCAAGCTGGCGCATTACTTTCTGCGCCTTCTCCGGCTCCTGCCAGAAATCGGGCTGGGCGGACTGCTCCTCCAGACTGGCAATTTCCTTTTCCCTGGCGGTAATGTCAAAGATGCACCATCGCCATAGAGACTCTGGACTGCAAATCCTTCAGCTTATCCCTTAACTCCTGCATCTGGTTAAAAAGCCTCCATTAATACTCTAGACCGGGACTTCTTTAGCCCCCACCAGCTTTCCCCCCGCCGCCAGGTGCGCCAGCCGGGTGGGCTCAGGCAGGCGGTAGCCCCGGCAGCACTGCGTCACCCAGTAGAGGGCGCTCTCCAGGCTTATCTTATGCCCGATTGACACATATACCGGCTTTACCCCCAATTTAGTCCGCAGGACAGCGCCGATAATTTCATCCCCGTCCCGCAGCTCGGCGTAGCTGCCCGGCTCTAAATCAGGTATCTGGTGACTGCCGCACAGCCGCGACTTGGCGCAGCCGATAGCCGGCGTATCCAGAAACAGCCCCAGGTGCGAAGCCAGCCCCAAACGCCTCGGGTGGGCGATGCCCTGCCCGTCAAAGAGGATAAGGTCGGGGGCAATATCAAGCCGCTCAAAGGCGGCAAGGGTAAGCGGCGCTTCCCGGAAAGTCAAAAGACCGGGGACATAGGGAAAATCCACTTTACCCTCCACCACCCGGGTTTCTACTATTTTAAGCTCCGGGTAGCTCAAGACCACCACCGCCCCCCTCGCCACCCCCCGCACCCGGTCTACCGAAATATCCACCCCGGCGATAAATCGGGGACTAGTCACTTCATCAGTCCTGGATACCCTTGATGCCAGCGCCAGCTGCATTTCAACAGCATGGGCGGTGGTAAGGTCCCATCTGTGCAGGTGGTGTACCCTCATAGTTCGATTATACCGATTGCCTCCCCCGATGACAACCGCAGCTATGGGCTTTATCAACCTCACCCCCTTAATCCCCCTGTAGAATAGATAATCCGACCCATATTATTCCATTCCTGACTGAATTGGACATCCACCGGGGACAGAAGTAATCTATCGCAGACCTCGCTGAGATTTAGGCTTCGTATTCAATGGAGCTGGCTGAGGGTCTTGTCCTGGCTTTACCTGCTCTCTCACCTTGTGGCTTGAATCCCTTACCAAAGGCTAGAACTCTTTTCAAGACATCTTGAGCCACAGTATTGGTGGGGTCCAGCCGTACTGCCCTTTCTGCATATTCTGTGGCCTTATCGATATTGACCGAGGATAGATAAGCGACTGCCAGATCGGTCAGGATGTTAGCATTTAGCTCAAACTCCGAAATGGCCATATTCCACTGTTTCTTAACTGAATATATGAAACCCAGCTGGCATCATCCCATATCGATTGAATTTCAGGAATATCTTCGTTGGTCATAGTCTTTCTCAAGAGAGCATCGCTCCCGAAATGGGGAGGCTGGCCCTAGCATCACAGAGGAATTCGTCAGACGTTACTTAATAGCGAAAGGTGTAGTTACCCTCTATTTCGGAGGCTGTATCAATTCTATTAGAATATTACCAACCTTACGGGCGTCAAAGTAAGCCATGTAACCATTTTCGTCCTTCACACTAAACACGACTGGTATGCCTTTCTCAACTAGCTTGTCTTTCTCCTTATCAAGATCATCAACATGAAAGGCGATGTGGTTCACACCTTCGCCACGGCTATTCAAAAACTCCTGCTGGACAGTCTCCCCCCTAACCGGCTGCCACAACTCAATCAATAATGAGCCTATGTGGATAAACCTGCCAATGAGCTTGGCCTTTTTGCCTTCCATAGTGACACGGTCCGTGGCTTCATCGACTATACCCAAGGATTGATAGTACTCGACGGCTTTATCCACATCCCTGACTACTGCTCCTATGTGATTAAATTTCCAATTGCTTTCCATATTTCCTCTCCTTTTTCGCTGGAAGTCAGTCGCCCCTATTGAAGATTCATCTCCGTCAAGACAAGCCTACCTCAACCGATATGATAAATAATATATTAAGATACTGTTGAAAAAGTATACCTTTAAATTCGGTTGTGTTCAAAAGCTGGTTATTTTCGGCACACCCTAAAATTTTTTTACCAAAATAATATTCTCCTTTGCCCCCTTATCAAATGGGGGGAGTTTTTCCTCCAAAAGGGAATACCAGCTATCTATCAAGGGTGAGTAAACGCCGGACTGCCGCCAAAAACCCTGCAATGCCTGCGGGCTGGAGCGGTGGCAAGAGGACTGCCGGCAGAAGCTAGGCACCTGAACCGCCGTCAACGACAATAGTATGTCCGGTGATGTAGCTTGAGGCATCGGAGGATAAGAACAGGACTGAGCCCACTATGTCACCGGGCTCGGCCATCCGCCCCAGCGGTATACCGGCCTCAATCTCTTTCAAGGTCTCCGGGTCACCCCACAATGGCTGGCTGAACTTGGTCTTGACCATAGACGGGGCGACAGCGTTAACCCGTATGTTATATCGGGCCAGTTCCAGCGCCAGGATTCTGGTGAGCATCACCACCCCCGCCTTGGCGATACAGTAGGCGCCCATCTCGGGAGCGATATGCATCGCCGCCGTGGAGGCAATATTGATGATATTGCCCCGCTTCTGGGAAACCATCTGCTTGCCCACCGCCTGAGCGCACAGGAAACACCCTTTAAGGTCAGTATTGATAACCTTGTCCCAGCCCTCTTCTCTAAGCTCAAGCAGCGGCGCCCTGATGTTCATGGCGGCGTTGTTGACCAAGATATCAATAGTGCCGAACTCAGCCACCACCTTCTGTACAAAGTTATCCACATCTGCTTTACTAGTAATGTCAGCCTTAACAGCCAGAGAACGCTGCCCCAGCCTTTTGACCTCATCGGCCACGGCATTTAGCTGGCCGTCATCAACAGTGCGGTCACAGATGGCAATATCAGCCCCGGCCCCGGCCAGAGCTAAAGCAATAGCCCTGCCAATACCCTGCCGGCCCCCGGTAACCACTGCCACCCTATCGGTCAGATGGGAAAAGTCCACTATTCAGTCTCCTCCTCGAAGTAGGCGATAGCAGTCATGATGAACTAAATGTTAACCAAATGCCGGAACGGTGTCAAGTAACTTGAAGCAATATTTTGATGTTATTTTCCTTATCTTTGACCAGTGCCTCAAACCCTTTTTCCACGGCGTCTTTAAGGGGCACTATTGAGGTAATCATTCTGCCAGGGTCAATCCTTTTATCAGCCAGCAGAGCGATAACCGTCTCGGCCTCGTTAACATAAATAGGGCTGCCCAAGATGTTTTTCTGATGAAACATCATTTCGAAAAGGTCCATTGAGGCGGGTGCTTCAAATACCCCTATAATCACAATGGTGCCACCATTTCGAGCTAGCTTTTGGGCTAGCTGAGCAGTAACCTGAATACCAACGCACTCAAAAGATACATCCGCACCCAGACCACCGGTCATATCCTTAACCCGCTGTTCCGGGTCCTCGCCTTCAGGATTAATAAACGCGGTAGCTCCCATAGCTAAGGCAAGTTTGCCTCTGGCTTTAACCTTATCCACAACGTAGACTTTAGCCGCTCCGGCAGCCCTAGCCGCCAGCAGAACGCCAAGCCCGATAGTACCTGCCCCCACGATAGCTACAGTATCCCCGGGACGAACATTGCCTCGCTGAACAGCGTGAAGTGACACCGCCAGAGGCTCAACCAGAGCCCCGAGTTCATCAGACACCGAATCGGGAAGTTTGTAAACTGAATAGCTGGGAACAACCACATATTCAGCCATGCAGCCATCCGAGGTCAGACCGGTGAAACCGGCGTTTGCGCAAATATTGTACATCCCCCTTTTACAGTAATAACATTCACCACAGTACCAATAACCTAGCGCAGTTACCCGCTCTCCAACTTTAAAGTTGGTTACTCCTTCACCTAACTCGGCGATTCTGCCAGCGAACTCATGCCCTATAGTTAGGGGCACCTTAGTGGGGTCAATCATAACGGGGCCATCGACATATTCCTTAAAGTCGGTACCGCAGATACCCGCCAGGTTAACTTTTACTTTTATCTGCCCCGGCCCTGGCGACGGTTCGGGTACATCTTCATAGCGAAGGTCTTTTCTGGCATACCACCTTAAAGCTTTCATCTTTCACCTCCCGATTTAGAATTACAGGCTAATATGGCTCTTTTAACCAGCGTCTTGGCTATCTGAATCTTGTACCTGTTATTTATTAGTGGACAGGTGTCGGCAACTATGGTATTGGCCGCACCTTCGGCAATTGAATCACTAATCGGTTTGCCCTTAAGGTATTCCTCGGCCTTGGTTGTCCGGTAGGGCGTGTTATATACCGCGTTCAGGCATATCCTGGCTGCCTTAACCATCCCGTTCTCACTTTCTATTGCTGCGGCACAGCTAACCACCGGGAAATCTATTGACTTCCTGAGGGCAAACTTGGTGAACGTGCACCTTGTGCTGGCACCAGGTGCCGGGACTTCAATTTCAATCACCATCTCATCGTCATCCAGAACCGTGGTCTTATTGCCGGCCACGGCGAAGAACTTCTCTGCCTCGATAACTCTCTTCGTGGTTTTGATTTTAGCCTCCAGAGCTATCAACGCCGGGGCCATGTCTGATGAGTTAACCGCTACACAGCTGCAATTAAAACATCTATTGGCTTCGGTCTCGACGGCGCTCAAGTCCAGGCCACCAACATCCTCAATATCTATGCTCTGAACTCTCTTTATTACTGGGAGTTCTGGAGTATCAACCCGGCTTTTTTTCTTGAGGTATGAATTGTTGAATTTCTCCGGAAGCTTACCCATCCCGTTGCCGTTATATTGTGCTCCCGCGCCTCCAAGATACTGGTCTATGGAGCTTGCCGCGCTTCTCCCCGCGGCTATGGCGGCAACAACTGTTGACGAGCCGGTGACGAAATCCCCTCCGGCAAAGACATTTTTGCCCAAGGAATGTGTAGAAACATCTATTTTCAGCCGTCCCATCTCATCAAGGAACTCACTAGGGATATCTATAGTGTCGGGCTCTTCTCCGATTGCCTTCATTACCGCGTCAAACTCGATGGTAAATTCCGAGCCAGCTACAGGCACTGGCTTACGCCTTCCCGACTTATCTAGAGACCCCAGCTTCATCTTGGTGCACTTAAGGACTATCTTGCCGCCCTTCTTGGATACTTCAACTGGCTGGGTAAGGAACTGGATCTTAATGCCTTCCTCCTCCGCCTTTTCAATTTCATCCTTTACCGCTGGCATCTCTGACTTGCTGCGCCGGTAGACAATCACCGGCTCAACCCCCAGCCTCAGCAGCGTCCTGGCAACATCTATGGCGACGTTGCCACCACCTATCACCGCGACTTTCGTGCCCGGAACTTCTCTAATTCCAAGATTGGAATTTCTCAGGAACTCTATACCGGAGAGCATCAACTGCTCTCCATCTATCCCTGACGGCCTTTCCTTCCATGCTCCACATGCCAGGAATACAGCGTCAAAACGGTTCACGGGTATGTCTTTGCCCATTTCAGTCTTAAGCTTGAATTCAATCCCCATACCCTCGAGGGCTTTGAGCTGCCTGCTTACAACGTCCTTTGGCAACCTATACGGTGGTATGCCGTAGGTGAGCAGTCCGCCCGCTTTCTCCATCTTCTCAAAAACAGTTACGCTGTAGCCGAGCCTCCTCAGGTAGTATGCCGCTGAAAGACCTGCCGGCCCAGAGCCCGCAATGGCTACACTTTTCTTAATCTTGACTTCAGGCGAGACGATGATTTCGTTTGCGTTCTCAAGGATGTAGTCCCCGATGAACCTCTCAATGCCCTTAATAGATATTGGTTCATCAAACTCAGCCCGACTACAGTTGCTTTCGCAGAAATGCGGACAGACCCTCCCCGTTATTGCTGGGAGGGGGTTAAAATCTAGCAGTATCTTGGCGGCTCCAACTAAATCGCCGTCCCTGATTTTACTCAGGTATGAAGGTATGTCCACGCCAGCTGGACAGTCAGTAGAGCAAGGTGTTCTGTTTACTCTTGTGCCGCCGAATATGGAATGGTATCTCCCATCCCCGGTCAAAGCGTAGCACAGCTTGCCACCTTTCCTCAGGCAGTAGAACCTATTATCAGGAACCCAGTAGTACCAGCACCGGTTACTCTGGCAGATATTACCTCCTATAGTGCCCATCTCCCTGATATGTGGTGAAGCTGTTCTACGGGCTGCCTCAGCCAGTATAGAATACCCGCCCTTTACCACCCTACCCTGGGCGATGTCTTCGAGCCTGGTTAAAGCTCCAATCTTCAGTATTTTGCCATCCTCTCTGATATAATCCAGACCTGAAATAGTCTTGATATTTACTATGACCTCAGGGTATTCAGGTAATATGTCATCCTTTATTTGACCCAACAGGTCTGTGCCACCGGCGATGACCCTCGCCTTTAGCCCATAGTCCTTAAGGATTGAAGTGGCTTCTGCTACTGAACCCGCGTTTATATGTTTGAATCTCATCATTCTACGCTTTCTCCTAACGCCTTAAGAACCTTGTCCGGGGTGATGGGGAAGTCATCAACCCATTTGCCTATAGCATTGTGGACGGCAGGGCCAATGAGCGCCGGTATGACGGTGGCTACGTCCTCACCGATACCAACGACCCCGTAGGGGCCATAACCCATTCCTGTTTCGACGAGGATAGTATCTATGCGTCCAATATCAAGCATTGTCGGAATTTTATAATTTAAAAGGTTGCCGTTAAGCATGACACCGGTCACTGGGTCATGGACAACTTCCTCGCTTCGCCCTCTGCCCACCCCCATGCATGCTCCACCGTATTGCTGTCCTTCACAACCCTCCCAATTTATCACTCTACCGACATCATTGACGGTAACCACCTCCTTCACCTCAACCTCCCCGGTTTCTTCATCTACCTCGACCTCCATGAAGTGCGCCTGACGGCATAGGCGGAGACGAATGCCCGAATAAGCCCCGACCTGAACTTGCCAACCGTGCTCAAATAGCGGCCAAGTAAAGGGATATCTGGTACTCTGGCTGGTGGGAGTTGGCTCACCACTTAGTGAGCCAATCGGTCCCATAGCGCCAGCATATCCAACAAATTCTGCCAGCGTTTTTCTGTTTGACGGATTGACTTTTTCATAGATTACACTGTCTTTAATATCCAACTCCTCGGGTTTCTTGCCCGGGAAGGCAGCTGGCGCGCTACCTAATTGCGTTGCTGCTCTAGGGCTTGTAGCTGCTTCAAGGATCTTTCTTTTTAGAAGTCTGGCAGCATTCCTGATAGCAAATCCGTTAACCGACATATTAGTCGACGAATCAGGTGTCATGGTAAAGAAACCGGCATCGATTTGTGGCCGGTAGTGGACATCTTCAATACGCATCCCCAGCTCGTCGGCCGCAACCTGGCAGTAAGCTGTCTCAGCATTGACTCCAACATCGGCACGACACCCCATGATAGTAGCTGTTCCATCGTTGCGTTCAATGCGTATTGCCATTTCACTCGAGCCGGCTGAATCTTCCCACTCATGTGTCCAGGCAAAACCCAACCCGTGCAGTTTGCCGTTAGAAAGTTTCTTTGTCCCAGGCGCGTGCCACTTTTCATCCCAACCTATGGCTGCTTTCCCCTTCTCTATGCACTCCTTCAGGCTATCTCTAACCTGGAATCCCATCTCTGTTTTCTTAATGTTCAGCCATGCCATATCATGGCCTTCAGTACCATCGTTTTTAAGTGCCACCTCTACCGGGTCAAGCCCTAGCGCATCAGCGACACGATTAAATACAAGGGTAAGACTATGGCAGTTTGAGTTTTGTTCGCAGCGTGTTGGAACTGTTAACCCTTTATTTACTTCCGCTACTTCTGTCTTGCCATATACGTTGGGAATCTTGGTATTTTCATGAAAGTGCCTAACAAAACCAAAGAACGGCAATAGCTGGCTAGTAAACACCGCTCTCCCTTTTACTGCGCTAATCACGCCATCCCGCTTAGCTCCTACCTTAAAGTAATATACCCCTTCATCCATCTCCCCACCGTAGAAGTCTTCCCGTCGATTAAACACCCACTTAACCGGCCTGCCTGTCCTCTTGGCTATGACGGCAGCACAATAATGGCCGCCCATATTCCAAGGCATCTGACTCCACCCGCCAAAACTTGCACCCTGATAAAGACAGTGAATCTGGATCTTATTCATGGGTATGCCACCGAACCACGAAGCTATCACACGTTTGCATATGTGTGGGCGCTGCTGCTTAACCCAGACCTCCGGGCAGTCCCCATTCCATCTGAAAACACCACACGGACGCTCTGGCCCGACCCAAGTATTAAGACCTTGTCTGAACTTGAATTCAATTACCTTGTCAGCCTCAGCAAAGCCTTTTCCCACATCGCCGTGCTCCTCCACAGCCTCATAGTAAAGATTTCCACTAGGATGCGACTCAGGGTTGGCTAAAGGAGCATCTGGCTGTAAAGCTTCCTCAGGGTCTAAAACAAAGGGGCGTTCTTCCCATTCTACATCTATCAACTTCAGCGCCTGTTCAGCGATTTCCTCACTATCAGCAGCAACAGCAGCCCCCACTTCTTCCCCTTGGAAGTGGGCTACCTTAGGCAGAACCGGCACGGATGATACTTCATGTCCACCTAAGTCAGCTTCGGTTGGCAGTTCTGGGTCATCATATCTCAGTATTGCTCTTACGCCTGGCACTGCCTCGGCTTTGCTAGTATCCATGCTCTTTATTTCGGCATGGGGGTAAGGTGACGTTAGGAATCTTGCATACAGCATACCTGGCAGTTGTAAATCCACTGTATATTTTGCTGCCCCGGTTGCCTTTTCATAGCCGTCTATCCTGCGTACGCCGCGCTTCCCTATGCTGTCGTATTCTACCAGAGGATACTTATCAGCCCTTAAGTTATCAAACAGCTCGAACATTTTTGACATTTCATCTTTAGCCATATTTATTACCTTCCGTCCTATGTACTGGCTGCTTCCAGAACTGCCTTGATGTGTTGGGGGTATGTGCCACACCGACACAGATTGCCGACAAGAGCCTCTTTAATTTCCTCTTCTGTCGGGCTGGGATTTTTGTCTAGAAGGGCTTTGGCGGTAACTATGAAGCCAGGCGTGCAATAACCGCACTGCATGCAGCTATGCTTTACATATGCCTCGATAAGTGGGTGGTTAACTCTGGCGATTCCCTCTATGGTCTCTATGGTTTTGCCATCACATTCTATAGCAAGTGTCAGGCACGAGAGGACTGGCCTGCTGTCCATAATCACAGCACAAGCACCGCAGGCTCCCTCATTGCAAAATTCTTTGGTTCCTGTTAATCCAAGTTTATCGTGGAGTAGGTATTGCAGGGTCCAGTTTGACTGGACCCTCACTTTGTATAAATCCCCGTTCACAACAAAACTTATTTCATCTTCAGATATCGGAACTTTATCGGACATATCGAATGTTCTCCTTTTTTCTGGTGTCTATCCAATTACAGGCTCTTTGCGCATATTTATCGTGTTTATGCTGAATATTACTGAGCTGTATAGCCTCCGTC
>Ga0315539_1003280_pt1 | contig 11416 bp, 13 predicted proteins | sample SalMarSW160150MG_FD_203097 | JGI IMG/M metagenome (GOLD analysis project Ga0315539, IMG submission 203097) | Salt marsh sediment microbial communities from the Plum Island Ecosystem LTER, Massachusetts, United States - Salt Marsh Sediment SW1601-150 ... | reverse complement strand
TTCAAGAACCAATCTACAGCGACAGGAGCATGTTCGGCCGGTAATGCATGCCCGCTATGATAAAGGATGAACTCTTTATGATCACCTTCTATCAAATCATACAGTTGTTTTGCTTCCGCTACGGTACAGTTAAAATCGTCGTTTTCAGGCTGTAACATCAGAAGCGGTCTTTCATTAATGGAAAGAATAAAGGTTTGCGTCGATATCCTCCCGGATTTCAAGGTAATCCAGGGCTCTCCGGTATTCCAAGGTGCTCTGCACCACAATGTCACGGAGTCGATAACCCCAACCTTTATTAAAAAACGCACTGTAGGTGGTTTCAAAATTATTTTCATAGGAACGTTCTCCATGATACGGCATATCCAGTGCTAACACCGCATATCCGGAGGAAAGAAGAGCCTCTGTAACCAGCTCACCGTGATGATAATCCCTGGTAATCAGTTCAAATGGATCCTGGAAGTCGTGCCAAAAATCAGACTTTGATAGCGTCATTCCATGCATCTGTAGAACGCAGGGGTAGGGTGGTTCTCCGGTTTTTGGCGTGGCCAGATAGCCCACAACCCGACTCTCCCTCACACCCCGGAAAACGATTTTTTCTCTTATAAAATTTTCATTATCAACCGTTTCAACAATTTGCACCTCCAGTGGAATGTCCCTATCGTATTGGTAGAATTGCAGGATAGCCTCATACGCCTCATCTCCAACTGGCTTAAGAATATAAGGCTGCTCATCCTGAGCAATTAATAAGAGGGTGTTACTGCATAGTAACAACAAGAGCAAACAATAATGTACTGGCTTTTTCATAATAGGGGTTGGTTTTTATGTACAAGTCATTAAATTACAAAAATTCATAGTCTGAAACTACATGAAATTACAATAAACTACTTTGGAACCACCTGAAACCAGCTGGAACCCAATGAAACAAATCTTAAATAAACAACCCGTTAAATCCAGCCCATATCCGGGGTAGGGCAGACCTGATACGTAAATATCATGCTCAGACGAAAAGAATCAACGCAACAGTTGCTATAAAAATACAATGATTACATATGTCATCAGAAACATGACAAAATTACTTGACTATTTAAACATATGTATACATTCCTAGTCAATCTGTACCTTATGTGGATACATTTGTAAATTATTCTGGAATGCCATTTGATGATAATAATTAATCATTATATTATATTGTAATTCAGTACTTTACAAATATTAATTGAATGTATACTTTAGAATTAATTTCGATATTGAGTCATTATTCTTCAAATTAGATGATTTATGATTTATATTATATTGTTTATCAGTTTAATATACTGTTTATATAAAGTTTAAATTCAAAAAAATGAATTGATCTGGCTGTGTGAGGTAATCATTTGCAATAAGTTGATATAATTGTGATTCAGAAGATGGGATAATGCATCAATCATCAAAGAATGTATAAGAATAAATACAATACGAGAATTGAATCGATTAAACCATTCTATCACAATGAAATAAATACAGAACGATTACATATGTAAACGATTGTCTTGAAATTTGTGGAAAAAGATTACATATGTTAATTAACTATTTATTACATTTGTGAATACAAATTTCAGGGTTATGAAAGAGCGAATTTTACAGTTCATACAAAATGAGCAGCTCAGCTCAACACAATTTGCTGATAATATTGGTGTACAACGGTCGAGTGTCTCGCATATTTTATCCGGAAGGAATAATCCAAGCTTTGATTTTATACGGAAAATTTTGCTTACCTACCCGCAGATAAGGGCTGAATGGCTGATCCTGGGCGAGGGAGGGATGTATAAGTCGGATGAAAGCAGGGAATTATTTGATGAAAATGCTCCTGTTTACGGGGATACAAAAAGCGAAGAAACACGGGAAACAGTGAAGAAAGAAACAGCGGATAAGCGCGGTGACATTGAAAAAGAAAAGCATGAAACGACAGGCATTGAGCGGGTTGTAATATTCTATAGAAACAATACCTTTACTGAGTACCATCCCCACTGACAGGGCGGGATCTGACCTGCAGGCGGGAAATAAGACACCGGTTGAATATTTCTTACCCTCTTCCTTTCAGATACCATGAAAAAATGTAATTTTGTGCAATTGCGATAGATCCGTGTATAACCTTGTTACACGGAACCACTTGAAATTCAGTATAGTAGTGATTATTCTTTAGGATTTGATTCGATGAAAAAACAGATTCAGGATCTCCATGTCGTTGAGAACAAAAAGCTGAATTCCGAGTATTTCGAACTGGTTCTTTCGCACGATACACCCTTGCCGGAAATTTTTCCCGGACAATTTGCTGAGGTAAGGGTTGATCATTCACCCGGCACCTTCCTGCGCCGCCCAATATCGGTATATGATATTGATTATCAGGAAAACAGACTTCATTTTCTCATCCAGATTGTTGGAAAAGGTACGTTTCAGTTGTCGCTTCTTCAACCGGGAGAAACCTTGAATATTATCTACCCTCTGGGCAACTCGTTTGATACAGAGGGTGTGGAGCGTGCATTGCTGGTTGGTGGGGGTGTGGGGATCGCCCCGTTGTTGTTTCTTGGACACCGGCTGCATGAGATGGGGAAAGTCTCCCTGTTCCTGCTGGGATTCAGAAGCGATGAACTGTTCGTTGATTTTTCTCCGTTTGAAAAATACGGGAAACTGTGGCTCACCACCGATGATGGATCTGCCGGGGAGAAAGGGCTGGTGACTGACCATCCCGTTTTACAGCAGGAGCTGGATGTTGACCGGATCTATACCTGCGGACCGGAGGTGATGATGAAGGCGGTTTCCGAACTGGCTGCCAGGCGGGGAGTGGATGCGCAGGCATCGCTGGAAAACACGATGGCCTGCGGATTCGGAGCCTGCCTCTGTTGTGTCCAGAAAACCCTGCACGGGAATAAGATGGTATGCATCGATGGTCCGGTATTTAATACTCAGGAATTGATATGGCAAAGCTGACGGTTGATATTGGCAACATGACATGGAAGAATCCGGTCAGCGCCGCTTCCGGTTGCTTCGGATACGGTCCTGAATTTGACGACTTCCTGGATGTGAATCAGCTTGCAGCGGTCTTTGTGAAGGGTACCACCGGAACAAACCGTGAAGGGAATCCCTATCCCAGGATGGCTGAAACTCCCGCAGGCATGCTGAATTCCGTGGGATTGCAGAACAAGGGGGTGGATTACTTCATCTCGGATATTTACCCGGTGATCCGGGAGTACGATGCCCATATGATTGTCAATGTATCCGGCTCCACAATTGAGGAGTATGTTGAAGTGGCTGAGAAGGTGAACGACCTGGAGAAGATCCCGGCCATTGAACTCAACATCTCCTGTCCCAACGTGAAGGAAGGAGGGATGGTCTTCGGAACACACTGCCCTTCCGCCATCCGGGTGACCGAGGCAGTCCGCAAAGCATACCACAAAACACTCATTGTGAAGCTCTCACCCAACGTGACATCCATCGATGAATTTGCCAGGGCGGTGGAAGGTGCCGGAGCGGATTCCATCTCATTGATCAATACCCTCCTGGGGATGGCGATCGATGCGGAGAAAAGAAAACCGGTGCTGGCAACCGTTACGGGCGGATTATCAGGACCTGCTGTGAAACCCGTGGCGTTGCGAATGGTCTGGGAAGCCTGTCGCGCGGTGAAAATACCAATCATCGGAATGGGTGGGATCATGAACGCCACCGATGCCATCGAATTCATCCTTGCTGGAGCTACTGCCATCCAGATCGGAACCGCCAATTTTATTGATCCAACGGTTTCTGTTAACGTTCTGAATGGTATTTCAGATTATATGAAACAGCACGGTATTGAGGATATCCGGTCGCTGATCGGTGCCCTGGAACTGCCGGAAGGGTATGCCAACTACCGGCCAGACATCCATACATAGGCTTTTTTTTCGATCTGAAGCACGATAATTCACATTTGTATCCTACTACTTATTCCTGGAGATCTTTGATTAGAGGGGCTTAAAATGGCCTTATTCGAAATGTTACCGGACTGTTTACTGATGTATATTGCATGGATAGAAATGTAAGAGGGAAAGAAACCAGGATCATCTGCGTGGGTTTCCAGAAGACTGGCACCACCTCCCTGATTGGAAAGGGTATGCCGGTTTCCGCCGCGAACCGGGAACGCTTCCGCTGGCGGATTAACTGAACCGGTTATCGGATCTCGGCCGGCGGATCCTGCCTGAGTGCCTGGTAATCCACCCCGTTTTTTCTACTTCATAAACATCAAAATCGGGAATATAGGGCTTGATATCCAGCAGGGGTGTCCCGTCCAGGATATCGATATTTTCCACGTGCAGGATGTTCCCATCCACGCGGTTTAGCTTTACAACCGATATACCGATCCCGTTGGGCCTGCTGGGTGCCCTGGTGCAGAAGACACCATGGGGTTTGTCATCCAGAAAGGGAGTGACCACCAGGGAGTACCCACTGGAGAGATGAAAATGGTAGACGAGAAGGATGTGGGAAAAGCCATCCAGATCCCGCAATCCCTCCTGGAATTTCCGTTTGACTTTAACTGTTCCCTTTGCACCTTCCTCCACTGAGGGCTGGATGGGCATGCCCTCCCTCTCTTTGTAGGGGGTACTGATCGTTCCGATGGAGTGGTATGTAATGGTCATTGTTTTCGTTGATTATGTTGATTCGTTACAGGATTTTAATGCAGGGACGTTGCATGCAATGCCCATCCATTCAGCTTACAGATAACGCCTCAATATTCCGGTCAGAATGATTATGATGGCTGCTGCACCCAGGCCAAATATGGGGACCAGTTTATTCGTATAACCGGTTCCCTGGAGTGCTTTTGCGGTTGCAAAGATCATCAGCATCCATACGATGGCAATACCAAAAAAGGATGCACGCCAGATCTTCTTGAACTTCTCCGGGGATCTCTCGTTGTTGTCCATAAGGTGAATGGTTTTGTGATTAAATATACAACAGAGTTGCCAGAATGACAATTTTTTTAGTTTCGTCATATTTTTGTACTTTAACATGGATAAACAAACCCCGTATTATGTCATTACGCATATCTCCATTTTGGTGGCCGTTTCTGGCGGTTGCATCTCCTGTGATGGTTCCTTTTCTTATGGTAAGAAACGGACGTTTCAGAAACAATATTCAGCTGGCAGATGAACTGAACCGGAACCGCATTGGCCAGGCCCGGCCATTTGATCTGCCGGAACTCAGCTTTCTGGAAATGACTGTCCTGGTTGAAGAGAAGGCTGAGGAGGGTTTTTTGGGTGATGCCGGCGTCTCCTGTCTTTTCCGGTCGGATCGGGGTTCCTTGCTCTTTGATGTTGGTTTTGGCCCGGAACGTCCTGCGCTGGCTCACAACGCTGCCAGGCTGGGAATAACACTGGATGGGATTGATGCGTTGTGCATTTCACACCTTCATCCGGATCACATGGGTGGGATGAAGGCAAGCCGGACAAAACGGGTGATCCTTCCCGAAGCGCTGGGAACACCGAACGGACAACCCTGTTTTCTTCCTGATAACGCGGATGCAACAGGATTTCGGAGCGAACGGGTTGATAAACCCCGGTTGCTGACCGGTGGAATCGCTACGACCGGTCCGCTGGCCAGAAGCCTGTTTTTCTTTGGCCTGACAGAAGAGCAAGCGCTGTTCGCCAGGCTTAAGGATAAAGGCCTGGTTATCTTCACCGGGTGCGGTCATCCTACCATTGAACGGATTGTGCAGATGGTCAGTCGGATTTCCAGCGAACCGATACATGCGATCGGAGGCGGACTTCATTTTCCGGTGACACGTGGGAGAGGAAACCGTGCCGGCATTCAATTTCAAACACTGTTCGGTACAGGCAAACCGGTCTGGAAACGGATCACTGATGACGATCTGACACGCACTATCGCTGAAATGAACACAGTTAACCCCACCCGGGTTTTCCTGTCGGGCCATGATAGTTGCGATCATTCACTCACCCGCATGAAACAGGAACTCAATGCCGATACCGAGGTGCTCAAAGCCGGAAAGACCTACTCTTTTTAACGGAATTTCAGGCATCCATATCACGTTAAAAACAATTTTCAAACCGAGCATAATGCAATGAAAGAAGAAGTAAAATGTGCATACTGCACCGCCGAATTTTGCGAAGATGAACTGAGCAAAACGCCGGGGTTCTGTCCGCGGAGAACACTACCAGACGAACTGGAACATGCGAAGAAAGTGTACAGCACGGATCCAATGGTGAAACGGGTTTCTGAGGTTGCCGGCAGTGTTGAAACGGAAGGGTACCGGGTATGGCCCAGAGTGCAGGAGTTGATTGAATTCTCGAAGCGGATGGGTTTCAGCAAACTCGGCGTAGCCTTCTGCGTCGGGCTCAGGGAGGAAACCTTGACCCTTTGTAAAATTCTGGAAAGTCATGGGTTTAATCTTAGCAGTGTCTGTTGCGCTATCGATGGGGGCTGTAATCCCGTGGGCCAGGCGATGGTCCTGAACCGTGCCGCCACGGAGATGAACATCATCATGGGGTTGTGCATCGGACACGATCTGTTGTTTACCCGGTTCTCCAACGCTCCCGTGACGACACTGGTCGTTAAAGACCGGGTAACCTGTCACAATTCCGTTGGACCGCTCGTAAACCGGTATTGGCGGGATTCACTGTTCAAAAAGGATTGAAGAGAAATCTTTCACCATTTCTTCATCAGTTCCATTTTCATTATCGATCACCAAATCGAATGGAAAGTCTGCAGATAAGGCTTTTCGGTTTATTTCTTCTACCCGGTCATCTGAAACAGGGATGTGAATCGACGAATCTCTTGCTTTGATGCGCTCAAGACACAGATCAGGTGGTGCTGTTATGCGGATCAGTTTGACTTGATATTTGTTATTCAGTCGGGTAAGAAAGTTGTAAAATTCCTCATGTGCCGCAGTTGATTCAGTAATTAACCGGTCTGTTTCTTTGCATTTCCTGTCAATTTCTCGCTCAACGAGAGAAACCCCTTTTCTAACATACGTGTCGGAAAATCTCTCTTCTTCCAACCTGAGCCAGATGTTTTCAACACGGAAAAACGGAATACCCAGCTTGCGCTGTAACAGCGAACCGATATACGTTTTGCCACTACCTTTCGGACCGATGAGAATAAAGATTGTTTTCCTCATTTTTCAGGCTCAGGAAGCCATTATTTTCTGGTGTACCTGTCAAAAACAGTGATCACGGGCAACACATTCCCTTCATCGTCAAAAAAACTCCGGGAACCTCCCCTGGATACCGCAGGTTCCCACCAGAAGACCCCGCAACCCCGGTTGTCAGGAACACCGAGTATGATCCGGTTCACCTCTTCCAGGAACTCCTTCTGTCCTTCGGGCGTTTCAGGAAACGGGGCGTTTTTGTTTATATACTCCCTGGGCTTCCAGTTATAAGCAGCTTCCACCACGATGATATCTTTCTGGTATTCATTCGCAGTGAAGTTCAAACATTCCCGCAAGTCGAGTAAACTACCATGCCACCAGGGATAATAGGATTGCCCGATGACATCATATTCGATCCCATAGGAATTCAGCTTATCGAAAAAATATTCCGTAAAGTTTTTATTTCCTCCCTTATCGATATGGATCATGATTTCAGGACAGGGATTGTTTCCACAGCTGGCATATACTCCGTTTATTCCCGCCTGTACCAGTTCGGCAAAATGGTCCCAGTTATCCGGCAGTTTCCCGTCGGGCCAGAGCATGCCGTTGCTGATTTCGTTACCCACCTGCACCATATCGGGAAATGCACCGGAGTCACGGAAAGCAACCAGGGTGGAACGGGTGTATTCAAAAACAGCCTCAACCAGTTCGTCGTGGGTTTTTTCTTCCTAGGCTTTGGGGATGAATTGCTTACCGGGATCAGCCCATGTATCGGAATAGTGATAATCGAGCAGGAATTTGAAACCCTCCTTTTTTGCCTCTTTTGCCAGTGCAATGGTGTATTCCAGGTTATTGGGTAACCGCGTGGGTGTATGAAACAGGCGCAATCGTATCCAATTGTATCCGTGGTCTTTGAATATCAGGAGCCCTGCTTTTGCCTCTCCGTTTTCTTTGAAAGCAAATCCATTGTCTTCTGCCTGTTTCAGGAAGGACAAATCGGCTCCAATGGCATACTGCTGTGCTTCGGATGAACTGCAAAGCAATATAAAAAAGCACATAAAAGTGACAGCCACACGCATTCCGGCACAGGCTGTTCTTTCTTTTGACATGGTTGATCTGTACCTCATGGTTGTTGTTTTGATTTATAAATCAATGTTATTGTAATCAAGAGTACCCCGAGTATAGCAATCAAAAAATAGTATGACTTCAAGGGCAATCCGGTTAAAAGATCATGCTCCAGTGCAGGAAAATCGAGCAATTGAATGATGTCAATGTATCGATAGTTTGCCAGCGTTAGCATGGATGAAACAGTCATTAAAATAAAAAATAGAGTGGATAGTATCCATGACCAGTATTTCCTTTTCACCATATATGCTTTAAATAGAGTTTCTGCTGGCGTTGATGTTTCCGTATAATGATCTGGTAATTATTTTCTCGTATACCTTTTTATTCCTGGGATTCTGACTCACTTTTTGCATGGCATATTGCTGGATCACCAGTAAGGGTAATACAATTTTTTCCCTGATTTTTATGGATTCCCTGGTAACGGGATCTTCTTCCATCAGAATCTTATAGCCGGAAATAAGCAACATCATCTCTTTGGAAAGCTGGTATTCATCATGAAGAATATTCCAGAAACCGTTGAATTTTTCGTCATCATTCATATAGCTGGTCAGACTGAAATTGGATTTGTACAAAGACATCATGCTGTTGAGTATGAGGGCCCTGAAAATGGGTGTTTCTTTGAATGTTTTCTTCAGATCTTCTAATTTGCCCTTTTTTATCAATGCCTGTATGGCGGTTCCAATCCCGAACCAGCCGGGGACATTTTGCTTTAACTGGCTCCATGATCCCACAAAAGAGATGGCTCTCAGGTCAGCCAAATCCAGTTTTTTCTTACGCCCTCTTTTGCCGGGTCTGCTTCCAATGTTTGCCTGTTCATAATACCTGAGCGGACTTTTGTTTTCGAGATATGGGATAAATAGTTCATGTTCTTTGAGGGCTCTGTATTTTTGAAAACTGATGTTTGCCAGGTTTCCCAATAACTGTCGGGTTTCTGCAGAGATGTCATTTCCCTTCCCTAAAAAGTTCCTGGATAATCCTGCAGTGAGCAGCTGCTCGCACTGATGAACAAAATGCTCTTTTGTACCGTATTTGCTGGTGATGGTTTGTCCCTGGATGGTCAGTTGAATTTCATAATTCGCAATGGCCCGGCTTTGTGCTGCATAGAACCGATGGGTTTTTCCTCCACCGCGTGCCGGAGGACCGCCACGCCCGTCAAAGAAAATTGCCTTTATGTTGTATTTATCACAAATGGCGGATAATTTCTCTTTCGTTTCAAAAATAGACCAGTTCGCTTTCATATAACCCCCATATTTCGTTCCGTCAGAGAAACCCAGCATCATGGTTTGCCTCTCTTCCCGCTTCTTTATATGGGCCCTGTATTCAGGCAGGTCAAAAAGTTCCTGCATGCACGGTGCAGAATCTTCCATTCCCTTCAGTGTCTCAAAAAGGGGAATGATATCAAACGGTATTGTTTTATTTTCCCATCCGCACCACCTGAATAGAGCATAGACAAAAAGTACGGAGAATATATCCTCAGCATTGCTGATGATGTATCGGTTACAGCCTTCTTCTCCATTTTTCTTTTGAATTCTTCTTAATTGCGAAATGTTGATGATGGTATCTTTGATGATTTCTTCCTCAAAGTTTTGCGCATCAACTTTCAGTTTCTTATGCAAAAGAAGCTGAATCAGCTCATCTTTTTCAATCTCATGAATGTGGTCAGTGATTCGCTTTTCTTTTTTAAGAATCGCTTCAACAACCTGTTTATGTATGCGATGATCCTGCCGGATATCCAGTGCTGCAAAATGGGTTTTAAATAGTTTGACTTTATCGATAAAACGCTCCAGCTCTTCGAGGAAAATACCATGATATTCGTTTATCAAATGTTCTTTCACTGCATAGAGTGGATCAATGATTTCCTCATAGGGAATGTGTTTGCCCGGATTAAACATGCAGTCATATAGCCTGTTCCTGAGATGATTCAGGATATCATCAACTCCTCTGAAAGTCAGTTTTTTCTGCAAGCTTTTAACATCTTCAAAATAGCACCTCATCAATGTCATTCGAAGTTCGTCTGCCACATTCATCGTTATTTTGTAAGTCACATAAGGATTGCCATCCCTGTCTCCGCCAGGCCAGAAACCAAGTTTAATGATGTTGGGATTGTCAAAATCGCTGTTTCTGATTTCCTCCTTGATATAGGAATAGAGGTTGCCTACGGATTCATAATAAACATTTCGGAGATAGTAAATAATATTTCTTGCCTCATCCAGTGGGGTTGGTTTTTTGGCGTTAATTAATGAGGTTAATCCCAGTTGCTGCAATGTCATATCAATCTCATTGATATTATTATCATCAATAAGCGTTTTCAACCGGGTAATGATGTCCAGAACCGGAGGGGGATAGAACTGGGTAGGGTGGGCGGTAAATACAAGCCGGGCACCGAAGGTTGATAATGCATCGGAAATGGTATCGCCATGTCCCTCACTTTCCAGTAATTGAAAGAAATCCTTTATGGACAAATCATTGCCCAGGTCCTTCAGTTTATGAAACGCAGCATCTTCCACGCTATCAAACAGTACAACCTGTCTTTCCACGTACTGGATAACGCGGAACATAAAATCAATTTTATCCCTTTCGCTCTCGATGTTTGCGTAGTTGCTAAAAAAGCCATCCAGTATTTTTTGAGGATGATCCCCTGTTTCCAGTCCCTGTTTGCTGATATCATACAATATTGGAATGAGCACTCCAATATTGCTTCCCTTAGTATACGGCAAGTTTAAGAACAGACTATTGTAGATATCAAACTTCTTTTTTACCAGTTTTTCAAATTCTTCTGTTTCTTTTGATGGATGCATTTATCGTTAACGTTAGCTGTTTGGGTTGCTGTACTAAATTTACGTCAATCCGTACATAAATCCAAGGAACCTGTGGTATTTTGGTGGGAGAGGGATGGGATGACTGATTAGCAATGGTTGTGATTTATGCAGAGACGCAATGCATAGTGTCTCTGCATCTGATTCAAGATATACATAGTGATACGATGACTCTGAGTCATCGTATCACTAAAAAAAGCCCGGTAACTCTACCAGGCCCTTTGTGATCCAAGTTAAACACAGTTAATTATCTGAAAGTAAACAGGGAAAAGACAGGAAAAACCAATTAGTGAACATTAAGGAGAATAAAAGGAACCCGGTTAAGCTGGATTTTTTTGTAACTTTATTTTGTCAACCAGCATCT
>Ga0315539_1003279_pt1 | contig 11416 bp, 12 predicted proteins | sample SalMarSW160150MG_FD_203097 | JGI IMG/M metagenome (GOLD analysis project Ga0315539, IMG submission 203097) | Salt marsh sediment microbial communities from the Plum Island Ecosystem LTER, Massachusetts, United States - Salt Marsh Sediment SW1601-150 ... | reverse complement strand
GACTATCGGCGGCTTCTTTACCAACAGCCTGGTTATCAGAGTGCGCTGCAGTCTATTTTCACCATGTATTCGGTTATTTTTGTCGGATGCTCACTCGAGGATCCCGAGTTAAAACTTCTTCTAAGCTACATCAATGCAGCCTTCCCTGAAGGTGGAATTCCTCATTATGCATTGATGACGACGGAGATTACTAGTGCAACCGAGCGCGGCCGTTGGAAAAAAGATTATAATATGCGAATTATCCCGATATCCTCTGCAAAAGACTACGAGGACATAGATTTATTTCTAAAAATCCTCCATGAGAAAGAAAACGAGCACTAAAGCAAGCTACCGCGCATTTTGGTATGACGGCGCACATCATATAAAAGGTAGGGTGGCCTATGGAAATTTCTAAGTGGCAAAATCGAAATAGACATGCAGACGAAGCAGAGGAGGAGATATGGGCTTGGGTTCAAACCTTGATCATTGATTAAAAAAATACATCAACCATTTTAATAGCTGGGAGATCGAATGTCTCTTGTCCAATACCTCAAAAGCTTTTCCCACCTGCGGACTTACAAAGACCGTAAAAAGTGGTCTGCACTGACCACCTATCAGGCGCCTCACAAACCCTTCCTCTTGCTATCCATTATGGATTTGATCGCTCAGGGATCAATTACCGAAAACTTTATTGAATCCTCCTTTGAACTGCTCGACACTTTTAATACTTACTGGAACAATATCATGCCGCTGGGGTCAAAAACCAGCATGGCATACCCCTACCCACGTCTTAAAACCGATGGTTTTTGGCAACTGATACCGAATCCGGAATATGAAAATCAAATCAACATTAATTTCAGTTCCATGACAAAACTGCGTGAGGTGTGTGCCGGCGCCCGAATGGATGAAGAACTTTTCCGGTTGATGTGCAAACCGGAAACTCGGGAACAATTACGGGCGGCTTTGCTTGAAACTTATTTCGCCCCTGAGATACGTATGAAGGTTTTAGAGCAGGGCCATTTAAACTATGCTGCTTATCGATACAGCGAAAAACTGCTTGAAGTGGCTGAATGGAAAAAAGATTTCGGCAAAGCAAAAGATGAATCTGACTGGCAGAAAAAGATACGGGACAGTGGTTTCCGCAGAACCATTGTCACCCTGTACCAGCACCGGTGTGCCCTGTGCGGCATTCGCATGCTCACGCCCGAAGGCCACACCATTGTCGATGCCGCCCACATCAAACCATGGAAAGACAGCTTTGATGACCGGCCGACCAACGGAATGGCGCTTTGTAAACTCTGCCACTGGTCTTTTGATAAAGGACTCATGAGCGTCGGCAAAGAATATCAGGTTTTGGTGTCAAAACGCGTGATGGTGGAGCAAAACTTTCCCGGGCATATTCTTACGTTGACGGATCGCCCCATTTTCACGCCGGAAAAAGAAAACTTCTGGCCTGCCCAGGATAATTTAAACTGGCACCGACGAAATACATTCCTCAGGAGATGCTATGCTTAAAGTAAAAGACATCATGACAAAAAATCCGATCACCGTCTCGCCCGAGACCGAGATTGTCCATGCAGCAAAGATTCTTCTTGAAAACCGCATTAACGGTGTCCCCGTGACGGATGAAACGGGAAAATTAGTGGGTATCCTTTGCCAGAGTGACCTGATTTCGCAACAGAAAAAACTTCCCGTACCTTCCTTTTTCACATTTCTGGATGGATTAATTCCTCTGACCTCTATGAAACAGTTCGAAAAGCAGTTTCAGAAGATCGCGGCGATCACCGTGGCCCAGGCTATGACGCCAAATCCGGTTTCCGTCAGGCTTGAAACGGACATTGAGGAATTGGCGGCCCTCATGGTTGACAATAATTTTCATACCATTCCGGTGGTAGACGAGGGAGAGCTTGTAGGAATCGTGGGAAAAGAAGATATTTTGAAAACCCTGATACCCAGATCAGAAGCATAAAAACCCGGATTTTAAGTAAGAGGACTAAGAAACTCATTACATGACCCAAAAATTGAATCTAATACCCTAAATAAGAGAAAGTCGAGGAGGAGGATAATGACTGCCCGATTTAAATCATTGGCGCTGATTCTCTTGACCATATTTGTGGTCGCAAGCATTCCGGAATCCAATGCCCAAAATAAAATTCCGAAAAAAAAGCCTCGCAACGAAGCCAAAGGTAGAGTGAATGGGGTCAAATCTTGAATTGTGAATTAATATTTGACAATTAAGCCGCTGAAGGTCTAGCGTCAAACCATGATCCTTGATTATCGGCCTTTGCTGAAAGCTTCGGCCCGACAAGAAGAAGTATAAAATAAAGGTAAGTAGGGATTTACAGGACGTACATAAGTTTATAAGTTGATTGTGGGAAAAGCGTTCAAACTTTAGGATCTCTAGACTTCTATACGGCATACTTTCTGGGCATGGTGCATATGATTTTGTGCATTTTTTTATGATCTGTACCCCAGCTTCAACCATTCAGAATCCCTTGACCTTTTTTAACCATCCTTTTATTATTCTAATTTAAAAAACATCGTGTGAATGGGGTCAAAGCTTGAATTGTGAAATAATATTTGACAATTAAGCCGCTCCGAATGGAGAATGGACCCTATCATCTTGTTGATATTACAACTAAAAAGGTTAAATTTTAAATGTGGCCTTAAAAGGGCATTTTGGTGCCTAAAACACACTTATAAGAGAAAAGGCTAAGATTTTTTTTGAAATACTATTTAGCTTAAAAGGTTCTTTTTGGGGTCAAAAAGCGTCGTTTAAGACGATTTTAGGACCTATTTTAGGCCTCTTTTACTGTTATTATAGTCGGTTACCGTGGCCCGACCCCAAATGAGTATCGATGCGGCCATGGAGGATTTGGGTAACGCCTACAAAAAGGCTGCGGCCGAGTTCAGCAAACCATGATAACAAGGAGTCGAATATGCTTTGGACCATATTTGTGATTCTCTTAATTTTGTGGTTGCTGGGATTGATGACCGGCTACACGATGGGTGGAATCATTCATATCCTGCTGGTATTTGCCATCGTTGTGGTATTGGTTCAGGTTTTTCAGGGCCGAAGACGATTGTAAGGATTTGGACCCTTGTCGGACAAGATGAGGTATTTGGAAAGGAAGTGTTTAGCAGGCCAGAAAGATTTTATCGAATCTACGAACCCTTCAGTAGAAAAGGTCTCGTAATAAACCAATTCAACACAAACGAACAAAAAGGAGCAACCGCTATGAAAAAGAGAAATATGTTTATCCGCTGTTTTGTCCTTCTCATGCTGATCGCCAGCTATGTGGCCTGCGCATCGACACCCAAACAAGAAAGTGCGGGTGAATACGTTGATGATTCGGTCATCACGACCAAGGTCAAATCTCTGCTTGCGGTTGATGATTTTCTCAAGTCATTCCAGATCAGTGTCGAAACCTACAAGGGTACCGTTCAACTGAGCGGCTTCGTTAATTCTCAACAGGCCGTCGATAAAGCAAGTGAAATCGCACGTAGCGTCAAAGGGGTCAAATCCGTAAAGAATGATCTGATCGTGAAATAGGCGAGCGTTATTCTCTCCCGGATGGTTTGCAGTACTGATGTTTGCGAATCTTCCGGCCCTCGCCTTTGCCCAATCACCATGTCCCGGAATTCACGTGAAGATTCCGAACATAAGAAGCTGTAATGGACCCGTAGCGTGTGGGCCTGTGGTCAAACCTTGATCATTGATTAAAATGAAGATGCTTCCTGAGAACACCAGGGTTGCATCTCAATTATTTAAATTCCTTATTCGTTTTTTGAGGAAACGAATGAAATATTCACATTGAAAACTTGATTGTTGTAAGATTTTACTCAACAACTATTTAAAATTTATGAAAGATAAAGGCCGATGAAAGATATCCAAAATATTTATTCATCCATTCCCCACAGCATCCCCCAGGAATTATTCCAAGATATTTTGATAACAGATACCTTTGAAGTGAAACGGATCGTATCAAAAGGACATGCTTCTCCTAAAGATTTCTGGTATGATCAGGATAAAAATGAATGGGTAATTCTGTTAAAAGGCCGTGCCGTTTTATTGTTTGAAGGAGACAACAACATCATTGAGTTAAAACCTGGTGACTACCTAAATATCCCGGCCCACCGTAAACACAGGGTTGAATGGACTGATCCGAACATTGAGTCCGTGTGGTTAGAGATCATGTGGTGAACTTCAGTGAATGGGCTCAGACCTTGATCATTGATTAAAATGAAGGCGCCGGAAAGAATAAAGGCTATGAAATTCATCGAAAACAAAAACAATAAAACGATAGCATTAACAATAAGGAGGCATTTTATTGACGAATTTAATGCCCGCAATTTTCATTGGGCATGGTAACCCAATGAACGCATTGTCTGAAAATAATTATACCAAGGGATGGGCTTCTATAGGTAAATCCATTCCACGCCCCAAGGCCATACTTTCTATTTCTGCTCATTATTACATACCCTTTTTTATGGTGACCTCAAACCCTATGCCTCCAACAATTCACGATTTCAGCGGTTTTCCAAAGGAACTATACCAAGTAAAATACCCTGCTCCCGGAAGTCCCGAACTCGCCCAACGTGTTAAAGAGCTGCTCAAACCGACTTGGGTAAGGTTTGATGAAAGCTGGGGGCTTGATCATGGAACTTAGTCAGTGCTGAAACACATGTTTTCCACTGCTGATATTCCTGTGGTCCAACTTAGTATCGATGAGACTCAGCCACCAATGTTTCACTATGAAATGGGAAATCGGCTCATGTCGTTACGAGAAGAAGGTATTCTAATTATCGGCAGCGGAAATATCAAAAATTGGCCATTTTTTGAGATCTTTTTATAAATTATCAGATACTTAGAGTGGCCAACCCCCATTTGCATTTGCTTCTTGACAGCATTTCTGATAATATCTTTCATTCTGGAAAACGCTGGCCAATATCAAGTGGTCCGGGTTGTTGAGAGATTTATTTTAAGCAAAGACTAACGAAGAGGACTTTTTATGTTTAATTATCCCTATCTTGTAGAATTGCTGTCGCCGAAAAGATCGTCCGACGATCAGATTGACAAGCTGCTGGACAGATTTGCCGAGCGGTATCGAAGAATTATAGATGCGGGGCTCGGAATATCCATACCGGACAACCCCATGGGACAACCCCGGTTGGGTGCACTGGAGAGCATCGATCTGAGAGATCTTTCAGTGGATCCCGAAAAAGTTGTTATGAATTTGAATACGTTCCATACAAAAAGCGAGCTTGACGAGTTGTTGGAAAAAGCCGCTAAAGCAAACTTGAAATATATTCTCGTTGTCAGAGGGGACGGGGGACCCCTGTTGCCCAAGCTCGACGCCGAAAGCATCGGCGGTAAACGGAGCGTTGCAACCTCCATTGATTTGATTCGATACATTAACCGTAAATATCCAGATCAATTCATGACAGGTGCAGCCTTCAATCCTTATAACCCAATGCCTTTTGAGTTAAATCGAATGGAGCAAAAGATAAATGCCGGCGCGAAGTATTCGGTTACCCAGCCGATTATCGGAAAAAACGAAAACGTTGACAAACTAAAAGATTTTAACATTGCTGTGGTGGTTGAAGCTTGGATGTCGAATAACATCGATCTTCTATACAAAAGTGTGGGCAAAGAGAAAGATGAAAAGGCAGAACAATACGATTATCTCGAAAATCTAAAGGCGCTTCACGAATCTTACCCGGATTGCTGTGTCTATCTGTCAATGCTCAGCTTCAAGCAGGATTGGCAGGAAATTTTGCCGAGGCTGTCCATTTAGAATTACAGCTTTATTGTGTTGTTAGAGGACTACCTATTTCATTCCAGATTTTTTCACGGGCAAAAGTGTTTGAAGCATATGGCAAAAACATTTCAATATGAGGAGGCTTAACGTAATGGAGTCCAATATAGATCGCAGTGTTTTTCGTGACTTAAGTTATGGTCTTTACATTGTTACATCTAAGGATGCGGAGCGAATGAATGGTCAGGTTGTGAATACCGTTATACAGGTGACTTCGGAACCCCCTCGAATCGCGGTCATAATTAACAAAAAAAATTATACTCATGAACTCATTGTTAAAAGCAAAGTATTTTCAGCATCGGTTTTAGAGGAATCCACACCTATGGCTTTTCTGGGTCCATTTGGTTTCAGATCAGGACGGGATTTTGACAAATTGTCCAAAGTATCCTTCCAAGAGGGCATTACAGGTTGCCCTTTAATCACTGAGCATGCACTATCTGTTTTAGAAGCTGAAGTCATTGACCAAGTCGATCTCGGGACGCACACGGTTTTCATTGGAAATGTTGTTAGGAGTGAAGCCTTGAAAGAAGGCACGCCTCTGACATATCAGTATTATCATACGGTCCTCAAAGGCAAATCACCTCCGAATGCGCCAACCTTTGAAGCCAGGAAATGATTTCTTAAAATTACCACTGGGCGGGGTCAAACCTTTATTCTTGATTAAAATAAAGATGCTGAAGGAGAATACCAAGTTTGGATCTTAATTATTTAAATTCCATATTCGTTTTTTGAGGATACGGATGAAACATTCACATTAAAAACTTTATGGGTGTAAAATTATATTAAACCAATATCAAAAAGGACTTTTATTATGACAGGGTCCATACTCTCTTATAAACAAGAAGATTCGGTAAAACTCCTGTGTAAAATTGACCTCAAAAAACTTCTTGCTGGTCCGATACAAAGAGAACGGTTTAATAAAAAGTGGAATGATTTCCTCGAATCTGACCCGCACAATAACGAAATATTCGAATTAGAAGGAGATGTGCTAAAATATCAATCCGAGCAGCTTATCCCTTCTAAACCTGATGATCGCCGCACTCCCCTTTTGCTTGTTTTGGGAAACCCCGCCAGCCATTCGGTAAAAGAGGGGATGTTTTTTTCTTTTGAAGGGAATAAAAAAGAGCATCGTTTCTGGAAACACATTTTAAAGCCGGCAGGTGTTGTTAAATTTAAATGTGATGGAAACCTATCTGTCGCAGAATTAAATGAACAACGAAAAAAACAATTATTGAATATAGACTATAACTCTCCTTTTCAAATCGGACTTTGTGTTTTTATATCCATGCCAAGTGCTCCAAGTGGCAAATGGTCAGGGGTAACCGGGGTTCAAAAGCTTATCGGTTCCAAAGCCATGAAGGAACTTGAAAAGGAAGAAAGTCTCAGAGTAATTGAATGTGCCAAAAAGTTTTTATCGCATAATGGTGTTGCCGTCGCTTTCCAGAAAAACGCCTGGAATGGACTAAAATCTGACAAAGATCTTTCTTACAGTAAAGATAATGCCAGAAATGGGAATTTGAAAGGGACATTAAAAGACACACCTAATATTCCATTACTCGGAGTTCAACCAACACGTTTGTCTGGTCCATGTTCTGAAATATTACACCGATTATTAGAAGAGAAAGGATATAGCTTATTAAAAAAGAAGATAATAAAGAGAAAGAACGACATAATAGGAGCCCGATAATAACATTTTCAGAAAATTAGATCCGATAAAAAATATAAAAGGAGGGTAATATGTTAAAAAAAACATTACTTGTATTGTTGAGTACCCTGATTCTATCAGGTGTCTGTTTCGCCCAAGAAGACTCTGCCAAAGAGCAAATGGAAGATACAACTTCAGCTTTAGCACAGGAACAACCTGCATTGGTTTTGGAAGAAATCCATATTTGTGCCGCTGTTGAGGATCGGCAGCCCTCTGGTGTTGGAACTGTATTCCCTGATGATTTGGACAAAATATACTGTTTTACCAAAATTGGCGGAGCTGAAGATACTACTTATGTTAATCATGTTTGGTATTTTGGGAATGATGAAATTGCGAGAGTTAAACTGCCTATAAAATCAATATCTTGGCGTACATGGAGTTCTAAAAAGCTTAATATGGGATTAGGTAATGGACATGTGGAGATAGTTTCTGAAAGCGGAGATATTTTGGGTAAAGTTGAGTTCGAGATACAGGCAGCCGAGAAAGCTGAAGAGGTTGGAAAGACTGAGAAGACTGGTGTTTCCGAAGAAGTATCAGAGACCCCTAAAGAACAATAACTTTCAATGAATAGTGTCAAAGCTTGAAGGGCTGTTGCCCAAAGGGGAGCCCGGTGTCAAATTTTGAATAGTGAACAATAAATGATTGACGATGTATTTTGTTAAATCTATCAGTTGGTTATCTTGATTTTAAGTTCGTTTGATTTTTCCACGGAGTGCGCCTATTCACAATCCAAGATTTGACACCATTTGCATTTGAAACGTTAGGGTAAAGATTGCCCGTTTGAAATATAGCGGTAAAATTAAATTTGGGAATATGAAAATGTGGTGATGTGTAACCCACAAAGTGGTCCCCAAAGAACAGACTCTTTATCCATATCGGGTAGGTAACGGTAAGTGGTAACCGTTTATAAATAAATTTCATGCTCTTGAATAGGGGGTGCAAAATGTTCAAGAAAATTTCATTTGTCTGTGGACTTTGCCTTACGTGTTATATGTTTTTGGGAGTTCCCGGTTCATTTGGCAAATCATCCAAATGTGAAGAATGCCACATTAAAATATCACCCGAGCAGGTTAAGGATTTCAATCGTAGTCTCATGGCCGGGGAGCTGACATGTAACAATTGCCACGGGGCTGACCATAAAAGTGCTACAGACGTAGAAAATGTACAGCTTCCTACAATAGAGACATGTCAGGAATGCCATGAAGAACAAGCTGAACAATATCTTTCCGGCAAACACGCTTTGGGTCTTATTGCTTTGGAGGCAATGCCTTACACTCACAAACAGCCCAAGTCATTTATTGAGGGCCAGAAAGGGTGCGGGGGATGCCATACTTTGGGACTGAAGAATGACAAGGCCCGCGAAAATGAAGGCCGAAAGTACTATCGCTTCGGAATGGACTGTCAGAACTGCCACACCCGCCATGCCTTTTCAAAAGCAGAGGCCGCCGAACCCGAGGCTTGTATGACCTGTCATATGGGATTCGATCACGCACAGTGGGAGATGTATTCCGGTTCAAAACATGGTGTTACCTATTTAATGAACCGGACTATAGATCCTGAAAATAAGGACCGTGCACCCAGATGTCAGAGTTGCCATATGCCTGATGGCGACCATCGGGTGTTTTCGGCATGGGGATTTCTTGCCGTGCGCCTCCCGGAAGTCGATTCCCAATGGATGGGTTATCGAACCACCATTCTCAAAGGCTTAGGAGTCCTTGATCCGAAGGGAAATCCAACGGGCAGGTTGAATGTGGTAAAGGCAGGCAAGATAGCCCGTCTTACAGAGAAAGAATTTCAGGCAGAACGGAAACGCTTTACAGATATATGCACTCAGTGTCATTGCCCCAATTTTGTAAATGAAAACATGAAAAATGCCGACTTAATGGTCAAAGAGGCAGATAAGCTTTTCGCTGAGGCGATTGAAATTGTTGCGGGCCTATACCAGGACGGGATTATTAGAAAGAGAAAAGATTATGCGGCATATCCGGATCTTTTGACCTTTTATGAAGTAAACACAAATGTCGAGGAAATCCTTTATGAAATGTTTATGGATCACCGGATGAAAACTTTTCAGGGCGCCTTTCACATAAACTATGACTATTCAACATGGTACGGATTTGCCAAAATGAAAAAAGACTTGGTGGAAATTAGGGAACTGGGAAAAAAGATGAGGGCCGGTAAAAAGAAATAAATTCCAATGGCAAATGGGGGCCTGGGGTCAAACCTTGATCCTTGATTAAAAGATCATCTGGATCGCATCTTAATTATTAATTATTGGAGACCGGAGCAATCTTTTTGAAAGGTTGGAAAATCAGCAGAACTGTTATTGTAAAAAACAACTGGGTCAGGTTTTCATTCTTTACAGTTTTAAAAGTCAAGACAACGAGGCAGATCTTAATTCTTCACACTCAACGGATTGTGTTTTAAGGAAAAACATAGGGATCGCGTAACAGTTAAATAGTCTTCGAATTAAACGTCATAAGTCTTCACTCCTGACAAAATGCAATGATGCTAAAAAATTACCTTCACAAATTGGCAAATCTAAGGACTGATAAAAATCGTAATAGATATCCTGTTTATACCTCACACCGCGCCCCTCACAAGCCGTTTCTCTTGCTGTCCATTATGGATTTGATCGCTCAGGGATCAATCACCGAAAACTTTATTGAACCATCCTTTGAATTTATCGAAACATTCAGCCCGAATACTTCATGAAATTTTATCATCAACAATTAAAAAGTGAATTAATTTATAGACTTTGGACATAAAATGCAAAAAATTCGGAGGAGGCAACTTGTATCCCATACGGTAATACACAAAAGCTGAAAAAATTTCACCCTCCGGGCGCTCCCTCAGGCACCCATTTGTCGCGTTATTAAGGACTTGCAGTAGCGTACTACGGCTGCGTCCTTAAATGCCTTACAAATGAACACCTTAGGGGCTTGAAATATCCGGGGCAATTCTTTTTGGAACAGCATTATGCCACTTGGCTCAAAAACGAGTATGGCCTATCCGTTTCCCAGGTTGAAGACTGATGGATTCTGGCAAACAAAAAGTTTTCACATGTAGTTATGACGGTTATGTTAGATGGTGAAAGAAAAAAGCTAATCATTAGGACAAGCATTATCGGTTTCGTATTTGTTGGGACTGTTGTGGTAATAATTCCATTGTATTTGTCGTCTATTAATTATGAAAAATTGTCTTTTGAATTAGGGATAATTAGATATTCAGGATTCATTCCTTTAATTATTGGAGCATATATATCATTATATTGTGTAAAAGATTTTATCATCCAAGGAAAAGGTACGCCCGCGCCGTTTGATCCACCAAAGGAATTAGTGGTGAAAGGATTTTATAAATATCTTAGGAATCCAATGTATTTTGGTTTGTTTCTTTTTATATTGGGAGAGGTATTAATCTTTTCATCAATAGAAATACTTATATATTTATTATTATTGACAATAATCTGTAATTTATTCGTTATATTTTATGAAGAACCAAAATTATTAAATGAATTTGGAGATTCATATAAAAATTATTGTAAAGAAGTAAGTAGATGGATTCCAAGTATGAAAAAAAGGAATAAAAGAAGATCATCTAATCAAAGGCTCAACACAGACTAAAAAATTAAACATTTTTATCAGGATTTACCTTTTTTGATTTTTTCTGGACATTATGCGATATATGTAACCTGAGCTTTTTGACGCTGGGTTGACGTTCTGGCAATAAAGCACGGGCTATCTTTAAGCTTTAAGCTAAATGAAAAAACCATAGTTAATGAATCTTCTGCCGATTGTAGGAAGTTCGCGAAAGGGTAAGGCGACCGACACCCTGGTCGATAAGGCATTATATCAAATTGAAGACATCTTTGATGAAATCGGATGGGCCTGGGGTCAAACCTTGATTCTTGATT
>Ga0315539_1003278_pt1 | contig 11418 bp, 8 predicted proteins | sample SalMarSW160150MG_FD_203097 | JGI IMG/M metagenome (GOLD analysis project Ga0315539, IMG submission 203097) | Salt marsh sediment microbial communities from the Plum Island Ecosystem LTER, Massachusetts, United States - Salt Marsh Sediment SW1601-150 ... | reverse complement strand
ACAGCGCATTGTAGGGCCTTTCTGATTGGCATCATTCTGTAACCGACAGCTTCCTCGGCACGGTATATATTAGTCAGCCGCTCGGCGACATCGGCTTCCAGCCCTCCTCGGCTTGCGACCAGTCCGGCTGAGACTGAAGCTAACAAAACAGCCACAAGCAACAGCACTGCCAGCGCAGGCCTGTGCAGGACCTGTCGTACAAACAACAGAGGCGACAACATAGTAAAGAAAAGCGCTATCAAAGCTCCACGAGAACCTATCTTGATAAGCATTACCGGAAAAACAAGCATCGAGAGAAGATATACCACCCGCCATAATATCTTTTTGTCACGAGCAAATAAGTAAATAGCAGCCAAAAAAGCCAAGCAGACAAGACTCGCCAACATATTAGCATCAATCGCCTGACCGACAGTAGCGGAATATCTTGCCTCGGCGTCCTGAGCGACCGTCCTAATCGCCGCACCGGTCATAAATGCCAATATAATCATCCCCAATGTACCGAGCACATAAGCTCTCAAAGCCCAGTGGAAAGTTTTCCAGTCATTTGTTTGCAGTATCCAATATACAATAAAAGTAAGTGCTAAAAGCTGAACCTGGGTGAATGCACGCCGTAATTCCAACGCCAGATATGGTGCCGCCAGAGACACTAAAAACACCCAAATCGTATATAGAATAAGCACCCATAACGCCTTATTGCCGAGCCGCAGGCCGGGACGAGTCATCAGTAAATTCAACACAAAGCTGGCCGCAACAGCTAAGCCCACACCTCGGTCGAGGCTGAAATCCATTGCTGCGCCGATACCGGCTCCTGTCGGCAACGCCAGCATCATAATACAAAGCGCAAAGGTCGGCTTTATTACCATGCCGATAAACGTGGGCACCGCTACGATTGCTATACCAGCCATGGTGTTTCTGCCCAGAAATATCACGGCAAGGCCGACCAAAACAATCACCGACCAAATCACAAGAAGCAGAATGTTCATCACCGGCGGCAATTGAACATCAGATGAGCGCTGCGCATCTGTGTACCACAAGTCCTCCTCAGTTATTGCATTTTCAAACCCGGCGTACATAAAAAACTTCCAATTTCACAATTTATAATTGCGCAGAAACTTACGAAAATGGGTGTACAAAAACACCTGTGAGCATAAGTAAGCTACGGCTTTACATGGTGATTTTCGTCCCGCAAGGAACCAAATCTTCTGTCTCTGTAACCGGCAAATCTTCGGCAAATATTTCTTGAGCTCGCTGGAAATATCATTCAAACCATATTTGGCATAGCCTTTTAAAAATACATCCGCCATTCCTTCGGCATTCCATCTTAGAAATCTCATGCCCGGCGCACCACGAAACAGGCATGCGACAAACCAGAGAATATCAAAATACCGGCTGCCAAAAGTTGGATTTCTTCCTACAATCGGCGCCGCTGACCAGTCTAATATAACCAGCCGGCCCGATGCCTCGTGAAGACACACATTAACACTTGCGAAGTCACCGTGAATAAAAACATTCTGATCCGGGCCGCCGTTAAAATTTGAGGCCATCCATTCAGGCGGAAGTGGGCACTTTATTTTCTCAGGCAGAACTAATTGCTCATGAATGACCGCCAGTGCTCTGCCGGCTCTGTCTGTCAATTCAAGTAAACGAGCGTCCTTATCAATCGCCAATTGCAGTAGTGTCACCAAACCGTTTAGCCGCTCCAATTCGAGCACACCTCTATCCTGGTCAAAGTCCAAAACTCTCGGGACATAGAACAAGCCGCTTTCTATGCCGATTTCTCCTGCCCTGGCGGTCTTAGTTGCCTCGACAGCCAACAAAGAAGCGTCACCAACCTTGCGTACCGAGTCGGTGGAAAACTCTATTAATGATTTTCTCTGAACGTCAACCGTCATCTTCCCTGCCCCTGCGTTTCCCGTAAAGCGGGGCGGCGGTTCCGCCTATCACGCCAAGTGCACACGGCAATGGGGCTTTCTGAAAATTGCGCCAGAGACTTAAATCTGCAGCATATTTTCTCAATCGCACCAGTTACCATTTGCGGCACTGCTATCTTCGGCGGAGGAAAAAAACCGGCAGGATAAAGCTCTATTATCTCCATCCCTACATCTTCAACGAGCTTGTTCATTTCATCCATAGTCATAACATTAAAAACGCTTTGAGAATTTTTTTGTTGATGGCGCATATATAGCAGTTTAATCCAGGGCGAGCCGTAACTTTGGTGATTGTTAAAGACCAGGTAGCCGTCTTCGGAAAGCAGCCTCGAAAGGGCCTGCATCACAGCCGAACGCAAAGACGGCTCTGCATTGACAAAAAACCTAAAAGCTATAATCAAATTAAACCTTCTTCCTTCGAATATGTTATCGACGGTTATATCAGCCTCAATTATTTCTGTTCTTTTGAGTTTCTCTCTGGCAACTGCCAGCATAGATGCGGATACATCAACACCTGTTGACGTTTTTACGCGGTCCTCCAGAAAACTTGTTATGCGTCCTGTTCCACAGGCAAAATCAAGCAGATGAACGTCCCTTCCTGTAAAGTATTTCTCTAAAATCTGCTTGATAATTTTCTGCTCACGCGCCCAAAGAAACTTCTCCCAGAGCTGCGTGCTGTAGTATGCCTCGTACTCGGCACCTTTAGTCGGATATTTATGGGAATCTCTATAGGAATATTTTTTCGTCATGTTCCGATGCTGCCGCCCGACGAAAAACAATATCGATAAATCGTTTACGTTCGATTTTCTTAAGACTTAAAAACCAACTGCCTACAAGAGTCAAAGCCGTAGCGGTAATAACTACTCCGATGATTTCAAGCCAGCAATCCGGCGGGGCCAGATACTTCCATACTGTAATCACAGCTACTGCCGGTAGCGATCCCAATAGGGCTGGTTGCCAAATATGGCAAATGCTTTCCAGCACAGAAATTCTCATTTTCCAATTAAAGTATATCGGCAGAATCACGCCGGATACAAACGCCATCGGCAAAAAATTGCACCATGCTATGCCAATCAAGCCCCAATTCAGCACCTTCACCGAAATAATAGAAGCCGAAACGCAAACCAGAGCCATCAAAGCCGTGAGAATGCCAAAAAACTTATGCTGTCCCCTGCCTACCAGCACAATAAAGTTACTATGCTGTGCCAATCTCAAGCAATGTCCAACCGCTAAGATGGCCAGTATAATACCCATAGTCCTGATTACCTCGGGGTCCCGGATGGTTTGGCCTACCCATACCGAAAGAAACTCCCTGCCCATCACCACCAAGAAACAGCCGCTGGGGATTATCATCAAAAGACTGTATTTTTGAGAAAGAAAAGATATTTCTTTAACCCGCAATTGGTCATTTCTGGCATCGAGGTCGCTGACAGCCGGCTTTATCGCCGCGGTGAAGGCCTGGAGCAATTGCGTCAGTAATAAAACTCCCGCCGCTGCAACTTCAAATCGGCTTACCTGGGCAGTACCCAGAAAGATGCCGATAACCACGCTGCTCGCCTTATAAATGATAATAGCACCTGCTGCATACATAAATGTATTCATCCCATAAGCCAGCATCTCCTTGAGAAGTCTTAAATCCACATTTGCAAAAGAAAAAGAGGCCGTGGTAAGAAGCTTCCTGACAAAAACAAAATGTAAAACCCGTAGCAGAACCTCACTTGCTCCAAATATAAAGCCCATTGTAATAAGACCGTATCCTCGCAACAGCAATACCACCAACAATACCGTTCGCAGCAATAATGCGGCCAGCATTGCCAGGTTAATTACATCGTACCGCTGAAGACCGCTTAATATTGCAGTGGCCGGCTGCAAAGGCATAGCAGCAGTAAAGGAGAATCCGACTACTAAAACTAATACCGCAGCTTTGCCGACAAGACCCGGCTCAAGAGCAAACCACGAGCCGACATTCCAATATATCACTACGCTGGATAAGGCAAGGACGATAGCAACGAGCGAGAAGAAAAACAATGACGTGCTGATTACTCGCCGAATGCCGTCCTCATCGTTTTTGGCCAGGAAGACTGGAATGTATCTGTTTATAGAGCTGTTAAGCCCCATGCTTAACATGGCTGCATAACGAAAGACCGAACCTGCAATCAGCAACCATACGCCGTATCGGACTTCGCCGAGCCGGCCGAGAAAAAAACGGATTAAGAAAAAACCAATTAACGCATTGCTTAACAACGCCATCACATTGAAAACCGTGTTGTGAATCAGCCTCTTGGACGTTGTAATATGTTGTTCATTCATATTTGTTTGAGTAGTATTATCTTTGTAAGCTTGACCGTCGCCGTACCGGCGACGGCTAAACAATTTATCCGCCACTCCTGTCCCGCTTAACTACTTTCCATATCAGTCCAGCCGACACCAAATCATAATTATCAAGCACAAATGACGGACAAAACTCTGCCCATCGTGAAACAACATAAACGGGCCGACTTTGCAGCAATTGCTCAATTGTATGCTCATTAAAGCTCGGCGCGTTTTTGCTGCTTACAATACCCGAAACAACCTTCACATCCGGACGCTTTCCTTTGATTTCCTGTATCAATAAAAGAGGAGCAACGGTAGTACTGTCGGCAAAAATAACGGCATTGCTTTCCGCTGCATCCAACGCTTCATCGGCAAAACGCTCTGCTCCTCTGCAGCCGGTCTTCCACGGCTGCAAAAAATACTTATAGTCATTACGGTAGGGGACATTATTTCTTGTCCCCATATCAAATTGCATCCTCTCTGCCCAAGCCGGCACAACTGCATATACACCTACAGGCAACAAGCCGAAAAACAGAATCAGATAAGCAACAAATTTGTGATTTGCTCGCTCCTGCAACAAATATACCCCAAGACCTGCAATGACTGAAACCAGGCAGTAAAACGGCAGAAAGAAGGCATATCTGTCAGGAACCGTATATCGAAAAGCGAAGATAAAAAATAGCACGATCAAGCTCAGCGAAATGCTCCTGAAGCTCCGGCTCGGCGAAACCTTAAACAATCCGAAGAACCCTGCAAAAAACAGCAGAAGATTAGGAGTAGGAAAATTCAATAAAATAAACAAGAAGTTCTCTTTTATTATTTTTGCCGACAAGGCTGTATTGAGAACAGCGCCCTGCCAGCGCAGCCCAAAAGCCGCGGAAGCCAACGTGCCGGTGATACTGCCGGTTTGAATTATGCTCTTGACTATCAGATACTCATAAGGCAGCGCCCCGATAATCCATAACAAAGCGATAATCACTAAGTCCCTAAAACGAATATTCTTTTTAACCAACAGAACGATAAAAAATACTGCATAACAAAGAAGCGGTATCGAAGCAAGATTATGAACGGCTATCGCAAGACCATTAAGTAAGCCAAGCCAATACAAATAAACCGCACGTTGGGCCCTCGTATATTGCAGCAGCATTATCAATTCGGCAGTAAATATAGCCGCCCATAAGGTGTACGTTTCGATAATGCAGGCATGACTCCAGAATGTATGAGAGACAGCCAAAGTGATAGCAGCTACCACTGCCGGGAAATTCCTGCCCAGCCACAGACGCACGAGCAAAAACATATTTGCAATCACCACCGCTGCGGCGATTGCTGAGATTAAATTAACTCGCCAAATAAATTCGCCCAACGGTATATACTTTACAGCGATGGCAAGTATATAAAATAGTGGATGAGAAATAGCCAGACCTAAGAATCCCTCTATGTCATTATGCCAGATGCGGTACTGGATAAGCCCACTATCCTGCCACAAAGCTGCCGGCGCACAACTAACTGCGTAAAGCAAGAGGGCGCAACCAAGCACACCAATATACCACAAGCTTAGTTTTGGCTTTTGATTTGTCACGGATATGCTGTCAAGAACCCCCCAATAAACCTGGGGGCTGAATATCTCTCGACCCGGCTCTGCCGCAAGGCATCCTGCGGAGAGACGGGTTTAGCCCCCAGTTTCACGGCTCGACTGAGCTCGCCGAAGTCTGGGGGTCAATCACTTGCGATTTACCTTGTACCAGTTTATGGTTGCTTTTAGTCCTTCATCAAAGGAGGTTTTGGCCTCAAATCCGAAGTATTTTTTGGCCTTTGAGACATCCAGCCTCCGTCTGGGCTGGCCATCCGGCTTAGAGCTGTCCCAGCGAAGCTCGCCGGTAAAACCCGTAAATTTGGCAATTTTTTCAGCAAGCTCCTTTATCGTTATCTCAAATCCTGCTCCGATATTGACCGGCTCAGAGCCGTTGTAATGCTCCGTAGCCAACAAGATACCCTCAGCCGCATCGGGGGCATAAATAAACTCACGCGAAACACTACCTGTCCCCCAGCAGTCAATATGGTCTGCACCGCTTTCAATCGCGTCAACGCATTTCTTCATCAGCGCAGGTATTACGTGACTGGAGGCGGGGCTAAAATTGTCGCCGGGGCCGTAGAGATTTACCGGCAGTAAAAATATCGAATTGAAACCATACTGCCGCCGATAGGCCTGCGATTGAACCAGCAGCATCTTCTTAGCCAAGCCGTACGGAGCGTTGGTTTCCTCCGGGTATCCGTTCCAAAGCTCTTCTTCCTTAAACGGAACCGGCGTAAACTTCGGATATGCGCAAATCGTGCCGATAGCAACGAACTTTTCTATATTTCGGATTCTGGCCTGCTCTATAAGCTGCACTCCCATCATCATATTTTTATAGAAAAATTCACCCGGACGCTCACGATTAGCGCCGATTCCGCCGACCACCGCAGCTAAGTGAATTACAATATCCGGGTTCATACCCTCATACATCCGAATAATGTCACTTAGCTTGACTAAGTCATATTCTTCAATCTTAGGCACACCGATATATTCACAACTGCGTTTTCGCAGACCCTCCGTGACATATCCACCGAGAAATCCTGCTCCGCCGGTAACAACAATTCTCTTATTGGCAAAAAAATCGCTCATTTTTTCCCTGTCTTCTAATCTTATAATCTTATCCCGTGTGATCTTTAATAATCTTCTCCTCCATGGCAATTTTCATATCGGCATCTGTCATCATCTTAGCAAGCTCTTTGAAGGTCACCTTCGGCTCCCATCCGAGGACCCTTTTAGCTTTGCCGGCATCACCTTGTAGAAATTCAACCTCGGAAGGCCGAAAATATCGCTGGTCGATTTCAACATACTTCTGCCAATCCAGGTCAAGGTAGCTAAAAACCTCCTCTACAAATTCTCTAACCGAGTGGCTTTCGCCCGTAGCCACGACATAATCGCCGGGTTCGTCCTGCTGGAGCATCAGCCACATCGCCTCGACATAATCGCCTGCGTAGCCCCAATCACGTTTGGCGTCCAGATTACCCAAGTACAGCTTATTCTGCAGGCCGCGTTTAATTCGCGTTGCCGCCCGCGTGATTTTTCTTGTGACGAATGTCTCGCCACGCCTGGGCGACTCGTGATTAAACAAAATGCCATTACATGCAAATAAGCCATAAGCTTCTCGATAGTTCAGCGTTTGCCAGAAACTGTACGCCTTTGCGCAAGCATACGGACTCCGCGGATAAAATTGGGTTTTCTCTGTTTGCGGAACTTCTACGACCTTACCGTACATCTCGCTGCTGGATGCCTGATAAAACTTCACCGGCCTGCCGCTGGAACGCACCGCTTCCAACAATCGAAGTGTCCCCAGCGCATCAGTATTAACCGTATAGATAGGCATATCAAAACTTACGCGAACATGGCTCTGCGCAGCTAAGTTATAGACCTCGTCGGGCTTAATTTCGTTTATGAGCGCCGACAGATTGCCGCCGTCGGTCATATCCCCATAGACCAGCTTAAGACGCGGCTTTTCATGCGGGTCTTTATATAAATGGTCAATCCTGCCGGTGTGAAATGAGGAGCTTCGCCTAATGATACCCCAGACCCCATAGCCTTTTTTCAATAACAATTCCGTAATATATGAACCGTCCTGTCCTGTAATGCCGGTAATCAATGCCTTTTTCATATTCTCCCTCATATTTAGCCCCGGGTTTGGGACCTCGCCTTGCGGGAACCCTCAGCCGTGGTTCTTTCTTTAATAATCATCTGCAGCGTCTCCGCCAGAGGCGTTTTAGGCACCCAACCGATAGTCTTTTTGATTCGCTCTATGCTTGGTACCCGCCGCATCATATCCTCAATGGGCCTGCCGTAAGCAACTTCATAGGGTACAAACTCCTTTTTGCTTTTACTTGCCGTCATTTCGATAATTTTATCCGCAAGGCCCTCTATAGTAATCTCTTCGGTTGAACCTATATTAAATACTTTGCCCACTGCTTGTTCGCAATTCATCAGGTCGATAACCGCCTCAACAAGGTCGCCCACGTAGCAAAAGCATCGTGTCTGCTTGCCTGTTCCGTATATCGAGATCGGTTCACCCTTTAAGGCCCATTGCACAAATCGAGGCACCACCATCCCATAGCGGCCCGTCTGCCTTGGCCCGATGGTATTAAAGAAGCGTCCGATGATAGCCCCAAGACCGTATTGCTGATAAAAAGCCAAACCCAGAAATTCGTCGATTGCCTTGCTGCAGGCGTACGACCAGCGTGACAAGCACGTGCTGCCGAGCACAATATCATCATCCTCTTGAAAGGGAACCGCTTCATTTTTACCATAAACCTCGCTGCTGGAGGCAATCAGTATTTTTTTGCCGAATTTGTTGGCCACATTCAGCACTGTTTCGGTGCCGCCGATATTGGTCTCTATAGTGTGCACAGGTCTGTCAGCTATTAGCTTGACGCCGACAGCGGCGGCTAAATGGAAAATCACATCGCACTGCCCCGCCAGGTTTTCCATCAGCTCAGTATCACGGATGTCACCTTCGGTAAAAGTAAAGCCCGGCTGATTCCTAAAAGCCTCAATATTTTTTAGGCTGCCGGTGCTGAGATTATCAATAACTGCGACCGTGTTAGCGTCTTTCAGCAGTCGCTCTGCCAAATGAGAACCGATAAATCCCGCACCACCTGTAACTAATGCTTTCATACGGAAGGCTCAACAAAAAAAATTAGTGAGCATTACCCGGCTACCAAATGGATTCTTGATGCTCGCTCCTCGATCCTCGACGAGTATCAAGAATCCAATATCGAGTTGACGAGTCTGTCCCTTCAAATGCGTTTAGGCAGGCTCTGAGCCGGGTCGAAGGATATGGTAATTCACAAATTACCAATAATCAACAGACAATTTAGACAGACTCCGTACCCGTCGGTTGCGCAAAAAGTTTTATTAGTGAATTAGCATACTGGTTAATTAGCTGGCTTAATGCAGACAATTAACCAATTAACTAATCGACTGTTTTTCCTTATGTCTTTTGTAAGTATCGGCAAATAAAGAACATAGCTTTAGCAAAGACAGACTGCCGGCAGATGTCTGAACCTGTCCTGTGACAGAAGCCCTCCAACCCAAAATCCAGTAAGCCAATAAAGCTTGCTGTGAAGGAGACTTACAAAACAGCCTTTTATAGGACGTTTACAATCGATTATCAATTGGGCAGCAAAAGAGCAAAAGCTCGATACAGTATTTTGCAGGGTTCTTAGTACAAACCTTGACGAAATGATGCAAACAATGGATAATCAAATTCCTCTTGCGGATGTGGCGGAATTGGCAGACGCGCAGGCTTCAGGTGCCTGTGGGCTTAACGCTCGTGGAGGTTCGAGTCCTCTCATCCGCATTAAATCAGAGAAGATATCTGTATGAGGAAATCAAAATCGACCCTAAAAGCCATCTCCCTGCTGGTGGTGTTTCTTATTTGTCTGTTCGGCAAGGCTTGTGGGGTCGAACCGGCAGACTCGAAACTGCCTGTTTCGCCGAATATACAAATCAGTAATGTTATTGCCGACCGCTTCGTCGAGGCGATGCAAAGGCGTAATTATATTTTCCTGACAGAGGATAAGCTCGAATCGCTTCGAAAGGAGATTCGAGAATTCGCTGCAAAATATCCACCTGTCCAATTGTCTCTAACTGACCAGGAAGTGCTGCTTGATGCTACCGACCAATACGTGCAAGATTATTTTCTGAACAGGGGACTGGATTACCCTGGAGACTTCTTGCCCAATTATGACATGGAGGGGGAGTATTTGAAGTTTGGCGACTGCATCAACACATTTAAGTGGAAGCTATGGCTGGCACTGACTCGCAAGCCCATTACCGCAGCTCAGCTTAACCAACGCAAAGTTCAACGCAATTGGTTGCGGGAATTTATTGCTGGTGTTCCGATTCGTCCAGGTGATGGTCATCCACTTGGTGTCGCACCTGGTGACGTTCGTGCGTGGGCAACAGCATATTTGGAGCGACAATTCACTGACCCCCTAAGTCTGTTATATGACCCGATGACCGATGGGCAATTCGAAGTCTTCAAGGAACTTATGGAACGAAGTGCTGCAAATGGCTTGTACAATGCGGTATCAGATATTCCGGTGCGTGTTCTCGGAGCGAGGGCGCATGATCACGGGGACGTGGAGAAGGCGTATGCCTACCCTTTTGATATTGAACTGCCCTTTGAAGACGAGGTCAGATCCATCTGGGGTGGAGGTAACGGAGCAGGACCTCATTTGGCCTTTGCTTCAAATGCCAAGTTTCGTGGCCAAGATGTCTTTCTCGACAACCATTGTGTATTTGACCTTGTTAGGGGTTTATCTCGGATTGCCCCGGCACAACAAAAGGCATCTGGCAATACATTAATAGCTAATTGGGTCAAAGAACACAATAGAGGCGATATCACATACGATGATAGCAATGCAACTTTGATAGCTCTGCGAGGTGCAAAGATGGCAGAGCTTGAAGTACCGAACTGGTTTGATGCCGATCGTGTAAGCAACAACCAGCTACACAAGCTCGTTGAAGCAAAGGGTCAAACGACTATATCTGTCAAACGGCTGCCTCCTATGAATGGTCCACGGCGAGTGAGAGAAAACGAACCACGGTTCTTTATTGCTATTCAAAACCCCGGCGGGCAAATTGCAGCGATGGACTTACGTAGCCGAGAGTTTGGCCTGTACTTGATAAGCCGCCTTCGCTAAACAGATTTAGCAATGCTGGAGCTGGCCGATTAACCTTGTACAGCCATATACACGCCATACCTTTTACGGAAATGTGTCTGTAGTAAATCAGCTATCTTGGATAAAAGAAGCTTTTCCCCCTATATTTTCATCAAATTGCTCAACTATTTAACGAAAATTGCATCGATAGGCCGATAAATAGTAAATAAACGACCGATAGGTCTAAAAGAGCCGTTTTACGCACAGCGTATTCTGAAAAATCGGTCTAAGAGCCCGAGGGGCTATGCTTGAAATTCTGCAAAATTTCGAATCCGCTGTTAGCGGGCCGACAAGGCTTTCTTCCCTTGTCTTAATTGTGCCTGGGTTGGTAGCCATTATAGTCGGATTATTCGTCTGGCTCGGTGGGCTGGGTTTTAGAAAACTCTTAGGCGGACTTGTGGGCGCAATTATTGGCGCT
>Ga0315539_1003266_pt1 | contig 11440 bp, 7 predicted proteins | sample SalMarSW160150MG_FD_203097 | JGI IMG/M metagenome (GOLD analysis project Ga0315539, IMG submission 203097) | Salt marsh sediment microbial communities from the Plum Island Ecosystem LTER, Massachusetts, United States - Salt Marsh Sediment SW1601-150 ... | reverse complement strand
AAGCTGGCCGTGATGCTGCTTGACCTGGATTACTTCAAGGACGTGAACGACACGCTGGGGCACAACGTGGGAGACCAGTTGCTGCAAGCCGTTGGCAATCGCCTGATCAGCCTTCTGCGTAAAGGTGATACCGTGGCCCGCATGGGGGGCGACGAGTTCATGCTGATCTGTCCAGAAATCGCCTGGGGGGAAGACACGGCCCAGGTTGCCCACAAAATCTTGGAAGCCATCCGTGAGCCCTTTGAGTTTGATGGCCACGAGATCCGTACCACCACCAGCATCGGGATTGCCCTGTATCCCGATGATGGTGAAGATGTGGATACCCTGATGAAGAATGCCGACATCGCCATGTACCGTGCCAAGGATCAGGGCCGGGACAATGTCCAGCGCTACACGGGGATGTGAAGCGTGCAACGTGAAACGTGAAGCGTGTTGCGTGTTTCGTGTCACGCACCACGCAACGCGCACCACGCAATACCGAATTAAGGAGACGAATATGGATGAGAAAGTCATTCGCGTTTTCATGGTGGACGACGACGAAGACGATTACGTGTTGACGCGCGATATGCTCGCTGAGGCGGTGGGGGCTCGCTTCGAGCTGGAATGGGTGGACACCTACGAGGCGGGTCTGGAGGCGATGGAGCGGGCGGGACACGACGTCTACCTGGTGGACTACCGCCTGGGCGGACGGGACGGGCTGGAGCTGCTGTGTGCTGCCATCGCTGGCGGCTGCCGGGCGCCCATCATCATGCTGACCGGTCGGGGGGACCGCGCAGTGGACGTGGCGGCCATGAAGGCTGGCGCGGCCGACTACCTGGACAAGGGCCAACTGAGCGCGCCATTGCTGGAGCGTTCCATTCGCTATGCCATCGAGCGGGTGCGGGCGGAGGAGAAGCTAGAGCACCTCAACCTCGTGCTTCTCGCCATCCGCAGCGTCAACCAGCTCATCGTCAGGGAAAAAGACCGCGACCGCCTGCTACGAGGCGCTTGTGAGAGTCTGATCGAGACTCGTGGCTATCACAACGCCTGGATCGCTCTGTTGGATGAGTCCGGAGGGCTTTTGACATATGCTGAGGCCGGTTTGGGCGGGGAGTTCTCATCCATGGTCGAGCAGTTGAAGCGCGGCGAGTTGGCCGCTTGTTGGCGGAGGGCGCTGACGCAATCGGAGGTTGTGGTAACCCAAGACCCGCCCTCTGCCTGCGCCGACTGTCCCCTGGCGATGAATTACGGTGGCCGGGAGGCGGTGACCATCTGCTTGGAGCATGGCAAAAAGGTCTACGGCCTGTTGTCTGCCTCCATCCCTGCCCATCTCACCGCCGACGAGAAAGAGCAAGTGTTGTTCCAAGAAGTCGCCGGAGACATTGCTTTCGCCTTGCACAGCATAGAACTGGAGGAGCGACGCCAGCGGGCAGAGGAGTCGCTGCGCGAAAGCGAGCGGAGGCTGGAAGAAGCCCAGGCAATGGGGCGAATTGGGGACTGGAAATTTGATGTTGACAGCCAGAAGATCACGTGGTCTGATCAAGTATTCAAACTCTATGAGCGCGATCCTGGATTGGGTGCACCCACCCCCGAGGAGGAAGCGACTTATTACTCTCCTGAACAAGCCAGGATACTGCGCGAATATGCGCGCCGTTCTATAGAAACTGGGGAAGAGTTTGAATACGACCTGGAAGTGAAGTTGTCCAGCGGAAGGACTGGTTGCTTCTCAGCTTGTATGCATCCCATCAAGGATGAGAGTGGTCGCGTGGTCGAATTGTTCGGAACGGTGCAAGACGTCACCGAGCGCAAGCTGGCGGAGGAGCAAGTACGGCGGCATCTGGAGCGAATAGAGGCTCTGCGGGAGATTGACAGGGCCATCACTTCCACCCTCGACCTGACCGAAGTGCTCGACACCATCCTGGAAGAACTGGAGCGGGTCATCCCCTATCACAGCGCGGGCATCTTCCTTTTCTCCGAGGGCATAGCCAGGCTAACGGCGGGCAGGGGCTTCCCGGACATGGAGCGCGTTTTGCAGATCTCCTTCCCCGTGGAAGAGGACCCTCTGACCTGCGAACTCCTGCAGGGGAAACACCCTCTGGTGCTGGCCGATGCCCAGGCCGACGAGCGCTTTCTGGCCAGGGGTGGTACGGAGTACGTTCGTTCCTGGATCGGCGTGCCCCTGATAGCCTCGGGGAGGGTGGTGGGCTTCTTAGCCGTAGACCATAGAGAGCCTGGCTTTTATGATAAGGAGAGTGCGGAGATGGCTCAGGCTTTTGCCAGCCAGGTGACAATAGCCATCGAGAACGCACGGCTGTATGAGGAGGCTCAACGAGAGCTGGCCGAGCGCAAGCGGGCCGAGGAAGAACTCCGACAAAGCTTCGAGAAACTGCGAAGAGCCCTGGAGGGAACGGTCACCACCCTGGTATCGGTCATCGAGATGAGAGATCCCTACACCGCCGGCCATCAACGGCGGGTAACCCAACTGACCTGCGCCATCGCCAGAGATATGGGCCTTCCAGAGGAGCAGATCGAGGGGCTCCGTATGGCCGGGCTGATTCACGACATCGGCAAGATCACCATACCCGCTGAGATTCTCAGCAATCCCGGTCGGCTAAATGACTTCCAATGGGGTATGATCAGAGCTCACCCTCAGATCGGTTACGAAATCTTGAAGACCGTAGAGTTTCCATGGCCGGTAGCCCAAATCGTGCTCCAACATCACGAAAGGGTGGATGGTTCTGGCTATCCTCAAGGGCTATCGGATGGGGACATCCTCATGAAAGCCAGGATCCTGGCTGTGGCCGACGTCGTGGAGGCCATGGCTTCTCACCGACCATACCGACCGCCTCGCGGGTTAGACAAGGCCCTGGAGGAGATCTCACAGAATAGGGGCGTCCTTTATGATCCTGAAGTGGTGGATGTTTGCTTAAAGCTGTTCACCGAGAAGGAGTTCACGTTTGAGTAAGTGCCTGTACTGAGCGGCTCGACGGCTCGACTGAGCTCGCCGAAGTCCTATCGAAGTGGTGAGGGCGGCAGCTTCATCCCAGGTCGCGGAAAGAATCCGCAATCCGAATTCCGCAATGGAAGAGTGACAGCGCTTGGAACGCAAAAGCTCAGGAGACCTCCTGAGCTTTTTATAATAGGGCTGGTGCCCCGGGCGGGACTCGAACCCGCATGCCCAAAAGGGCACAGGTCCTCAACCTGCCGCGTATGCCTAATTCCGCCACCGGGGCATAGTGCCAAAATTATACTCACTATTCCTCCACTTGTCAACTTACGCAAAGTAGCGTACAATATATAACACCGTGAAACTGAAACGTGATGAGTGAGAAGCCAGCTTAGCCCTGGGGTTCACGTTTCACGCACCACGTTTCACGTAGGAGAGGAGGCTATCACTATGGCAGATCGGAACACATTGCGAACCGTGGAGGCTGCGGCCGTTTTGCTCTTTTTCGTCCAGGCCATGCGGGTGTTATTCTCTGTTCTCTTCGGCATCATCTACGACGCGGTTTTTGCCGGCCCGATGGCGCTGTCAATGGTCGTCAGCGTGTTATTGACACTGCTGGCTTTCTTGACCCCCCTCCTCGCTCCCCGCCGCAGGCGTGGGATCCAGCTCACGCTGCTGATCACATCTCTACTCGTCTTCCTGGGCCGCATCCCGCTGACCCTGAGTGATCCTGACCTCAGGCTCTACAGCTCCCTGTTGATCGTGGCCGGGGCTGGCCTCTACGTCACTGCGCTGCTCAGGGAGAGGGCGGTCGCCTTTCCTGGAGTGTTCATAGCGGCCCTGGCGGGCGATCAGCTCTTTCGAGCTCTGGGAAACACCTTTGACATCACCCTCCGCGACGGCTGGCTGCCATATCAAATAGCCATATCTGTGGCTCTGGCAGTCGTCTCAGGAGTCGCCTTCTCTCGTTCTCCCCGCGAAGAGGGAACCTCTGAACGAAGGCTTGGTTTTCTCGGAGGGCTGGGCGTGGGGGCCATCCTCTTTCTGGAGACATCTCTGCTCGCTTTCCCCAACGCTCTGGCCCGCTGGAGCGGGGTGAGCTACTCGGTTCTAACGCCTTCTCTTCTACTCATCACCTTGTTGCCCCTCTTGCCCGGCGTCCGGGGCGCGCTGCGTCGCCCGTTGACGAAGCGGGTTTGGGGACTACTGCTGAGCCTTCTCACCTGTCTCTGTCTGGCGGTGGGCTATTTGATGCCGGGTTTCCTGGCTGGAATCGCCCTTCTGCTGGCGCAGTTGTTGGTTCTCCTGTCGCTGCCTTGTGTGATCAACCATCGCCGGGGCCAAAGAGAGCGGATCGGCCTCAACCTTGCCCTGGGGCTGGTCTTCTTCCTGCTGATCAACTTCGCCTACGCTTTTGGCTTCACTTACGCCTACACCCTGGAGCTCTTCCGCGGAGCCGGGCTGCCCATCGTTCTCGTGGCCGGCCTTCTGGCCACCCTGCCAGCCGCCAGGCGCAGGCCGTCCGTGGGAGAGGAGTCGCCTGTCCGTCAGCAGAGATGGTCAACGGCAGGGATCGGCGCAATCGCAGCCCTGGTCATCCTGAGCGCGGTCTTTGCCAGGCCGCCCGCGCTGTGCCTGAAGGAGGCGGGGCCTAACGTGCGCGTAGGCACCTACAACATCCACTACGGTTACAACACCCCCTGGCAGTTTCAACTCGAAGAAATGGCCAGGGCCATCGAAGAGAGCGGGGCCGACATCGTAGCTCTCCAAGAAGTGGACGCCTGTCGCCTCACCAGCTACGGGGTTGACGATGCGCTGTGGCTGGGCCGACGACTGGGGATGGAAGCGATCTACCAGCCTACGGTCGAGCACCTGACGGGCATCGCCCTGCTCTCCCGTTTTCCCGTGCGCCAGACGGAGGGAAAGCTGCTGACCAGCCGCTTGGAGCAGACGGCCATCGTCCGCGCTCAGGTCGAGGTCGGTGACGACGTTCTCGCTGCCTATGGCATCTGGCTCGGCCTGGAGCCAGAGGAGAGGGTCGTGCAGCTCAGCGAGGCCCTCGATTTCATCGGGCCAGGTCCCGCCGTCCTCGGCGGCGATTTCAACTCCACGCCCGGCTCGCCCATCTACCGCCAGTTGATAGACGCGGGGTTCACCGACGGCGCCGCTGCCTTCGATGCCTCTCCCACCTCTCCCTCCGAAACACCCAGAGAACGCATTGATTACGTTTGGATTCGGGGCCTCAGGCCAGTGGATGCGAAGGTGCTGGACTCCACCGCGTCCGATCACCGCATGGTGGTGGTAGAGGCTGTTTTGGAGTAAGGAAGGCGCAACTCGCGGGAGGGGATGGTGTTACACTTTGTTGAGAGGCGACAAGTCAATGAGACAACGAGTCAATGTTGACATAGATTCAAATCACAGGTTAATCGTAAAGGAGGTTTCGGGGATGCAAACGATAACAGTCCAATTGCCAGCTGATATACTTCAAGCGGCCAAGGTGCCCACGGATCGGGCTACGACGGAAGTTAAAAAGATGATCGTGCTTTTTCTGTATGCTAGAGGCACCATCTCCCTCGGTAAAGCGTGCGAATTGCTTGGTATAAGTCAATGGGAGTTCTTTGAGTTGAATAAGGAACTCGGACTCGCCATGCACTACGACCTTGAGGACTACCGTGAAGACAGCGACAAACTCTATCGGGAGGTGTTAGGCCTATGAAAATCGTACTGGATGCTATGGGCGGCGACCACGCGCCGCCGGTGGCCGTGGAGGGCGGGGTGTGGGCGGCACGCGAGTTCGGGATCGAGGTGATCCTGGTCGGCCGAGAGGAGGATGTGCAACAGGAGTTAGCCAGGTATGACACGTCCGGCCTCAGTTTGCCCATCGTCCATGCCAGCCAGGTCATCGAAATGGACGAGCACCCTGCGGCGGCGGTCAAGGCCAAAAAGGACTCCTCGATGGTGGTCGGTATAGACCTGGTGAAGCGGGGCGAGGCGGAGGCCTTTGTCACCATGGGCAACTCCGGCGGCGCGCTGGCGGCGGCCCTCTTCGGCCTGGGCCGTATCCGAGGCATCAAGCGGCCAGCCCTCTCCACCATTTACCCCACCACACCGGGCCTCTGCTTCATGCTGGACGTGGGGGCTAACACTGACTGCAAGCCGGAGTACCTGCTCCAGTTTGCCCACATGGGCGTGGCCTACGCCGAAAGGGTGTTGGGGATCGCTAACCCTCGGGTGGGCATCGTCTCCAACGGCGAAGAGGAGGGTAAGGGGAGCATCCTGGTACAGGAGGCCTACCAGTTGCTCAAGGAGAGCGGCCTCAACTTCATCGGCAACGTGGAGGGCAAGGACATCCCGGCGGGAATGGCCGACGTGGTGGTCACCGACGGCTTCACCGGCAACGTGATCGGCAAGCTCTCCGAGGGGCTGGCGGCATCGCTCCTGGGCATCATCAAAGAAGAGGTCAAGAAGAGTCCTCTGGCCACTGTTGGTGCTTTGCTCTCCAGGCCTGCCTTCGACCAGGTCAAGAAGCGCCTTGACTACGCGGAGTTCGGCGGCGCGCCCCTGCTGGGAGTGGACGGGGTGGTGATCGTCGGCCACGGACGCTCCAACGCCAAAGCGGTCAAGAACGCCGTGCGGGTGGCCAAACGGGCGGTGGAGGGAGGGATGCTGGCTGCTATCAAAGAGGGTCTGCAAAATCTGTAGGAGGGTTTGATATGCCAAGAGAACGCAGTATTAAAGAGAGAGTGGTCGTCACCGGTTTGGGAGCTATCACGCCTCTAGGGTTGAGTGTGGAGGAGACCTGGCAGGGGCTCGTCGCCGGTCGAAGCGGCATAGGCCGCGTCACCCACTTCGATCCCAGTGACTATCCCACCCAGATCCTGGGCGAGGTGAAGGGGTTCAAGCCGGGAGACTTCATGGATCACAAAAATGCGAAGCGCATGGCCCGCTTCAGCCAGTTCGCCGTGGCCGCGGCCGGGATGGCTCTGGAGGATGCGGGTCTCGTTATTGGCGAGGAAAACACTGAGGAAGTGGGCGTGCTCCTGGGCAACGCCATTGGGGCCATAGACGAGACGGAGAAGACCTGTCGGATCATGTTCGAGCGCGGTGGCGCGCGCATTTCGCCCTTCTTTGTGGTGATGATGCCTCCCAACCTGGCTGCTTTCCAGGTGGCTTACACCTACGGCATCAAGGGTTACAGTTTGACCATCTCTACTGCCTGCGCCTCTGGCACACAGGCCATCGGCGAGGCGGCAGATGTCATCCGCCTGGGGAAGGCCAGGGTCATGGTGGCCGGTGGGACGGAGGGTGGTGTTTGTGAACTGGCCCTGGCCGTCTTCTGCGCTAATCGAGCCTACTCCACCCGCAACGACGAGCCGGAGCGGGCCTGTCGCCCCTTCGACAAGGATCGCGATGGCTTCGTCGGCGGCGAGGGGAGCGGCATCGTGATCCTGGAGAGCCTGGAGCACGCCCTGGAGCGAGGGGCTCGCATCTACGCCGAGGTGCTGGGCACTGGTGCTTCCAATGATGCTTATCATCTCATCGCACCGGATCCCGAGGGATTGGGGGCAGCGCGAGCCGTGCGCTGGGCGCTGGAAGACGCGGGGGTGGAACCCAGCGAAGTAGACTACATCAACGCCCACGGCACCGGCACCCCCCTGGGCGACGTTTCGGAGACCCTGACCATCAAGAAAGTCTTTGGCGACTATGCCTACCGCGTGCCCATCAGCTCCTCCAAGTCCATGATCGGTCACCTGTGGGGTGCGGCGGGAGCGGTGGAGTCCATCGCCTGCATCCTCACCATTCGGGACAACATCATCCATCCCACCATCAACCTGGAGACCCCCGACCCCGATTGCGACCTGGACTACGTCCCCAACGTGGCCCGTAAGGCTCAGGTGGACATCGCCATCTGCAACTCCTTCGGCCTGGGGGGGCAGAATGCGTGCACGGTGTATGGCAGGTACACGGGATAAAAAGCTCAAAGTTCAAAGCTTGAAAGGAAGAAAATGCAAATTATCACCAACGAGAAATTGATCAAGAACAGAGCTAGATTGGGGCGTGGGGCCAGCTTCGCCGGGTTGGCCGTATTGATCCTGGGGCTGGTTGCCTCTCTTTTCCCCCAGTGGTTGCTGGCATCGTTTGGCTGCCTCTTCGTGGGCTTTGTGCTCTCCCAGGTCGGCCTCTACCATGCCAACCGCTGGGTCAAGGAGCCGCGGGCCGATCAGACACTGGAAAAGGTCTTGAAGGGCTTCGATGACCGCTATTACCTCTACAACTACGTCCTGCGGGCTCCTCACGTTCTGCTGACTCCCTTTGGCCTCTGCGTTATCAACCCCAAGCAGCAAAGGGGCAAGGTCCGCTGCGAGGGCGAGAAGTGGCACCACGAGGCAGGTTGGAGGCAGGGGATATTGCGCTTCTTTGGGCAGGAAGGACTGGGCAACCCGACAAAGGAGGCGCGAGCCGAGGTCGAACGGCTGAGCAAGTGGGCAAGTGAGCAAGTGAGCAAGTGGGAGGTGCCCGTCGAGGGGGTGATCGTGTTTACCAATCCCGAGGTGGATCTTGAGATAGAGAACCCCACTGTCCCCGTGTTGGATGGCAAACAATTCAAGTCTCTCCTGCGGAACCTGAGCAAAGAGAGGCCCATATCCGGTAGCCAGCGGAAGCAGTTGGCCGAAATCCTGGCTGGAGAGACGCCCGAGCTTTGAGCTTTGAATTTTGAGCTTTGGACTTTGAGGGGGGTATCTTGCTTTTGCCAGGAGGCTGGCTGCCAGGGCTCTTCGGCTTGTGGCTGTCAGCCTGTGCTATAACTCGTTGGCTTCACCGGCGGGGACGGCTGGCGCGGGACTACCATCGCGATGTGTTGGCTCTGGGCGTCATCGCTTTAGCCATCATCGGCTTCTTCTGGCAACTGTCCTTCACGGCCGAGACCTGGATGCCCGCTGGGGGCGGCGATCTGGTCTCCTTCCTCTATCCAATCTACCACTTCGCGGCCCGCAGTCTCAGGCGAGGCATCATCCCCCTCTGGAATCCCTACCTCTACGGCGGGGCCCCCTTCGTCGCCGACAACCAGTCAGGCTTCTTCTATCCCGTCAACCTGCTCTTCTTCCTCCTCTTCCCCGAAGTAACCTACTCCACCATGGAGCTGTTGGCCGTCTTCCATTTCTTCCTGGCTGGCGCTTTCATGTATGTCTGTCTTCGCTCCCTTAGACCCGAACAAGTTCGGGACTCCGGCCCCAACCCCGAAACCCGAAACCCGAAACCCGAAACCCGCCATCGCCTGAGTCGTCCCGCTGCCTTGGCCGGCGCCGTCGCCTTCATGTTCTCCGACCTGTTCGTCACCCACTTCGGCAACCTGAACATGATCGCCGTCGCTGCCTGGCTTCCCCTCATCTTCCTCTGCTACCACCGGGCCATGACCGAGGAGCGGCCCGGCATGGCCGTTGCAGCCGGAGCCTTCCTGGGCCTCGCCACCCTGGCTGGACACATCCAGATCACGCTGTTCATCGCCTTCGCCCTGGCATTGTATACCTTCTTCCCAGGAGCAGGCATTCACCCCTCCCTCGGAGGGAGGGGCAGGGGGAGGGTGGGTCCTCTCCTCCGTTCTCTCGTCTACTCGTTAACTCGTTACCTACTGCCCTGTTGCCTCGTTGCCTTTTGCACTGCTGCCCTGGCTCTCATCCCCAGCTATGAGATGGCCAGCCACACTGTGCGGGCCGAGCTGAGCTATCAGGAGGCCAGCCAGTATTCCCTGCCGCCGGTGGGCCTGGTGGGGTTGCTCATCCCCGGCTTTTTCGGACGCGGGCCGGCAGGCTTTTGGGGTCCCTGGGATCGGGTGGAGGTGGGCTACGTCGGCGTTCTGCCCCTCATCCTGGCCGCCGTGGCCGTGCTTCTCAAGCGGGACAGGCTGACTCGTTTCTTCGTGGTATTGGCCGTTATCTCGCTCCTCTTGGCTTTCGGCGGCTACGCCATCCTTCACGGCTGGCTCTACTTGGTGCCCGGCTTCGACAAAGTGCGCGCTCCGGCCCGCTTTATCTACCTCTTGGACTTTTCGCTGGCTGCCCTGGCTGCCCTGGGCTTGGATGCTCTCCTGCGACCCCTGGGTCACAGGATGCGAGCCGTTTTCCGCCGCCTGTTGAAGGTAGCTCCCTGGCTCTGGTTGAGCACAGCGGTCGTCGGCCTGTCTCTGGGTTATCACGCCATCTTGACCGCGCAGGGCAAAGACGCGACGATATATAAAAGGACGGTGAGCGCGGTCAACGGTTTGGTCTTTTTCCTGTTGATCCTGGCTGCCAGCGTGGTCATTCTCTACCTGCGCCGCTATCGCTGGGGGCAGCGGGCCCTGGGCTCATTGGCGGTGGGCCTGATCGCCCTCGACCTGTTCAGCCTGGGAGCCTACACCGACCTGGAGCACAACGACCCCACGGTGGGCTTCCAGCACCGTGAGGCCATCGAGTTTCTCAAATCAGATCCGGGCTACTACCGCATTGATACGGGAACGGGCGTGTGGGACGTTTGGCAGCCCGACGCCAGCCTGTTGTACGGCATCTTCGACGTGTCGGGCATCTGGAATCCGCTTCAGTTGGCCGATTATGATCGTTACTGGGATGCAGTGGGCCTGCGGGGTCTGCGGTCCTCCGGCCTTTACGATTTCGTGAACGCCAAGTACGTCATCGCTCACAAGGACGTGCCTCTGGACTGGGACAAGTTCGTGCCTGTCTTCGACCGTGACCCGCAGGTCAACGTCTACCTGAACACCCAGGCGTTACCGAGGGCCATCCTCGTCCACCAGGCCGTGGCCGCGTCCGATCAGGAGAGCGCGTTCATCCAGATTCAAGACCCCGGCTTCGACCCGGCCACCAACGTGGTCGTGGAGGGGGGCAATTCTTTGGATGGCCCTGCTGGGGGTGAAGCCGATTCTTTGGACATCACCGCTTACGGCCCCAATGCCATCCACCTCACGGCCCAGACGTTGGCGGAGGCGTATCTCGTCCTCAGCGAGGTCTACTACCCAGGCTGGAGAGCCTACGTGGACGGTCGCCCGACGCCGATCCTGCGGGCCAACTACGCTTTCCGAGCCGTCTACCTGGAGCCGGGCTACCACGAGGTGCGCCTGGTTTTCGAGCCTCTCTCCTGGAAAGTGGGATTGGGCATCAGCCTGGCCACGTGGGTCATCCTGATAGTTTGGGGGCTGCTGTCTTGGTGGGGTCGGCGACGTGCAGGCAAGGAATGGGGCGACGAGTCAACGAGGTAACGAGGGACTCGTTAACGCATCACGACGTTGCCTCGTTACTCATTGCCTCATCAACAAAAGCGAAGGGCTTCCAAAGGTGTGCATCACCTCTGGAAGCCCTTTTCAGTTCATGCTCCGTGCAGATTCCCCCTCACGTTTGACGTTTGACGTTTCACGTTTGACGTTTCACTATATTTTTGCGCAAAACTCAGGGGGCTGCATTAATAGACCCCCCCGAGTTTTGCGCGAAAATCGCGGACGAGAAAGGGTGGGCTTCACGGCGA
>Ga0315539_1003264_pt1 | contig 11446 bp, 9 predicted proteins | sample SalMarSW160150MG_FD_203097 | JGI IMG/M metagenome (GOLD analysis project Ga0315539, IMG submission 203097) | Salt marsh sediment microbial communities from the Plum Island Ecosystem LTER, Massachusetts, United States - Salt Marsh Sediment SW1601-150 ... | reverse complement strand
TGCGTCTTCCAGCGGCGACCGACCTTTGGGCAGAAAGTCCGCATCGCCTGCAGGAAGCAAGATCGGCAAATCTGATTCATCCACCGGGATAACTCCGCACTTTTCGCAGTGAATCATGGGAATGGGCGCACCCCAGTACCTCTGGCGGGAAATCAGCCAGTCCCTCAGCTTATAATTAACCTTTAGCCTTCCCAGCTTCTTTTCAACGACATATTCATTTATCTTCTTAATTCCGTCCACAGAATAAAGGCCATCGAATATATCAGAGTTGACCATAGTTCCGGGTTCAACGTAGGCCTCTGTCATATTGTCAGCTAACAGCTTAACTCCGGGAGGCTGAATCACAACTTTAATCGGTATGCCGTATTTCTTGGAAAATTCAAAATCCCTCTGGTCATGTCCCGGAACTCCCATCACAATTCCCGTGCCGTAGGTTGCCAGAACGTAGTCTGCCACCCAGAGTTGAACCTTATCGCCTGAAAGCGGGTTTACTGCGTACACTCCGGTGAAAACGCCATCCTTCTCCCCTAGCGCCGACCTTTCTATCTCCGTCTTCTTGCTTGCCTCTTCTATATAGTCTTCCACCGCCTTCTTATGCTTCGAATCCATTTTCAGCTTCCTAAGCAGCTTATTCTCCGGAGCGATGGCCATGAACGTAACTCCATAAATGGTATCTGGCCTGGTGGTAAAAACTGATATCTTCTGACCTGAATTCTCGACGCCAAAGTCGATCTCCAACCCTTCACTTCTTCCGATCCAATTTCTTTGAAGAATTTTGGCATTCTTGGCCCACCCGTCCAGCTTCTCCAGATCCTTCAGAAGCCTGTCAGCGTATGCGGTGATGCGGAAAAACCACTGTTCCAGCTCCTTCTTCCCTACCGGAGATTCACACTTCCAGCACCTACCTTGCTCCACCTGTTCGTTGGCCAGAACCGTCTTGCAGTCAGGGCACCAGTTGACATACGATTTCTCCCTGTAAGCCAAGTTATTCTCATAGAGTTTCAGAAACATCCATTGGGTCCATTTATAGTAATCCGGGTTGGAGGTGATAACCTCCCGGTCCCAGTCAAAGCTGATGCCGCATTTTTTCAAAGTTGATCTGGAGATGCTGATGTTCTGCGCGGTCCACTCCCGAGGATGAATCCCTCTTTTGATGGCCGCCAACTCCGCGGGAAGGCCGAACGAATCCCAGCCGAACGGATGCAGTATCTGATACCCTTGCATCATCTTATGTCTTGCTACCACGTCTCCGATGATGAAGTTCCGGAAGTGCCCTATGTGGATGTCGCCTGAGGGATAGGCAAACATCACTAGCACGTAGTATTTCTTTTCAGGGTGCTCAGGAGCCTTGTATAATTTCGATTCCGCCCAGATTTTCTGCCATTTGGATTCGATCTCTTTGAATGGATAGCTTTTCATAATACCTCTTGAAAGACAAACGGACTCAATTCACTCACCAAGCTGACGTTCTCTCGGTATTCGATACGCACCTCTCCGACGATCCAGACAAATCAAGGATACAACCTATATAATGTTCTGGGAAATGGGACAGACTCTCTTATGTGAGGCAAGCCGCAAATCCAGGTGACGACCCTTTCTACCCCCAGGCCGAAACCGGAATGCGGAACCGAACCGTATTTTCTCAACTCTAGGAACCACTTGTAGGCATCTTTTGGCAGTTTCTCCTCCTCTATTCTTTGAATCAAGCTGTCATGATCGTCATTCCTCTGCGACCCACCGATGATCTCCCCATATCCTTCAGGAGCCAAAAGATCAGCGCACAGAACTAAATCATCTCTGGTGGGATGCGGTTTCATGTAAAATGCCCGGGCTCTCTTTGGGTAATTGTAAACGAAAACTGGACGGTCGAACATATTGGCCAAAATGGTTTCATGTTCGCCTCCGAAATCGATTCCCCACTCAATCTCGCTTCCGGCTCCTTTGAGCCTCTCCACCGCTTCATCATAGGAGATTCTGGGAAAAGGTTTTTTCACATTCTCTAAAGGGGAGGTATCTCTCTCTAAAATCTTGAATTCTTCCCTGCAATTATTCAAAAGCCAATCCACAATATAGATGCAGAGATCCTCTTCCAAGTCCATGTTCTGTTCATTATCGTAGAAGGCCTCCTCTGCCTCCATCATCCAGAATTCAGTCAGGTGCCTTCGAGTCTTGGATTTTTCCGCCCTGAAGGTAGGCCCGAAGCAGTAAACCTTCCCGAAAGCGGCGCAAGCCGCTTCCAGGTACAACTGCCCGGTCTGAGCCAAATAGGCTTTTCCCAAATCGAAATACTCTGTCTCGAACAAAGTGGCTGCCGTCTCCCCTATGGCTCCGGTCAAAATGGGAGTATCGATGAGAACAAACTTGTTATCGTAAAAAAACTTCCTTATCGCCCAGATAAGTTCATTCCTGACTCTCAGAATGGCATGGGGACGAGTCGATCTCAAATGCAGATGCCGGTGCTCAAACAAGAACGGCGCTCCGTGTGGCTTCGGAGTAATGGGATAATCCTGAGCAATCTGGACGATTTTGACATCTTCTAAGTTCAATTCGTAACCACCGGGAGCCCTTTTATCTTTCCTTACCGTTCCGGTGACTTCCAGGGATGATTCTTGAGTAAGCGCGTCATAAGCCCCAAAAACCTCATCTGCCACCTCGCCTTTGGTCATCACACACTGAATGATGCCGGTTCCGTCTCGAACCAAGAGAAAATGGATCTTGCCCTTGGACCTTTTGTTGTAAAGCCAACCTTTTAGGGTCACCTTTTTTCCTTCGAATTTCCCGATATCTTCAATGTAACAAAAATCCATTTCACCTCTCTTCAATGGAAGACGAAAAGACTACAGTACTCTCCAACCTTCGGCTCTACCACTCTTTTTCATCTCTTGGTATAGGTTATTCTCACCTGTGGTTCCCTATGTATCAGAAAATTTATCAAAGCAGTAACCGCACTGATCAAAAGAGCCGCCAGGAACGCTCTCCAAAAACTGGCGATCTCAAAACCCGACACCAGGCCCGATACCACATATAGAAGAAAGCCATTTATCGCCAGGGTAGAAAGCCCCAGGGTTAAGAGAGTTATGGGCAAAGTCAGGATTATCAGAACTGGTCTCAGGATGGCATTCAGAACCCCCAGAATCAAAGCCGCCAGCACCAGTGCTTTCAAGTTCTCAATGTAAATCACCCCAAATACGTTAGCCACGATGAATATCGAAACTGCGGTGACGAACCATTTCAGCAAAAAAGCTTTCATCTGCTGCAACTGTTAAACCCGACTTACTCGCGGGCAGCCACCTGCTCCACATCGGCCTCATTCTCCAGCGCACCGTAATCGGGAGAACCCTTCAAGATTGCCGTTCCTGAGGCGAATCGATTGATGATCCTTCCCTTCAAATCCTCTATCCAAGAAAGCCTGTTCTGGTTTAATTTCATGTTCAAAGTCAAAGGCGAGTCAAAAAGATATATTCCCCATCTCTTTTGTGCAAACGCTTGAAACCCGTTCTCTTCATCCCTTGAACATAATGTATAAGCTCTCTTATAACCCACCCTTTGGGCCTCCTCTTGTGCGAACCGGTCATATCTGCCGAAAGGATAGGACAGAAAATTTACCTCTTTTCCCAACTTCCGCTCCAAAATCTCTTTTGATTTTCCCAGCTCATATCCCACAAATCTCCGATCGATTCTGGTTAAGTCGGGATGATTCACCGTGTGAGATCCGAGCCCGAATCCGAATTCGGACATCTCCCTGATCTGTTTCCAATCCAAGTGTCTGGTTCTCCTTCTCCCCGGATTATAATCCCAGCTGTTGTATTTCCCAACAAACCCGGTGATCACAAAAACAAAAGCGGTGAACTCATATTTCTGCAAAACCGGAAAAGCATTCAAGTAAACGTCCTCATATCCGTCATCGAACGTGATAACAACCTTTCTGTCACAGGTCTTGGCGGGTTTGAAGGCCTCCTCCAGTGAAACAGATTGATACCCTTGATCACGAAGAAACTTTATCCCTTTCTCGAATTGACCAACTTTTTGCCTGGTAATTCCCCAATCGAAATCATCGGTTATTCTATGGTAGGTTAGAATCGGGATACCTCTGTCTGAGTCTGTCTTACACACCTTCCGTCCCCAAAGGCAAGAAAACATAAAAGAGATTGTTGCCGCCGAAATTGCATGGCCAAACATGGGCACCAGGCACGGTACGTGCGGTGTTGATTCGTGTACCTGACGAGATTATCTGAGGCTCCAATCAATCTGATTGACTACTCTTTTTCCCACTGGTCCCAAGATCAGGGCGGAGAGTTTGTTGGAATCAAGAAGGTCAACCGCCACGTCGATCACTTCTTTTGCCTTAACCCTATTTATCGAGCTTGCAGTCTCGTCCAGGTTCACATATTTGCCCAAAAGGAGCTCCTGTCGAGCCAGCCGATTCATCCGGTTAGAGGTATTCTCCAGGCTCAACATCAGACTTCCCTTCAGCTGATACTTGGAGTTAGAGAGTTCCTGTCTGGATACACTATGCTTCTTTATCTTTCTGATTTCTTTCAAGACCAGATCAATCGCCCTGGCGGCGTTTTTCTTGTGAGTTCCCAAATAGATGCCGAAAACGCCGGTATCTACAAAAAAATCGATGAAGCTATATACATTATAGGCCAGTCCCAGTTCTTCCCTAATGCTCTGGAAAAGACGAGAACTCATTCCTCCACCCAGGATATTGCTCAAGAGCATAGCGGCATATCTTCTCTTATCCTTATAGGGAAATGCAGGAACTCCCAGACTAACGTGAGTCTGAGCCGTTTGGCGGCTCACCACCATCCTGTTTAGATTGGGCTCCGGAGTGGATCGGTCGGCCAGATGCGTCCTCTCAGTCTGACTGAACCGGAATTTCTCTTGGATCATCGTAACCAAATCCCTATGGTTGAAATTGCCGGATGCGGCGATGACCACCTTGGGGGAGACATAATTTCTCTTGGTGAAATCGATAAGCTTACCTCTGGTCATCCTCAGAATGCTCTCCGCGTCCCCCATGATGGATCTTCCCAGTGGATGATCCTGCCACATGCCGGACATCAGACGATCGTGAGCTAAATCCGCGGGCGAATCTTCCAAATCCCTGATCTCCGAGGCTATCACCGTTTTTTCCCGTTCCACATCCGTTGGATTCAGAAGAGAGTTCTTTAGGATGTCAGCCAAAACTTCTACGGCAATGCTCAAATGCTCATCCAAAATCCTCGCGAAGTAGCAGGTGTGTTCACGCCCGGTAAAAGCATTTAGGGCTCCTCCCACCGATTCCAAAGAAGAGGCAATCTCCTTGGCGGTCCTCTTCTTGGTTCCTTTGAAAAGCATATGCTCGATGAAGTGAGAGACTCCGGTCTCGTTGCTTGCTTCGTCTCTGGAGCCAACGTCTATCCATACCCCAATGGCCACGGACCGAACATATCCGATCTTTTCCGTCAACACACGGATGCCGTTTTTTAAAACAGTCTTCTTATGGATTCCTCTCAAAACCGTATCCTTTCTAGAAGCAAAGTAACAAAAAACCTCAACCTGTATTTTGCCCTCTTCCTCGCATGTTTGGGCAAAAAAGAGCAAAGATTCTCTTAAGGACCCAGAATTCGGACCGGGGGGATCTATTTGTTTCTGACAGCAAAGCAAGCTTTTCTGGATAGCCTGATTTTTCCATCCACATCAATGCCGATGATTTTAACCTTCACCTCATCCCCCACATTCAGAATATCCTCCACCCGATTCACCCTTCGGGTGTCCAATTCCGATATGTGCACAAGACCATCCTGTCCGGGAAGGATCTCCACAAATGCTCCAAAGGAGGTGACCCTCTTCACCTTGCCGACATACTCCTTGCCCATCTCTGGTTCCTCGGTCAGCTTCAATATGAGCTCCTGGGCCAGCTCGCCTGCTTTTTGATCGACAGAGGCAATGAAGATGGAGCCATCGTCCTCGATATCGATCTTCGCCCCGCTTTGCTCGATTATGCCTCTGATGACCTTTCCCCCGGGACCTATGATCTCACCGATCTTGTCCGGTTTCACCTTCAAGATGATTATCCGAGGTGCGTAGGCGGAGAGCTGCGGTCTGGGCTTGGCAATGGTCTGCTCCATTATATCCAGGACGTGAAGCCTGCCTTCTTTCGCTCGCTTCAGGGCTTGGCTCAACAGGCTCAGATCTATCCCAGCCATCTTGAGGTCCATCTGAAAGGCGGTGATTCCCTCCCGGGTGCCGGTGACCTTGAAATCCATATCTCCCAGGTGATCCTCCACCCCCAGTATGTCAGAGAGAATTGCAACTTTTTCCCCGTCCTTGATCAGTCCTAAGGCCACTCCAGCCACCGGGGCTTTGATGGGGACGCCCGCATCCATTAAAGAAAGGGTCCCTCCACAGACCGTGGCCATGGAGGAGGAGCCGTTCGACTCTAAGATATCGGAGACGAGTCGAATGGTGTAGGGGAAGACCTCTTCTTTAGGAACCACCGGCTGGATGGCTCTTTCGGCTAATACACCATGGCCGATCTCCCTTCTTCCCGGCCCTCTAATGGGACGTATCTCCCCCACGCTGAAAGGGGGAAAATTGTAATGAAGCATGTAGCTTTTGGAGGATTCGCCCTCCAAGTCGTCAACTCTCTGTTCATCTATCTTGGTACCCAAAGTGGCAACGGCCAGACACTGGGTCTGCCCTCGGGTGAAAATCGCGGAGCCATGGGTCCGTGGCAAAACCCCCACCTCGCAGGAGATCGGCCTTATCTGATGAATGTCCCTGCCGTCCACCCTTTTCCCTTCGGTTAGAATCATCTCCCGCATATCCTGTTTCTCCAGTTCCTGGAGAATCGCTTTGATTTGACTCTCGCTTTCCGGGAATTTCTCTTGAAGCTCCAACATCACCGAATCCAACAGTTCGTCCAGCTTGTTTTCTCTTTCGGTTTTGTCTGGAGAACGGTCAGCCTCCTTTATTCTCTCGAAAGCTAGGTTTGTGACCGCATCCACCAATTCCGGATTCTTGGGAGGGGGTTCTACTTGTCGTTTCGGCTTTCCGCAGCTTTTCAAGAGCTGTTCCTGAATTTCGACAATCATTTTTACCTTTTCATGCCCAAACTCCAGGGCGGCCAGGATATCCTCCTCGGAGACTTCCTGGCAGCTTCCCTCCACCATGTTGATGGAATCCCTTGTGCCCGCCACCACCAAACTCATATCACTCTCATCAAGCTCTGAGAAAAGGGGATTTGCGATAAACCGACCATTGACCCGACCCACCCTAACCGCTCCGACTCGCTCATAGAAAGGTATGGGCGAAATGCCTAAGGCTGCCGATGCCCCCACCAATCCCAGAACATCGGCATCATTCTCCTGATCAGAGGAGAGAACCATCACCATCACCTGCACCTCATTGAAGTACCCTTCCGGAAACAAGGGGCGCAGACACCTGTCAATCAATCTGGCACTCACGATCTCCTTTTCACTGGGTCTCCCTTCTCTTTTGAAAAACCCGCCTGGAATCTTGCCGGCGGCATAGGCCTTTTCTCTGTAGTCTACGAACAGAGGGAGGAAATCCTGCTCCAGATCCACATCTTTTGCCTCCACCACGCTGGCCAAGATGATGGTATCTCCGGAGCGCACAGTCGTTGCTCCGTGAGACTGTTTTGCAACTTTGCCGGTCTCTACGATCAAACTCCTTCCGCCTAAGTCTACTTCCACTCTTTCAACCATTCTGACGCTCCTGAGATTCAGTCCATTGTCGCGAGTAAAAATTCCGGAGTAAAGGTCTTTTTCTCTGAACTCTTAACTCTTGACTCTCAACTTTCGTTATCTTCTCAAACCTAACTCTTCCACGATCTTCCGATAACCATCCAGATCCGTATCCTTCAGATAGTCCAGAAGTCTCCTCCTTTGTCCCACCAATTTCAGAAGTCCTCTTCGGGAGCTAAAATCCTTACGGTGCATTTTCAAATGATCGGTCAACTGGCTGATCCTTTCGGTGAGCAAAGCGATCTGCACCTCTGGTGAACCGGTATCGTTATCATGCATTCGGTATTCTCTGATCAACCTCTCCTTCTTTTCTCTGGTGAGTGGCAAGATAACCTCCTTTTAATCTATGTGAAACATCTCCTTTATTTTCCTCTCGTCTACCCTTAACTGATCTTTCAGCAGGGCGGGCGTGTCGAATCTCTGCACTTCACGAATCCAACTCTCCACCAAGAGACGTACTTCAGAGTCGATCTGCTCCGGCTCTGCGTCCAACAGGTGAACTTCAGTTGATTGAGAGCTGTCGCCGAAAGTAGGTTTAGCTCCGATGTGCAACATTCCGAAATGATTCTTGTCTCGGATCTGCACCTTGGTGGCGTATACCCCTTCTTTGGGCAGAAGCTTCGCCGGTGCGGTCTGGAGATTGATGGTGGGGTAATCCAAAATCTTTCCTCTCCCCTTTCCTTTTGTAGCTTCGCCCCAAATGGGATAGCTGTGCCCCAGCATGTTTATCCCTCTTTCGAAATCCCCTTCCTTAAGTTCTCTCCTTATCTTGGTGCTGCTTATTCGCTCCCCACCACCTGTCTGAGCAGAATCACGAGGAGATACCTGGGCACGCACCGGAGGCAGCACCTCCAACTCAAACTTGTACTTCTTGCTAATCTGGGCAAGCAGTTCGACGTTTCCGGATCTATTGCTTCCGAAAGCATGATCGTGGCCTACCACAATGCCGCTCGCACTTAGTCCTCTCACCAGAATTTCTTCCATGAACTCTTTCGCCGCAAGTTGGCTGAACTTGCGATCGAAGTTCACCACCAAAGTCTCCTTCACTCCCAACTTCTCGAAAAGGTCAAGTTTTTCTTCCAAGGTGGTTAGAATCTGAGGGGTGCTCTGTGGTGCGACCACGCTCTGAGGATGCGGCTCATAGGTGATCACCAGCGCCATCTTGTCTCTCTCTTTTGCTTTGTCCAGAAGCTTCTTAATTACCGCCTGATGACCCAAATGGACTCCGTCAAAAGTCCCAAGACTCACTACCGGTTTGTCCAAAACCCGGAGGTCAACTTCTCTTATGTCGAAACAAACGTGCATAAAATGCAATTTGATGGTTAAGAATTTCAAACGGAAAACGTCGCTTAAAGCACCCGCGAATATTCAAAAAGTCTGCCTTCCCGGTTCTCATCTGAGAACTCGCCGGAACAACATAAGGCCTTCCCTATGGCGATGATCTCCCCCTGATTGTTTTTTATACAAATCACTTGATCCTTATCGAATTCCTTCTCCCATGATAGCACGGACGAGGGAAGAAGATTGGGACCCTCCTTTATTCTCAGAGCAAAACCGTTTTTTACCACCACGGAAGGAAGGTGAGCCAAAACCTTCTCAATGCAGATCAAAAAGTCTCCCATCTTACCCTCATGTTTAATCTCTTCTATGGCTTTCAGGTCCAGGGCCTCCTTGACATCGAATGGTCCTACTCTGGTTCGGAAGAGCGAAAAGAGATGCGCCCCGCATCCCAACATCTCCCCCATGTCATGCGCCAAGCTGCGGATATAAGTTCCCTTGGAGCAATTGACCTTTAATTTCACGAAAGGGGGCCTAACCTCCAATACCTGCACATCCTTTATGAAGACCTTCCGCTTTTTCCTTTCCACCTGCTTGCCAGCCCGGGCATACTGGTAAAGCTTTTTACCACCCTGCTTAACCGCTGAATACAAAGGAGGCGTCTGCCATATCTCTCCCTTGAAGGACTGTGCCGCTTCTCTTATCTCGTCTTCGCTAATCTTCAGACTGTCTCTTATCTGAACGACTTTCCCTTCTCCATCATAAGTGTCTGTGGTGACCCCTAATCTGATCACCGCTTCATATTCTTTGTCGTATTCCGTCAGAAGCTTCGCGATTTTTGTCGCCTTTCCCAGGCAGGCTAAAAGAACTCCTTGCGCGCCTGGATCTAATGTCCCCGTGTGTCCTATCTTTTTGAATTTCAAAACCCTCCTCAGTTTTTCCACCACGTCGTGCGAGGTCATCTTCGCTTTCTTATTGACTACTAATAATCCGGATAGGTTCATCTTTGTTGTAGTGAGCAGAGCTAATCTATGATAGCTTCGGAATTTCGTCAAAAACGACCTTCTTGGCTTTTTCCAAATCGTAGTTCAAGGTGCAGCCAGCGGCATTCTTGTGCCCCCCACCCCCAAAGATCTTAGCCAGTTTGCTCACGTCAAAATGGTCTTGCGATCTCAGGCTGACCTTGGTTTTGCGTTCCTCTATTTCTGTAAACAATACTCCGACTTCCACCCCGCTTAAGAAGAGGGAATAAGCTGCGATTCCCTCGATCTCCTCGGGATTGACCCCGTAGTTCGACAACAAAGACCGACCAATGGCCACCGAACACGTTTTTCCCCCATTTCTGACTTCCAACCTTTCTAAAAGGCTCCCCAGAAGTTTCAAAAAAGAAAGAGAATGGTCAAAATAGATTCTATTGGTCAGGATCTTGGGGTCAGCTCCTAATTTGATCAATTCAGCGCAAATGCTCAAGCAGCGTGCAGAAGTGTTGGAATACTTGAATCTTCCCGTGTCCGTCAGAATAGCAGCGTAGATTTGATTCGCCATCAGGGGAGTGATGGGAAAATCGTAATCTTTCAATAAGAAATAAATCATCTCCCCTAACGCTGACGCCTGCAAGTCCACATAATTCAAAGTCCCAAACCTGACGTTGTCGGGATGATGATCAATGTTCACCAGGGTGCTCCCCTCGGGAATAATCCTTTTGACCTCTCCTAGCCTGTCCAAACAGGGGCACTCCAAGACGAAGATCAAATCCGGATCGAAATCGAGGTTTTTTTCCTCGGCGCCCAAATCGAATTCTTCTATTCTGCCCTGTGGATCCAAAAAAACGTATCGGCGCGGAAGACAACCCTGGTCGACAATTCTGATAGGCTTTCCAAAACTCTGCAAGAAGCCATCCAGGACCAATTGAGAACCTATCGAATCTCCATCCGGATCACGGTGGGAGGTTATCAGTATTCTTTTGCTAGCATTTACAAAATCTACGATTTTCTCAATCGTCTTTTCCATCTTTATCATCTTCCCCTGGGGGAAGCTCATCTTCTGTGGGTCCCTCAGATTGGTGTATCTTATCTATCAGTAGCTCTATGTGAGCGCCATACTCCACGGACGAATCGAAGAGAAAGCAAATCTCGGGTGTGTACTTAAGCCTGAGCCTTCTGCCAATCTCGTGCTGGACAAAACCACAGGCCCGCCTCAAAGCTGAAGAACTTTCTTTCTTGGCTTCGTCGTCTCCTAAAACGCCGTAAAATATCTTGGCGTGCTTAAGATCGTCAGAGACCTTCACCTGAGTTACCGTCACAAAGCCAATTCCGGGATCTTTCAACTCGTACTGAATTATCCGGGAAACCTCCTCTTTGATCAGATCTCCGACTCTTTGGGCCCTTTTGTACTGCATCATCTCTCTCGCGAATCCC
>Ga0315539_1003262_pt1 | contig 11449 bp, 5 predicted proteins | sample SalMarSW160150MG_FD_203097 | JGI IMG/M metagenome (GOLD analysis project Ga0315539, IMG submission 203097) | Salt marsh sediment microbial communities from the Plum Island Ecosystem LTER, Massachusetts, United States - Salt Marsh Sediment SW1601-150 ... | reverse complement strand
GTTGTAAAACCTTCCATGTTTTTCTAATGTCAATAATCCACGTTTTTTAAGTTGAAAAAGGTCATTACGTGCGGTTTGATAAACCACTCCATGGGTTTTCATGTGGCGATAAATAGTATAAATGGTTGTCGGGTGATGTATCGCATGATTTATCAATTCCTGTTGTCGATGATTTAAAGTCTGCACTTTTCTTAGCAGGATTTTTATCTGTTTCAATTCCTTTTGCTTCCTCGCAATATATCTTTTAAGATCTTCAATAGACAAACGAAAAGCCCTTAAATGAAATTTTATAAAATATGTCAAATCATTGTCATCTTTTTCGGAATATAAATATGCCATTTTATATTTTGCGGGCGCCTTTAAAATGATTCGCGAGATTGGTAAGAATTCAATCAGCCAATATTTGTTCTTAAGAAGGTACCAGTAGAAAATTGCCCTAGCCGTTCTCCCGTTTCCGTCAACGAATGGATGTATATAACCCAGCCAAAAATGAAGAATTGATGCTTTCACAACGGGATGAATAAATGTCACTTCTGAAGAACTATTCGCGAAATCACAAAGTAATTGAAGACGTTCTTTTAATTCTTTAGCATCTGGTGGAGTATGTAGAATTGTACCATCATAATCAACGACATAAATATCGTTTGACTTTCTCAACCTACCGCTCATAGAAGGATCATCAAGAGTCTCGTTTGTGATAGACTTTTGTATTTCGCAAAGAAGTTCAATAGACAGATTTTCTTCAATATGATCTTTAATTTTTAGCATTGTTAGATAGTTGTTTTGTATCATCATTTCGCTACGTGTACGCGGTTTTCTTCCTTCGCGCAACATTTCTTTAGCTTCTTTATGTGTTGTCGCTGCTCCCTCAAGGATGCTTGATGCTATTGCCTCTTCCATTAGAGAGCTTATTATATATTTATCTTTAGTGGTATCCTGTATGCTGGAATCACTAATCAACAATTGTCCTATTGCATATTGATCAATAAAATGTAATTCCCTAAGAATAACATCTGGAAGCCAATACCAAAATCGGCTGCCCGAGGTAGTTCTGATGCTTGTCATTCTTGCTTGTGATATGCGAGAAAACTTCACAAATGCCCATGCCATTTCTTTACTAAGTTTATCGGGCAAAGGTCTATATTTCAATTCATCCCAGTAAAGATATCTATCATTAACATAGTTAATAAATGACACAACCTCTGGCAGTGTGAACGAATCAAAAAATTGATCAGATTTTTCCTTAATTAAATCTTTCCAATTTGGAGGTGTTTCTATCCATTTCATCCTAAAATCCCCATTTATTTCTCAATATAATAACTAAATACTAATTTCATACTAATTTAGTATAAATTAGTATATAATTATATGGATGTCAAGCTAAAAGGGTCTTTTCTTTTGCGGGATTACGTTTCTAATCTGGTGTCGATATTAAATCTTTGAAGCATAAGGTTTAAATCCTCAACACCTTTAGAACACTGGATGAGTTTTCCCTTGTGCTCTAATAAGACATTTGCCCTGCCTCTCAGGCAGTAAGAAGATGACATCACATCGCCGTATGCGCCCGTATCGAGAATGCCTAAAATATCTCCTTCTTTAATCTCTGGAATTTCTCTGGGCCGGTCCTGGGTGAAAGTATCGCCGGTTTCGCATACATTGCCGTCAACAGCATAGGTCAAGAGACAGCCGTTGGGATTAGAGATATTAATGATCTCATGATATGCATGATAGAGCTTCGGCCTTATTAATGTTCCCATGCTGGCATCGGTAAAAGCATGAAGAATACCGTTCTTCTCTTCGACAGTATTTACTTTAGTTAAAAGTACGGTTGAATCGCCGACAAGGCTCCGGCCGGGTTCGGTGATTAATTTATGTATCTTCACACCGCTTCGCGTTAGTTCTTCGCTGATTATTTTTGCATATGCATCAAATGGAAAAGACTCTTGAGATTCGCGGTATCTAATGCCGGGGCCTCCGCCGACATCCAGATTAAGATTTGAAAAGCCGTGTTTTGCTAATTCATTCACCATATCCAGAGTGTTTTGTAAGGCAATCCTGAAACTATGAACATCGTTGCCGAGCCAGCCGGAACCGATATGAATGTGCAGTGTGTCGGGATTAAAACCATACTCGCGGGCTGTTTTGAATGTTGCTGCAATCTTATCCTGCTCTATTCCGAACTTGATTGGAACTCCGTCATCGTTCCTTATACCGGCAGTAATAACATCAGGATTATGCCCTGCACCGACATTCGGATTCAATCTTATGGAAAGATTCAAGCCGTGTATATTCCATTCATCTCTATGCTCTTCGAGTTTCTTAAGCTGAGAAATAGAATCGATGTTGATTTTATAATTGCCGAACTTCACAAGCTTTTCAAGATCATCTTTTGAAACGGAAGTTCCGGTAAACATAATTCTATTTCTGGGAATTCCGCGCCGCTCTGCAAGAACGGCTTCGTTCGGAGAAACGACATCAGCGCCCAGGCCAAGCAGCGCAATCAGATCAAGAACCTGCGGGCAATAATTTGCCTTGACAGCATAATTTATTTCCACTTCGCCTGAATAGTTTTTTGCAAATGCTTCTCTGACAAGCATAGCCTTGTCCTCAATTCTTTTCCCATGTGTAAAATATAACGGCGTAGGATAACGCTTTGCCAGATCTTCTAAATGATATTCTTTAAATGAGCGGGACCAGACTTTGTCATCCAGAACATCAAAACCTTTAAAAAACCACCAGTATTGTCTTTGAGTCATAAACTCATTGTTCTTTCGCTATTCTCCAAAATATATATACACACGATACAACATTCATGCTTGCAAATAATATAATGTATAATGAGCGAATAGCCAATTTTGAGAATATTCAAGAATATTTCTATGCAACGTTCCGCAGAATAATAAATCCGGACGCAATTATGAGTGCGCCGCCGATTAATTTCTGCGGAAGCCGATCGTCGGAGAACATTTTTCCGCCAAAGAATGAAGCATAGAGTATCGAAGTACGCTTTACGGCCAATACCAATGCGATAGGTGCAAGCAGAGCTGCTTCAAGTTGTGTAAAACGGTAGGCAATTGTCAGAAATGCAATAATTAAGATGAATAAAAACTGGTTCTTTCCTTTGAACATTATTTCTTTGAAAGATATTCTGCGGAAGAAAACAAGAAATCCAAATATAAAGCAATAAATCAAATGCTGGTAAAAAAGAATTATCAGCGGACTTGTTTTATAAGTGCTCAGGAGCGATTTGTCGGCTATCGATGAGATTGCGAACAAACCGACAGCACCGAAAATATAAAAATAATTGCTTTGCAGGAAGATGTTTTTAAAAGGCTGAAATATTTTTTGCGCAGTCCTCTTTTCCAGCATATACGTTCCTGCGACCATGAGTCCGACACCAAGCCATTCCGAGTATTGAAGCGATTCGCCTAGTACGGGAAGCGCCAAGAGTGCAGCTATTGCAGGTGTTGTGCCGAGAAGTGGAAGCGCGCTGCTGATTTGATTATGTTCCAGCGACATCATTACCAGCAGAAATGCCATTCCGCCCAGCATACTTTTTACAATCAGAATAATCAATGATTCGGAAGAAATGGATGTAATGTCGACCGAGAAAAGGACAAACGATGAAAGGATGAGGATAGTAATAGAAACCAGAAAAGAAAATTCAAGGGCATGCAATCTAAACAAAACTTTTTTTTGTATAATAGCAGCCGAAGCTGATAGTAACGCGGAACAGGACGCCAGGAGGAACCAATTCATACAGCCGAATCCATAAAATTTAAAGAGTTATGGTTGCATTGAGAAAAAAATTTCTGCCCGGTTCATCTTTTACGATACCACGCAATGTGGATAAATGGTTTTGATAAGCCCTGTTGAAAAGATTTTTTATTCCTGTGCGAATCGTAAATGTACATTGACCGACGGCCAATGGAACACTGACAAAACCGGCATCAAAAATCATATAACCGGCCGTATACTCTTCGCCGGCAGCGAGATTCTCTTGTGCCGCCGTAGCGGAACATGAAAAACTCAATGTTCCAATATCCTTAAAATATCCGTTCAATTCCACCTGCCCTGTAAGCGGTGATATCTGCGGCAAGTTGGCCTTATAACGCGTATCTTCTCCGCGAACATATGCCAGCCAGGCTTTCAGAGCGGACCAGGCTGTCAGTGTTTTTTCAGATGATATTTCATAACCGTATAATCGAGCTTCGCTTATATTGCTGCTAATCGTAGCAGGCCGTCCATCGAATATACCCGGTATTCCTTGGATACGATTTTTAAGTTGATTTAAGAAAATATCTGCCTGTATTTTAAAACCGTCAGTATGAAACCGCAATCCCGTATTAACGGAAATACTTCGTTCCGGCAGCAGATGGGGATTTCCCACTTGGATGTTGCCTTTACCGAGATCTAAAAATTTGTAGCGTTCTTCAAGAGAGGGAGAACGGAATGCCGTTGCGGCAAGAAAAGTGACGTCCGAAGAAGAACAGAATTTATACTGTGCACCGGCGCTTACACTCCATGATTCATCATGTGCAGTTCCATCCTGCCAAAGCATTGTGGAATCTTCAATATTAGTTTTTAATATTCCTGCCGTGATTGTGTACTCCGGATTATATACTTTATCATTACTTACACGAATCCAATCGTATCGTGCTCCCCCCGTAATTGTCAATCTTTCGGGCATAACAGTCCATTCATCCTGTGCATAAAAACCGCCGCTGAAATACGCCGAATGAGGAATCGGCTGCTCACCGATGAGTATATTTTTATTCGGCAGCGATTTTTCCCGCCGGCTGTCGAGTTCACGCTGCCATGCCTCCGCGCCGACGACTAGAAGATGATCTGTTATCGGAATAATATTAGATTCGATCTGAATGCTGTTTGTTGTGTGAACAGCATGGGGAGTTATTCGTAATGTGTCGCCTTGTTTGATTTCAACATTACGATTAATTACTTGACGTGAGATGCGAATACATAGAAGCGGTACTGTGAATAAGAGATGAGGAATATTATATTCTGCACTCAGGAGCTCTCTTCGTGCAAGCGTATATCGTACTGCCGCTGTCGGGCCGAATGCCGAGCTGCCGGGAATTCCGGTGTCGTCGGCCTGTGAACGCTGATATGATAAAAAGAGAGATTGTTCATTTACGGTCTTAATTCCGAGAGAACCTGAAAAGCTGAAATCGGTGTATTGGGAATTCGGCAATATGCCGTTCGGTGTAGATGTATTTCCTGCTGTACGGTATCCGCCGCTTAATCTTGCTGCAAATCGATCCGAGGATCCTTCTAACGCAATATAATGCGAAACACCGCCGTCTACGCCCGTAAAGCCGTTTAGCAATTCCGTGTTTATATGGTAAGTATCTGTAAATGAATTGCGTTTTGTCACAAAATGAAGAACACCGCCGAGCGCTCCGGTTCCGTATAATACCGATCCTGGAGATTTTATTATTTCGACCCGTTCAAGATCGTTGTTGTTAATAAGAGAAAGAGCTCCGGCAATATCGTTTGCTGTTTCAATTCTCGTATTATCAACAAGTGATATGATATTAGAACGACTCATGCCCCGGATAGAAATGGCTGTTTCCCATGTTCCGTCGCGGACAAGAGTGATGCCGGGGTCCTGGCTCAACGCATCGGAAATCGTAACGTACGGAGTATTCAGCAATTGCTCACCGGTTATTACACTCAAAGGATATGAAGTGTTCTTTATATTTGATGAATTACGTGTACTGCGGATGATTACTTCATCCGATGCAAAAATTGCCGAATGCATTTCTATTACGGCAGTATCACGGTTATTAGAAGAAAGAAAAATTCGGCGTTCGATACCGGCAAATGCAATATGACGCACAGAGAATGTATAACGCCCTGCGGTTAATTGTTCGAAGAGAAATCGCCCTTTTTCGTCAGTATTTTTTTGCTGGCCTGTTTCGAGCAGTACTACAACAGCTTTTGATATCGGTTGATGCGTGACAGCATCAACAACATATCCAGAAAGCGATATGTTTTGTGAATGTAAAAATAGAGTCGGGAAAACCAATAGAAATGCAAAAAAAACCAACCAACGTAAATACTTCCGTTTATTCATTAAATAATTAGAGCCCTGGAATTTGAACTATGATTTGTGCTATCTATATGAAAATTTAGTTATATATCGCAAAGATTGCAATGAAGTAAAATTTTAATAACAGATATGTGCAGACACTTGAAAAGCTTATAAATTCTTATAGACAGATTAAGATAAAAAAAATTGAAAAGTGACAGTATAAATGAATCATGCTGTCATAAATGTTCATTTATTCTATTGTGATGAGTTTTTATGCTTTTCTTTTCTTTCTTTCATATATTAGTAGTAAGAATTTTGGTATCAGAGTCTAATCTGTCGGTAATGTTTTGTAAGAAATTTGATGAAGAAGCCGTTTCCGTTTTGAGCAATGATTAAGTGTTTTGTTAAGAAAAAGCAATTGCAAACGAAGTTGGAAGTTTTGTAACCTTCATATCTTACTAATTATAGAAACAACGCACTCCTTACGGTGAAGTGTCGGCTATAGACGGCCGCTTAAAATTCCGATTACCAAGAACACAGAGTAATTTTCTATCATTCATAAAAAAAAAGACGGCTTTTTGCCCTCTATTCTTATGGAATGAAAGTTGCAAGAGGAAATATCACTTTCTCGATAAGGAAAAAAGCAGCTTTTAACAAGGAGATGTTATGGAAGGAACACAGACATTAACGCGGGAATTACAGCAAATCGATTCGGTTATCGCGAAGAATAAGGGTCGGCATGGCGAACTGCTGACGGTTCTTGAGGAGACGCAACTGCTGAATGAGCAAAAATACCTTTCAGAGGAAGCTCTAAACCACATTGCACTCAGAACAGGTGTCCCTCTCTCAAGAATCTATAATGTTGTAACATTTTATTCATTCTTTAATCTCAAACCGCAAGGCCAGCATACACTTACAGTGTGCCGCGGAACAGCCTGTCATACAAAAGGATCAAAAGCTCTTCTTGATGATATTGGATTAATGCTGGGATGCAGCAAAGCGCTTGAAGATGGAGAATCCTTTTTCACTACACCGGACAACAAGTTCACAATTTCCACGGTAGCATGTTTCGGCCAGTGTGCGCTTGCACCGGTTGTAGCGATTGATGGAGTCATCCATAGCAATGTAACAACTGCAAAACTGCAAAAGCTTCTTGGAAAAATCTCTAAGGAGAGAAAAAAATCATGAAGATACAAGATGCTTCAATGTTAGAAAAGATACGGCAGGAGGGAATGGCGGCGATTGTTCCTGATGTTCCAAAAATTTCGGTAGGTATGGGAACATGCGGCATCGGAAACGGTGCAAAAGAGATGTATGAAAGTTTACAGAAAGCAATTAAAACAAAAAGAGCTAAAATTGAACTTGCGCTTGTTGGATGTTTTGGTTTTTGTGCAGAAGAAGTTATGGTTAATTGTTACGTGCCGGGACAACCGCTTGTTATCCTGCATAAAGTAAGTCCGAAGGATGCCGAGAGTATTGTCAACGGTCTCTGCAGAGGCATGATACCGTTGAAGAAAGCGTTGTGTAGAATTGAGAATTGGAATTTTTATACTTCGAGAGTAGAATTTGGAACGGGATTAAGCAGTGTTCCATTGTGGAATGAAATTCCGTTTTTCAGAGGACAGAAGAAAATCGTCCTTCGCGATTCAGGATTGATCGATCCGGAAGATATTAAAGAATACATTGCTGTCGGTGGTTATAGCGCGTTGATGAAAGCATTAACGCAGATGACGCCTGATTCAGTCCTGGATGAGATCAAGAAATCCAAGCTGCGAGGGCGCGGCGGTGCAGGTTTCCCGACGGCTATCAAATGGGAAATGATGAAAAAAGTCGAAACGGATAAAAAATATATTATCTGCAATGCTGATGAAGGCGACCCGGGCGCATATATGAATCGAAACGAAATTGAAAGCGATCCGCATGCACTAATCGAAGGAATGCTGATTGGTGCGTATGTAATGGGCGCTTTTGAAGGCGTGATGTATGTGAGAGCCGAGTACCCGCTTGCCGTTGAACGGTTTAAAAAAGCAGTTGCTGCAGCGAAGGAATACGGTATTCTCGGAAAGAATATTTTAGGGTCTTCGTTCAGCTTCGATATGTCCTATGTGGAAGGGGCAGGCGCATTTGTATGCGGTGAGGAAACAGCGTTGATTGCTTCGATTGAAGGCAGAGCGGGCCGGCCTTTACCGCGGCCGCCGTATCCCGCACAAAAAGGATTGTGGGGCAAACCGACCAACATTAATAATGTGGAAACATGGATAAATATTCCTGTAATCCTCACGATCGGCGGGGATGCTTTTGCGAAGTTCGGAACGCAGACAAGTACCGGAACGAAGGTTTTTTCACTTGTCGGAAAAATCAAGAACACGGGCCTTGTTGAATTGCCGCTCGGCACGCCGCTGGAAAATATTATTTATCAGATGGGCGAAGGTACCGGAAATAAGAAAAAAATCCGTGCAGTACAAACAGGCGGGCCGTCGGGCGGATGCATTCCGGTCGAACATTTCAATACTCCGGTTGATTACGAATCCCTCACAAAACTGGGTACGATTATGGGTTCAGGCGGAATGGTTGTTATGGACCAGGATAATTGTATGGTGGATGTTGCAAGATACTTTGTTGAAGTGACGTATGCCGAATCGTGCGGAAAGTGCACACCATGCCGTGAAGGGCTTGCACAAGCACTCGCTATTCTTAATAAAATCACTCACGGTGAAGCAACTATGGAGGATTTGGATACGCTTGAGCGGTTAGCCTATGTGATCAGGGATTCTGCTCTGTGCGGATTAGGACAAACAAGCTCGAATCCGGTGTTAAGCACGCTGCGATACTTCAGGGATGAATATGAAAAACATATAATTCAAAGACGGTGTAAAGCCGGTGTATGTGAAAGCCTGTTTATTGCGCTTTGCGAGAACAGCTGCCCTATGCATATGAATATTCCCGGATACCTCCAGCTTCTCAAGGAAGGAAGAATCGAAGAAGCGTTTGAATTGACGCTTCGCGATAACCCGATGCCTGGCACAGTTGGGAGAATTTGTTACTTCCATTGCCAGATGCGCTGCCGCAGAGATATGGTGGATGATCCGGTCTCACAGGGTGATATTCATCGCTATCTTGCAGATACGATGTATAAAATGGGTAAAGAGAAAGAAGTTTATCAGCGTTTGATAAAAGAAAAACTGTCAAACACAAGGAAGAAGATTGCTATTGTTGGTGCCGGGCCTGCCGGATTGACAGCGGCATATTATCTTGTTCGTCTTGGTCATTGTGTTACGGTTTATGATAATCATGCGAAAGCCGGTGGAATTCTGCAATATGGAATACCTGCATATCGTCTGCCGAAAGATAATCTTAATAAAGAGCTTGAACTCTTTAAAAAACTTGGAGTCAAGTTCGTTTTCAATACTCATGTTGGTAAAGAAATTACCATTAAAAATCTACAAAAGCAGAACGATGCTGTGTTCTTTGCTGTTGGTGCTCAAAAAGACATTGAACTTGATATTCCGGGCAGACAGCTTGATGGAGTTATTCAAGGCTACGAGTTTCTTGAGAAATTTGCCCGAGGTAAGAAGCCTCACCTTGGGAAGAAAGTAATTGTAGTGGGCGCCGGAAATGTGGCTATCGATGCAGCGCGCTCTTGCCTGCGGCTCGGTGCCGATGTCACGATCGTCTATCGCCGCGATAAAGATGAAATGCCTGCAAATGCACTTGAAATAAAGGATGCCGTTGATGAAAATATCCGGTTTATGTTTTTATCCGCACCTCACCGAGTTATCGGAGATATTAAAGGAAAAGTCACAGGCCTTGAAATTCACAAAATGAAGTATGACGGCTTCGATAATAACGGAAGAAAGAAACCGGTTGAGACCGGTGAAACTGCAATAGTGGAATGCAATACGATCATCCTTTCTATCGGTCAGAAAGTAGAATTTGAACCTGCAAAGGAAATCGGTCTTGAGCTCCGAAAGAACGGTTCGATTAAAGTGCACCAGCCGAACTGTCGAACCAACCTGTCAAAGGTATACGCAGGCGGTGATGCAGTGACCGGGCCGGCAACAGTTTCCGAGGCTATGGGGCTTGCACGTCAGGCAGCAGAAGCCATTGATATTGATCTGATGAAGGAGAAGCGATTCCATAAATTATTCAGGGATTTCAAATATAAAGATGAAATAGTTCCAGAACCGGAAGGCGGCAAAAAAATTAATCCCAAAAAATTACCTGTTAAAGAACGAATTTCAAGTTTCCAGGAAATACATGCCGGTTACTCCGGTGAGGAAGCATTACAGGAAGCGGCCCGCTGTCTGCGATGTGATGTCAAATGTCACTCCCAAGTAAAGGAAGATTAAGAGGATCAGATGGTAACTACGATGGTCAACATAAAAATTAACAGCGAAGATTTTCAGGTACCCGATGGTATAACAATTCTTGAAGCTTGCAAGCGCAAAGGAATTAAAATACCGACATTATGTTACCTTGAAGATGTTTCAAGAAATTCTTCATGCGGAGTCTGTGTCGTTGAAGTAAAAGGTGCACGGTCGCTTGTCCGTTCCTGTATTACCTGTGTACACGAAGGAACCGAAATTGTAACAAACTCGGCACGTATCCGCGATGCAAGAAAAACAAACGTTGAATTGATACTTGCCAATCACCCGAAAGATTGTCTTTCATGCTTACGCAATCAAAACTGTGAATTACAGGCAATCGCTTCCGATCTGGGTGTGAAAAACGGCCGGTTTATTCGAACAAAGAAAGAGCTGCCTTGCGATGAGACATCACCCGCTATCATCCGGGACCCAAACAAGTGCATCTTGTGCGGCAGGTGTATTGCTGTCTGCGGTAATGTCCAGACAGTGCATGCAATCGGACTCTCCGGACGCGGCATTAAAACGAGGATTTCTACTTATCAAGAACTCGGGCTTGGCAATGTTGCATGTACGAATTGCGGCCAGTGCGCATTGGTTTGCCCTACGGGCGCTATAGTCGAACGGGATGATACAGATGAAGTATTTGAAGATCTTATGGATCCGGAAAAAGTAGTTATAGTACAAACTGCTCCCGCAATTCGCGTCGGCATTGGTGAAGCGATGGGAATGGATTCCGGCGCTCTCGTAACAGGCCGGATGGTTGCCGGATTGCGCAGGCTCGGTTTTAGCAAAGTCTTTGATACGCAATTTGCAGCTGATCTTACTATTATGGAAGAAGGGCATGAATTAATCAATCGTATTACCAATAAAGGTGTTTTGCCGATGATCACTTCCTGTTCTCCGGGATGGATAAAATTTGCCGAGCATTTTTTCCCGAATTTACTTGATCATCTCTCCACGTGTAAATCGCCGCAGCAGATGTTCGGAGCAGTCGCGAAAACATATTATGCGGCAAAAGCAGGAATAG
>Ga0315539_1003260_pt1 | contig 11452 bp, 8 predicted proteins | sample SalMarSW160150MG_FD_203097 | JGI IMG/M metagenome (GOLD analysis project Ga0315539, IMG submission 203097) | Salt marsh sediment microbial communities from the Plum Island Ecosystem LTER, Massachusetts, United States - Salt Marsh Sediment SW1601-150 ... | reverse complement strand
TGGAGGAAGAACGAAAGAGGCAAGGGACACAGCAGGCCGGAACAGGTGTACGAGCTTCTGGGGATGAAGCGATATTGAGGCCTCCGACCGGGGAGCGGGCGGGGGGTCGTCCAGCCGCGTAGCGTGCAGGAGGGTCATGACCTCATACTTCAAGGGAATCTGGACACGGGGACGCCGGTTGACGAGATGGATTGCGGTGAGGCTCGATCCGGGCCTGCTGGTTGTCCTGTTGCTGCCTGTCTTCGTGGCCATTCCCCTTCTTGAACCTGGCCTGCCCAGGACGGCCGATGGCTATCTGCATCTCCTGAGAGTTGTGGAATTGGATCAGTGCTGGCGGGACGGTGTCCTCTTTCCACGCTGGGCACCGGACATGGCCTTCGGCTACGGCTATCCCATCTTCAACTACTTCGCCCCGCTGCTCTATCATCTAACGGAGATCGTGCACGTAGTCGGCCTGGGGTTCGAGAGCGCGTTCAAGCTGGTGCTGATTGGTTGTTTCCTGCTCAGCGGGTGGGGGATGTATGCTCTGGGCAAGGATATTCTGGGGGCCAGGGCTGGGGTGCTGGCCGCCGCCGCCTACATCTACGCGCCTTTCATGTTGCGGGAAGTCTTCATCCGTGGTGGCTATGCGCAGTTCCTGGCCTTGTCCATCATGCCCGCAGCTCTCTGGTCCTTCCACCGTCTGGTGACCACAGACCACCCTGTCTACTTGACCACGAGCCCGGTGCTCTGTGGGGCGGTGATTCTCAGTCACAACATAAGCGGTATGCTCTTCTTCCCCTTTGTGATGCTCTTCGTGGTCTGGACCGCCGCCTCGTCGCGTAGGTGGCATAGGATCAACCACTGTGCCCTTGCGTTGGTTTTGTCCTTGAGCCTGATCGCCTTCTTCTTGATCCCAGCTCTCGCGGAGAAGCCGCTGGTCAAGCTGGATAGGCTGACGCAGGACTACTTCGACTTCAGCAACCACTTCCTGACCCTGGAGGAGATCCTTTCTCCGTCAGAGGCACCGGACAGCTCTTCTCTGAATCCGGTCTGGCTTCTGAACCTGGGATTCGCTCAGGTGATCCTCGGCGGCCTCGGGGTGCTGGGGATCGTGCTCGGGTCTCTGTCGCGATACCAGAAGGTGCTGACTGCCTTCTTCGTCGTCATGCTCCTGGTGTCCACATTCATGACCCTGTCGCTTTCCACTCCACTGTGGGAGTACGTGCCCCTGCTGGCCTTCACCGAGTTTCCCTGGCGATTCCTGGGCACGGCCATCCTGGGTGCAAGTGTGCTGGCGGGTGCTAGTGTGGCTTTGTGGTCGAGACTGCCCTGGCGTCGTTTGGGGCTGGCCGTCGTCGCGCTGTCCCTGGCGCTCACTCTCACGGCCTCCTTTGTGCACCTCTATACTCAGTGGCCTCCCACCGTTCGCAACGACCTGTCTCCGAGAGACGTCGTGGCTCACGAGACGAGAACCGGCATCCTTGGCACCACGAGTGCCAGTGAGTGCCTGCCCACGTGGGTCATCGAAGAGCCGAAGAGCTCACCGCTCGTGGAGCAATACCTGTCTGACGGTGCCATCTCGAAACTGGACGTCGATGCCCTGCCGGATTCGGCCCGTGCGGAGCTGGTTCGCCACACGGTAGCGTCCGACCGGTATCGTGTTATCACTGCCGAGCCGGTGACGGTGCGGTTTTATACCTTCCACTATCCTGGCTGGCAGGCGTTCGTGGATGGCGAGCCTGTCCCCATCAGCCCATCGTATCCCGAAGGGTTGATCACTTTCGAAGTGGCAGTGGGCCAACACGACGTCCTGGTCAGGTTCGGGGACACACCCGTCAGAACGGTGGCCAATCTGGTCTCTGTAGGGACGGTAATGCTCATGGTGTGCGCCACTGTCTGGCTGAGTCTCAGCAAGCGGCGGCGCGTTGGCGCTCTGGTCACGGCGCCTGCCGGAAGTCCTCTCTCGCTGGCCGACGCCTGGGTCCTGGGACTCGCCGTGGTGGCACTGTTGCTGATCAAAGTGTGGTTCATCGATCCGGACACCACATGGTTCCGCAAGAGTTCGCCTCCAGGTCAGGTTCTGGGTGTGCAACACGCGGAGCGGATCAACGTCAGCGACGAGGTGCTCTTCCTCGGCTACGACCTGAGCAGCGAGAGCGTTGCGGCCGGAGAGGACTTACGGGTGACGCTCTACTGGGAGGCCCAGGAACGATTGCATGAGGACTACAGCGTCTTCCTGCACCTGGATGATCTTCGCTCCAACTACATCTCATGGAGCCTGTCGGAGGAGCTGAGCCCGGCTGACATTCCCACCTCTAGCTGGACTCCCGGGTTCTACGTCTCGGATCCGCACGTACTGAGCGTCTCGAGTGAGACGCCGCCTGGCGTTTACGTGCTCCGCGCTGGATTGTATCGCTTGGACACGGGAGAGAGGTTGCCCATCCTAGACGACAACGGCAATCCGGTTTCCGAGAGCATAGATCTGGGCAGGGTCCGCGTGCGTGGGGTGCAGCCTGTGAGCCTGGAGGCAGTGACCAAGCTGGGGCCTTTGAGCTTTGGGGATCGGATAAGTCTGATCGGCTACAGGCTCGCCGACAGCCGCGCGAGGCCGGGCAACTACTTCCGTCTGCTTCTGTACTGGGAGGCCACCGAGGAGATGCCTGAGGAGTACGCGGTCTTCGTGCACCTCGTGGACGATCGAGGTGAGAAGTGGGCCCAGGGAGACGGCGTGCCTGCGAATGGGATCTATCCCACCTGGGCTTGGGTGGCTGGGGAAGTCGTGGAGGACGAACACTTGGTCCCGCTAGGCACGGACATCCCCGCTGGCACTTATCACCTTTTGATTGGGTTATACGAACTGAACACCCTCAGCAGATTGGGGGTCACGGATGCGGAAGGCACTTCGCTTGGGGACAGCGTCGTGCTGCCCACACCCCTCGAGGTGGTGTCACCATAGAACCGGGCCAGCCAACCCTCGTGCTCAGGCTGTCCTGACCCGGCGTCGGTAGCCAGGTCACACGGCGGGAACGGGCGCGTAGACGGGCTCTACCCAGTCCCGATACTCCTCCCTTTCGCCGCGCGCGATGCTGAAGTAGAGGTCTCGGAGCTGTTTCACAATGGGGCCAATCTCCCCCTTGCCAACTGGGCGATGGTCGATTTGGGTGATGGCTGCTATCTGTACTCCCGTGCCGCAGAAGAACGCCTCGTCTGCCACGTAGAGCTCCGTGCGGTCGATGGGACGCTCTACGGTCGCAACGCCGAGTTCCTTCTCTGCCAGCTCCATGAGTGTGGATCTGGTGATACCCTCCAGGATATCGTCGGTGATGGGGGACGTGACCAGCGCGCCATCTTTGACGATGAACAGGTTCTCGGCGCTCCCCTCGGAGACGTGTCCTTCCTGCGTGAGCACGATGGCCTCATCGAATCTATTCATGACTGCGTCGGTCTTGATCAGAGCGGAGTTGATGTAGGCACCGGTGATCTTGGCCCTGGCGGGAACGGCGTTGTCGTTGATGCGGCGCCAGGACGAAACCCCCGCGCTAGCACCTTCCTCTTTGTCGATGTACTTGCCGAAGGGCGTCGCGAACAGAGCGAACTCGTCCTTCAGGTCGTGCAGCCTGACCCCGACGACGGGGTCCGCCTTGTAGGCCAGGGGACGGATGTAGGTGTCCTCCCTGAAGCCTTCCTTCCTCAGCAACTCCAGGGTCGTTTCGCAGAACTGGTCTACAGTGTAGGGCAGAGAGATGAGAATGATCTTGCACGATTGCAGGAAGCGCTCATAGTGCTCTCTCATCTTGAAAACATAGAGCTGCTCCTCGGTCGCGTTCCAGTAAGCTCGGATCCCCTCGAAGCAGCCCGTCCCGTAGTTGAAGGCATGGGTCATGATGCTGACCCTGGCCTCTTCTAGGGGCACGATCTTACCCTCGAAGAACGCGTACTTGGTTGCCATCACTTACTTCCTCCTTTGCCCTGCCCCGGCGTGCAGGGCTCTACTCGTGACGCGACGGCAATTATAGGCGCAGTCCACCCTTTCTGCAAGCCGACCGCGAGTGGAGGAAGGCGCGGAACGCGGAGTCGAGTTCCATGTCACCATAGGGAACGTAGGGAGCGCGAAGGGTAGGCTAGTCGATGGTTGTGACTACCGCCTGCGGTGTACGACGGTCGGTTCCAGGCAAGGGACGGCCCGCCGGATAGCCTATGGGGACTATGGCCACCGGGCGCAAGTGAGCCGGAAGGTCGAGAGCTCGGGAGGCTGCCTCCTCATCGAAGGCACCTACCCAGCAGGCGCCCAGGCCTGAGGCCACGGCCGCCAGCAGGAGGTTCTGTGTCGCGGCGGCCGTATCCTGAAGCGAATAGAGGTACCGTCCGTGGTCTCCATACCTGGCAGCCGAACGCTCGGGGTCGGCGCAGACTATGATGACGACCGGAGCCTCACTAAGAAACCACTGGTTGAGCGCTGCCTGCGCCAGTGCCCTCTTGGTTGCCTCATCTCGAACCACGCAGAAGTGCCAGGGCTGGCGATTGCCAGCGGATGGCGCACGGACTGCGGCCCGGATCAGCCTGGTCACTGCTTCAGAAGGGACGTCGCGCTCCTTGTCGAAAGCGCGCACGCTGTGCCTAGCTTCCAGTACCTCCCAGAAGTCCATCGCCAATCCACCTCTGTCGTGGCATCAGTCCTGGTCACCCCTGCGAACGCTCAGCAGACGCCGCTCCACGGACCACGTCCCAAGCTCTCAACCCCTCCACGAACCCGTAGTCGGTCATGTCCAGTTGTATGGGGGTGATGGACACGTAGTTTGAAGCCAGCGCCCAGATGTCGGTGCCCTCGTCGTCGGCGCGACCGCTCGGTCTTTCGCCGCCAATCCAGTAGTAGTCCCGTCCACGAGGGTCCTTTCGTTTGATGAGCTGGTCCCGGTACAGTCTCCTTCCCAAGCGAGTGATCTCTACCCCGGAGATCTCTCGCTGGGGCACGTTGGGCACGTTGACGTTCAGCAGGACGTTCTTGGGGAGTCCGCGCGTCAGGAGCTCCCGGGCCAAGCGGGCGACGAATCGTGCCGCGTACGTGAAATCCCCATCCTCATAGGTGTCGAGAGAGGCGGCAATGGAGGGGATGCCAGAGATGGTGCCTTCGAAGGCGGCGGCCAGTGTCCCGGAGTAGGTGATGTCGTGCCCTACGTTGGCGCCCAGGTTGATGCCCGAGATGACCAGATCGGGCATCGTAGGGAGGAACCCCAACACCGCCAAAGCTACACAGTCCGACGGAGCGCCAGTGCTGGAGTAAGCTGAGGAACCATCGGCGAGGTTGATCTCCTGGATGCGCAGAGGCTTGTGCATGGTCTTGGCGTGCCCTGAGGCGCTCCGTTGTCGGTCAGGGACGATGACCGTCACTTCTCCAACAGCGCCGAGTGCTTGCTTGAGGGGAAGCAACCCCGGTCCAGTGATGCCATCGTCGTTGCTGACCAGGATGCTACTCATGCCGGTCTAAGGATTCTCTCTTCCCGACGGACGAGGGCCCAGGTGTATCCCGGCCGCATGTCCAGACTGGCCTCTGTGGTTTCCTCTTCTTCCTCTTCCTGCTTGTGGATGACGTAGATCAGGACGTCTTCACTCTTGGTGCGGTTTCCTGCGGCGTCTACCGCCTCCACACGGATTGTGTGAGGCACGGTGATGCTGTTGGTTACCTCGAGGATGGGGTCTTCGGCATCCGCGAACTGTGCGGGGAACTCCTCGACGGGAACCTCTTCTTCCAGCAGTCCGCGGAGTGTGGCGTCTTTCTCCACCGTGGTAGTCATGACGATGGTCCACCGCTGGTTATAGGGACTGACCGTATCGTAGGTCAGCAGTTCATCGTCGAAGAAGAACTCAACCCTGTCCATGGAGAAGTTGTCCACCGCCTGGGCCTGGATACTGACCCACTCATCCTCCTCCATCACGTAGAGTTGCTCAGTGATGGGGTACGTTATCTCGATGGTGGGCGCTTCGTTGTCCACCGTGACCTGGATGGTCGACTGCCGGTAGAAGTTGTTCCAGTCCACGGCTGACAGTTGCAAGGTGTATAGTCCATCTAGGTCTCTGACGTCCCAGGTCTCCAATAGTCCATTGTCGACAGTGTTGTAGTGGTCACCACCTATCTGTGTCCAAGAGGATGGATTGAGGCCAGGTCCGAACTGAAGGCGGTACAGTTGCACGTCAGGGCCTCGAGCGTTGCCCTGGATCTGGACGATACCGTGTATGTAGTCATAAGGGCGCGGCCTGGCGATAGCCACGTCTCCCGTCACCGGGCTGGGGCCATGCACGTCACAGTACTCTGTGGGTGGCTGAGGTACGTTGTTCTCACGGACCCAATCCGCAGCCTCGGGCGGGTAGATCTCGAATACCTTGTCCACAACCTCGTCCAAGGGGCAATAGACGGTAGCCAGCTTGCCCGAGCTGCGGCAGATCCGGAAGGCCTGGTGGATGTTGTCTTCCTCTGTGGGCACCGTGCCGGGTAGGAAGACCTCCCTGACGGTGGAGGGGCTGTTCTCTGTGGGCAGCAGGCCCGACGTCGCGTCCACGATGGCCCACTCCAAACCAGGGGGCTCCACGAACGGTATCGTTGGCTCCCCTTCCAGCGCGGCCAGCATGAAGTCGTGCCAGATTGGCCCACCTCCCAGGGAGCCCGGGACGTGTTCCATGGGATCGTTGTTGCTGTTGCCCACCCAGACCCCGGTGCAGAGCTGGGGAGTGAAGCCCACCGTCCACGAATCTCGGTAATCGGTGGTGGTGCCGGTCTTGGCTGCCACCGGTCTGTCATTCCCCAGCCACAGCATACTGCGAGATCCGAAGGAAGGGGTCCGGGCGACGTTGTCCGAGAGCATGTGCGTGATGATGTACGACACCTGGGGACTGATGATCTCTCGCTGTTCGGGGCTCTGGTATTCCTCCAGCACGTTACCGTTAGCGTCCTCGACACGCAGAATGGCTACCGGGTCCAGCTCGCGATAGCCAGGCCGCAGCTTCTCCTCTGGGATGGGCTGCCCGGTCATGTAGCCTCCATTGGCGAGCACGCTGAAGGCATAGGTCATGTCCAGCAGTCTTACCTCTCCGCCGCCCAGGGTGAGACTCAGGCCGTAGTAGTCGCGTGTCAGAGTGTTGATGCCCATCCGGTGGGCGAGGTCTATGACGTTCCTGACCCCGACCCAGCTCATGACCTTCACCGCGGCCACGTTGATGGAGCGGGCCAGTGCCTGTCTCAAGCGGAGCGGCCCGCGGAACTCGCGGTCGTAGTCCTCCGGCGTATACGGGCTGGAGTAATCTGGGTCAGGGAAGGTGGTTCGCACGTCCATGACCATGGTGGCTGCTGTGTAGCCCTGCTGGAGGGCCTCGGTGTAGGTGAACATCTTGAAGGACGATCCGGGTTGCCGTTCGGCCAGGGTAACGTTGACCTGCCCGTCTATGTCTCTGTTGAAGTAGTCCAGGCTGCCCATCATGACCAGTATCTCTCCGGTGTCGGGCTTCATCGACACCACGGCAGCATTGGTGGCGTTGCGCTCGTCAGCCTGGAGTTCAGCGATGTGCTCGCGTGCAATGTCCTCGGCGACGCGCTGCAACTCCAGGTTGAGGGTGGTGTACACCTTGAGCCCACCCTGGTATAGCAGGTCGGAACCATACCGTTCCTCGAGGATCTGCCGCACGTACATCACGAAGTGGGGCGCCTCGATATCGTAGCGCACGGGTGCGTAGCGCAGCTCCTCGACCTTGGCGGCCACGATCTCCTCTTGGGTGATGTAGCCCTCGCGGAACATAGCATCCAGCACGAGGTGCTGGCGTATCCTGGCCTCCTCGGGGTTCGTGAGAGGGGAGTGTGTGGCCGGAGCGTTGGGAAGCACGGCCAGCATGGCGCACTCGGCCAGGCTCAGATCCTGCACCTGCTTGCCGAAGTAGTTCTGGGCGGCAGCTTCCACACCATAGGCCATGTTCCCGTAGAAAACGGTATTGAGATACCATTCCAGGATCTGATCCTTACTGTAGCGCCTCGTTATCTCAATGGCCAGGATGGCTTCCTTGATTTTGCGGGAGAGATCGCGCTCTGTTCTCTCCTCTGCTGGTATGATCACGTTCTTCACCAGAAGCGTGGTTATGGAGCTCCCTCCCTGAAAGCCTTGCCCCGTGATGTCCACGTAGAGGGCGCGCGCCATACCACGGATGTTGATGCCTGGGTTGGTGTAGAAGTCCTTGTCCTCGATGGCTATGGTGGCGTACTTGAGGTTGTCCGGTATTTGATCGATGGGGACCACGGTGCGGTTCCCCCAACGAGGATCGAAGACTTCGTAGAGCAGCTTGGTCCCGGTACGATCGTAGATCTTGGTGGTCTTGAAGCTCTGTGAGGTCTGGATCTCGATCATCTCGGCCGGCGGCACCTGCTGGGCATAGTAAGCGTACACACCCGCGACGGAGCCGAATCCCGCCAGCACGGCGAACACGATGCTAAGAACCACCACACCTACCGCAGACAGGCTTATCTTGGGCAGATGAGTGTTGTTTCTGGCGGCGTATCTGCGCTGTCTGCGTCTGGCGATGATCAGTCGGAGGTTGGAGGTCATGCTTGTCTTCCTGTGGTTTCAGTCTAAGAACATAGTAACAGAATAAGTGGCTCACTGCAAACGTGCTATCGAACGGATGTGCTGGCCGCAACCGGAGTGGGCTTTTCGACGACGAGGAGATGAGAGAGGCCGAAGAGACGCAGGGGAGTGCCCTCCATCAAGTAGGTGATGCGCCGGAGCACCGATCCCAGCCTGCGGTGGCGGGCCAGGATGTTGTCATAGCCTGGATAGATCTGGGTGTGGATCACGCATCGGCAGTCCAGGCCCAAGAGAAGCCGCCGGAGGTCTTCACTGGTGTAGGCACGAACGTGGGGGCATAGGCGTTCTCGCTGCGATGCAGGGAGATAGCCCACCAGGGGAAAGTTGCCGAATCTGTACTTACCGCGCCAGTAGATGCCGTGCGTCTCGAAGGGGTACAGACGATTGGGGGCGAAGATGACTATCCTGCCCCCTGGCGCGAGAAGCCTATACGCCTCCCGCACGACCCGGCGGTCGTCTTGCACGTGCTCCAGAACCTCATGGAGGAGGATGACGTCGAAGGAAGCCAGGACAAAAGGGGGGCTCTCGGCGGCTGCGACCAGAAGGTTGGGCAGTCGGCCTCCACCTTCCATGACCCTCTCCACATCGACATCGATGCCGTACACCCGGTCGCTGAACAGACGCAGCTTCTCCACGTAGGTGCCAATGCCACATCCCACGTCCAACACTCTGCGGCCGGCAAGGGGAGCGTGGCGGTCGATCAATGCCAGCCGTCGCTCTTGACCGAAACGCCAGACATAGCTTGGCAGGCCACGCAGAGCTGCCTTGTCACCTTCCGCGCTCACCGCGCCGTCTCCTACTGCCATGATCGATCTCCACAGTTGCCTTCGCCGTGCTATGTTAGTTCAACCTGAGGCCCTTGTCAATGATAGTGGGGGCGCGTACAATATGGGTGTGGGCTGCACCGGGGATGGCAGCCCCAGGGTCTCGCCAGGCGCTTCACTCCGCTTGGCGGACCAGCACTTTCGTCAAGAGGTGTGAGCCTCTAGTAGACATAACCGGGAGGATCGTGTATGGAATCGCGTAACCTGATCATCTTGGGCTCTGGGCCTGCCGCCCTCACGGCGGCCATCTACGCCGCTCGAGCCCAGCTATCACCATTGCTGATCAGCGGCCGGGACGTGGGTGGGAGTGTGGCGGTGACCGACCGGGTGGAGAACTACCCCGGGTTCCCAGAAGGTATTGGGGGGTTGGAGCTGGCCCAACTGATGCAGAAGCAGGCTGAGAGGTTCGGTGCCGAGGTGGTGATCGACGAGGTCGTAGCTGTGGCCCTGTCCTCGGCTCCTTTCGAGGTGAAGACTCACGGGGAAGCGTACGGGGCCCAGGCGATCATCGTCGCCACCGGCAGGTCACCGCGAAAGCTGGGCGTCCCGGGTGAAGCTGAGTTCGCTGGGCGCGGGGTATCGACGTGTGCCACGTGCGACGGCTTCTTCTACCGGGATCAGCGGGTAGTGGTAGTGGGTGGCGGCGACACAGCGATCAAGGAGGCTATGTTCCTCACCAAGTTCGCCAGCGAGGTCGTCGTTGTGCACAGAAGGTACAGGCTGCGGGCGGAGAAGGTGGTGGAGGGCATGGCCAGGAGCAACGAGAAGATGCGGTTTGTCTGGGATACGGTGGTCACCGAGATCCTGGGAGAGGACGGTGTGACTGGCGTCCGCTTGCAGAACGTGCAAACAGGGGAGGAATCGACACTCGAAGCCCATGGTGTCTTCACCTTCGTGGGCAACGTGCCCAATACGGAGTTGTTCAAGGACCAGCTCGAGCTAGACGAGGTAGGCTACATCGTCACGGACGAGCGGCAGAGAACGAGCGTGGAGGGGGTCTTCGCGGCTGGCGACGTCCAAGAGAGAGTGGCTTGCCAGATCGCCACGGCGGTGGGTTCTGGCGCCAGGGCAGGAATGCAGGCGGAGGAGTACATCGCCGAACTGGAGGGGCGCGCCTATCCCGAACGAGAACTGTAGATGTGGCGAGGCTGGTCTTGGGGCTGTCCCTGGGCTGAGAAACACACGTTGTGTTGGGGAGCTTGTGGATGCCGAAGGTGACCATCGCTGATGAGGAGGTCTTCTACGTCTTCCGCCCATCGGACGAGAGCGAGGATTCGCTGCTCTTCATCCATGGCGCAGGTGGGACTCACAGACACTGGGGAGATCAGCTCCAGGGATTGAAGGGTGTCAGCAGGTACGCAGTGGACCTGCCAGGGCATGGTCGTTCTGGCGGGCCCGGGCGGTCGTCCATCGAAGCGTATGCGGAAGTTATGCTTCGACTCCTCGACGGTCTGGACCTCTCCCGGGTGACGCTGGTTGGGCATTCTATGGGCGGGGCCATCGGACAGTGTCTAGCCCTGAACTATCCTTCGCGCGTGGAGAGACTGGTTCTGGTAGGTTCTGGTGCCCGGTTGCGCGTGCTGCCCAGCCTGCTCGAAGGGCTACTCCAGGACTTCCCGGCCAGCGTGGGAATGATGCTGGGCTGGGCGTACTCTGAAGAGACCCCAGCCGACCTGGTCCGTTTGGGCGAGGAGGAGTGGCTGGAGAACGATCCCCAGGTGGTCCACGACGATTTCGCGGCCTGCGACGCCTTCGACGTGATGGAGAGATTGGGGGAGATCCGCTGCCCTACCCTGGTCCTGTGCGGCGAGGAGGACAGGCTGACACCCCTGAAGTATGCCCACTACCTCCGGGACCACATCCCTGGGGCCACGCTGACGGTTCTCCCCCAGGCTGGGCACATGGTGATGCTGGAGCAGCCGGAGGCAGTCAACCGAGCCATTGAGGGATTGCTGGCAGGCACGCCCGGATAGAGGCGCACCGGGAAGACTACAAGGTTGGGTCTCTCTCGAAGTCCACGCCCTG
>Ga0315539_1003259_pt1 | contig 11454 bp, 10 predicted proteins | sample SalMarSW160150MG_FD_203097 | JGI IMG/M metagenome (GOLD analysis project Ga0315539, IMG submission 203097) | Salt marsh sediment microbial communities from the Plum Island Ecosystem LTER, Massachusetts, United States - Salt Marsh Sediment SW1601-150 ... | reverse complement strand
AAGCGATTCAGAATATCGCCTCGGCTTTAAGAAGAGCGAGAACGGAGGTAACGGCGGAAAGGGAAAAACCGATGGGATCTTTCCTTTTTTTGGGACCAACCGGGGTAGGAAAAACAGAAACGGCTAAGGCCTTGGCTAGGGTCTATTTCGGTTCGGAAGAAAGAATTATTAGAATGGATATGGCCGAATTTCAGAAAGTAGAGGATATTTATCGCTTTATTGGCGATCAAGATCGTCCCGGGCTCTTAACTTCCCAAGTCAGAGAGAATCCATTTTCTTTGGTTCTATTGGATGAAATTGAGAAAGCCCATCCGGACATTCTTAATCTTTTTCTTACTGTTCTAGACGAGGGTTATCTGACTGACAGCTGGGGAAGAAAGGTAAGCTTTTCCGACACGGTTATTATTGGTACTTCTAACGCCGGAGCAAATCTGATCTGGGAAGACATCCAAAAGGATAAAGAGCTCAATATGGTGCGAGAAGATCTTCTTCGTTATTTTCTAGACCAGAATATTTTCCGACCAGAATTTCTCAACCGCTTTGACGCCGTCGTTATCTTTCGTCCCTTGACAGAAGAGAACCTTCGGGCTATAGTTCGATTAAAGCTGAAAAAGCTGAAAGAGTCTTTAAAAGAAACAAAAAAGATAGAATTGGCCATAACCGAAGATTTAGTGATGAAAGTCGCCCAATTGGGATACGAACCGGCTTTTGGAGCTCGGGCGATGAACCGGGTGATAAGAGATCGAGTGGAAAATGCTCTGGCCAAAGCTATTTTAGCTCAAGAAATTAACCGGGGAGATAAGGTGGAGGTGGATGCGGAAACTTTTAGTATTCGGCAGATTCCTTAAGAAAAAAATGACCAGAGAATCTTTATTAAATCAGAAAATATTAAGAAAAGGGTATTTGAGTTTTATTCCCTCTTCAGAGAATAACTATCGGCCCTCTTTTTTTGAGAGTCGCTTTCTTTTTTATGCCCTTTTTTTGATTCTTGTTTTAAGGATCCTTGTCATTCCCTTGGTTCTTTATCTGCCAACTAGTCATTTTTTTGCTGAAGTTACAGAAACTGCTCTCTTTGACTCTATTAATGAGGAAAGGGCGGTCCAGGGGTTAGGACTTCTGGAGAATGATTTTCAACTTGACGGGGCGGCTTATGCTAAAGCTCAGAATATGCTTGAGGAGGGTTATTTTGCTCATACTAGCCCCGAGGGCATTAATCCCTGGTATTGGTTTCGTAATCAAGGTTACCGCTATCAGTATGCGGGAGAAAATTTAGCCATTGGTTTTTTAAATTCTCGGGAAGTTACCAAAGCCTGGATGGATTCTGGCGCTCATCGCCAAAATATTCTCAACCCGAATTACGAAGACATGGGATTAGCAGTAGTGCAGGGAGAATTCCAGGGGCAAAAAACGACCTTAGTCGTTCAGCTTTTCGGGACAAAGGCTTCGGTAGAATATACTATGGCGGAGGAAGAAGTTTCTTCTTTTACTCCCCCAGCGACTGTGGAAGAAGAATCACTAGTAAGAGGGGTAACGGAAATCAATGGTGAAGAATTGACCGGAGAAGAAAAAGTTGCTGAGTTTCCGTCTTCTGCTTCTTCCTTAGTCCCTTCTTCTCAGGTAGGGTTTTTGCCGGACAGTCAACCCTCTTCACCTTGGGCTTTTCTTTTAGACTTTTTAAACCAGCATTACGAAACTATTACTTGGGGAATCGTTCTCGCCTTTTTTGTTTTAGTCAGTTTAGCTGTTTTTCTTCTTATTGTTGTCAGGATAGACCAGCAGGCCCCGGATCTTATTATCAGAGGGAGTGTGGCTTTTGCCTTGTTAATTGTTTTTCTACTTTTCGAGGGAGAGGTTTTTCTTAGGCTCTTTCCTCACCATTTTCTTATCGGCTAGTTTACTATGTCAGGAAAAGAAATTATTCGCAATTTTGGACTGCCTTTTCTTTTGCTTTTTCTCCTAAGTCTTTTCCTTTTGAACTGGGGAGAAATAGGATGGGTTTTCAATTTTCGAGCCTTAAAAAGAACCGGGGAGGAAATAGTAACCCAATTTCCTACCTTTTCTAAGCAAGAGCCTTCTTATAAATATGTTGAGGGGGAGAATGAAATTGAAATTCCAAATCTGGGGCTTCAAGCGCCGATTGTTTCTCTGGTAGAAAAAGACAAAGAAAGTTTAGAACAAGCTTTAGATCAAGGAGTGGTCCATTATCCCGGGTCGGCCCTCCCCGGAGAAAGGGGGATTGTTGTTTTAATGGGACACAGTGCTCCTTTCGGTTGGCCGAATATTAAATATGATCGCGTCTTTAGCAAAATTATTGACTTGGAAGAAGGAGATAAAATTATGATTTCCTTTAATCATTTTTTGTATCCTTATCAAGTAATAGAAAAACATATCTTTAGCCGAGAGGAGGAAGAAGAGTTCTTGGCTCAAGAAAGAGACCAGAAATGGCTTGCTCTTTCTACTTGTTATCCGCCAGGAAAGGATTTCCAAAGATTAGTGGTGATAACTATTTTAGAAGAGTAATCTTTTTTCGCCTTACCCCTTGACAAAATAATATAGGGGTGTTATTGTTAGAGCAAGATCGTTACATAAAGAAATCAAAAGGAAAAGGAGGTTGCCATGAAAAGAATTCTTGGCAAAAGATTTGCAGTATTGTTGGTATTAGCGTTTGTTGGCCTCACTGGGTGCGCCCAGCAGGGGATAGTGCCGGGTCCGGGTCCGGGTCCGGTTCCTCCCACAGAGTGGATCTCTGGCTCGACCCTATGGGAAGAGATTAATGGTCGCATTACTAACCAGTATGCGATCATTGCGCTTGAGAAGACAGGCTACAATACCGTTTCCGTAGAAAGAATCAACAATGCGGCGGCGGAGTTAGTCTTGGATCCTAATTGGGGGCCCTTGACGGCGGCGGAAGCGTTCATCGTAACGCTTCGGCGGGCTGATCCCCAAGCAGCTGTAGGGCTGATTCTGATTGGGCCACTGGATTGTGCACATTACCGAGTAATCACGGCTGATTTAGTAAATCAGCAAATCGTGATAAGGTTAGTGGACCCGATCGGAAGGAATATTGAGGACTGGAACTTCTGTACGCAAGCAGGATTTGTAGCGATGTGATCTTTCCTCCTAGGGTGTTTCTGAAACATCTAGAGACACCCTAGGAAATCTTCTTCAAAGAAACTATGTTATATAAAAATTTAGAAAATAAAATAAAGGACAAGAGTTTAGCAAAAAAGTTTTTCACTTTTTTGCTGGTTTTGATTTTTTTCTTTAGCCTTTCACAAGTTTTTACTCCTTTAGCTGGAGCAACCACTTATTCTTATTCGGGTGGCTCTACTTCTTCCACTCCCGCTAGCTCTTATTCCTACTCTAATGGTAGTTCTGCTCCCTCTACTTCTTATTCCTACTCCAGCGGCAGTTCTGCCCCTTCTACTTCTTATTCTTACTCTAGCGGCAGTGCTGCTCCCTCTACTTCTTATTCCTACTCTAGTGGTAGCGCCACCCCTTCTACTTCTTATTCTTACTCTAACGGCAGTGCTACTCCCTCTACCTCTTATTCTTACTCTAGCGGCAGTGCTACTCCCTCTACTTCTTATTCTTACTCTAGCGGCAGTGCTACTCCCTCTACTTCCTATTCCTACTCAACCGGAGGCTGTACTACTCCACCCTGTACTAGCTATACTTACTCAACCGGAGAGTGTACTTCACCCTGCACGACCTATACCTATTCAACCGGAGAGTGTACTTCACCCTGTACTAGCTATATTTATACGCCAGTCAGTTCTTGTACACATGAATGTGGCTTTACTGGTCAGCATCAATGTTCGGGGACTTCTGGCCGCACTTGCGGTAACTATGATTCTGATCTTTGTTTAGAATGGTCTAATTGGCAAAGTTGTGATACCCAATGTTTTTACTGTGGAAACGGTACTTGCGACTCCGGTTGCGGAGAAAACTCTACTAACTGTTCCCAAGATTGTGGAGTCAGTTGTACTAACGAATGCAGCACCGGTCAGCATCAATGTTCGGGGACTTCTGGCCGCACCTGCGGCAACCACGATAGTGATTCTTGCCTAGAATGGTCTAATTGGCAAAGTTGTGATACCCAATGTTTTTACTGTGGAAACGGTACTTGTAACTCCGGTTGCGGAGAAAACTCTACTAACTGTTCCCAGGATTGTGGATCGGGTTGTCTTTCCCATAGCACTAAACAATGCTATCTCAATGATAGTTACTGGTATAACTCTTGCGGAGCTCGGGAAAGCAAATATGAGGAATGCGGTGATGACTCTTGCTTGAGTTGGAGTGGAAATTATTGTTATCTCGGAGATGTCTATCGACAAAGAACATGTTACGACCGGGGTTGCGCCGGTGGTCTTTGTTATTCTGACTCTTATAGCGATCGTGAATTAGTAGAACAATGTGATAGTGATGAAACTTGCCAGAATGGAGATTGTATAATTATTGCTGGTGATATTCGCTTAGGAGTAGAAAAAACAGCCAGAAACCTAACCAAGGGGGAACAAACCTGGCAAGAAACAGTCTTTGCCAATCCTTTGGATCAAGTGCAATTCCGTATTGTTATTACCTCTTTAGGAACTGATTCCTTGGAAAATTTGATACTGATTGATAGCTTACCGGCTCAATTGGATCTGATTGAGAATTCGGTTAGGATTGACGGTATTCCTACTTCCAAAAATATTTTGACGGGGGCTCACTTAAAAGATATTGATACTGGTGAATATTGCCGAGTTGAGTTTACAACTGTGGTTGCCTCTGGTTTTAATTTTAACTACGGCTTAACTTCCTTGACTAATACAAGCCAGGTTTCTAACGGCCAAGTTACTGATAGTGATACGGCGACTGTCAAGGTAGCGAGGAGTCAAGTAGCTGGAGTTTCTACCGTCGCTACGGGAACAGGTAATAAATGGCTTGATTATTTCATTCTTCCTTTAGTTATTGCTCTGGCTGGTGTTCTTCTATTAAGAAAGCAGTTTATTCTTATCAGAAAATGGTTGAGTCAGCGGAAGAAACAAGCTCTTGACTACCGGGCTCAACAGACACTGAAAAAATTGTCTTCGGAAGCAAGATAAGAGGAAAAAGATCATTGGACAATTGAAAAAGGATTTTCTAAACCTATCTCTTCGGAGATAGGTTTGTTCATGGGGATAAAGGGTGAATAAAACCATCTTTTTTCCTATTTTTCCGCTTCTTTTAAGTGGGAAATTGTAGATTGACAAGGAGGAGGGATGGGAGTAAAGTGAAGATTAGTGAAGGTTAGTGAGTATATGTGGATAAATATGGGGGTAACTTTACCAATTAGGGGATAACTTATGTTCATCGGCGAATATCACCACACTATTGATTCAAAAAAGAGGTTAGCCGTTCCCGTCAAATTCCGGCCAGAGCTGGGAAAGAAAGTGGTTATTACCCGAGGGTTGGATCAGTCCCTTTTTCTATATCCCCAAAAAGATTGGAAAGAATTAGCAGCCAAATTAAGTCGGCTGCCTTTTTCAAAATCAGATGCTCGCGGCTTCAGCCGTTTAATGTTAGCTGGAGCCATGGAAGTGGAATTAGATAAAGCAGGAAGAATTTTAATCCCTGATTACCTGAAAGGTTATGCCCATCTTGAGAAGTCAGTGGCGGTAATTGGAATTTATAATCGGGTTGAGATCTGGGGTGAGGAAGGATGGAATAAATACAAAGGACAAATGGAGAAAGAAGTAGGGGATATGGCTGAAAGATTAGGAGAATTAGGAGTCTAAAATGCACCTTTCAGTTTTGCAAAAGGAGCTTCTGGATTATTTACATCCTCAAGCGAATGAAAATTTTGTAGATGCAACGGTAAACGGAGGAGGAGATGCTCTAGCTATTCTCCAGAAAACGAAGCCGAATGGAAAAGTGCTGGGAATCGATTGGACGCCGGAAGTAGTCGAGAGATTGAGAATGAAAATCAGAGGAACGGAGTGGGAGTCAAGGCTGATATTGGTTGGTGATAATTTTGCTCATTTAAAAAAAATCGTCCAGCGAGAGAATTTCCAAGAGGTGGCTGGTGTCGTTTTAGACCTGGGCTTATCGAGCTGGCATCTGGAAAACTTTCCTCGGGGCTTCAGCTTTCAGCAAAAAGGGGAGTTAGACATGCGTTATTGTCCTGGAGAAAAATTGACAGCGAAAGAAATCATTAACCACTGGCCTCGAGAAGAAATAGAAAGAATTCTCAAAGACTGTGGAGAGGAAAGATTTCACCGCCGCTTAGCGGAGGAGATTATAAAGGCCAGAAAAGTAAGATCTATTGAGAGAGTGCCGGAGTTGGTTGCCCTGATCGAGCGAGTTGTTCCCCGGAAAGGGAAAATTCATCCGGCTACTAGAACCTTCCAAGCTTTAAGAATTGCCGTCAATCGAGAATTGGAAAACCTGGAAAAGGTTCTTCCTCAGGCGATAGACATTCTGAAGCCGGGAGGAAAATTAGCCCTTATCACTTTTCAAGGATTGGAAGACAAAATTGTCAAACAATTTTTCCGAGAAGTTCAGAAGCAAGGCCAGGGAATGATTCTAACTAAGAAGCCAGCTACTCCTTCTTCTCTGGAAAAAGCGAAAAATCCTCGATCAAGGTCAGCTAAATTAAGAATTATTCAAAAAAATTAAATTAATTTAAAATGGCTTACACTCACTCCACTCTTCTTCAAAAAACTATCTTTCTTTCTTCTGTCATTACCCTAGCATTTTTGATTGGTTTTTACATGGTTCAGGTGCAAAGTATCACTCACCATTCCTACCAGGTGAAATCCTATCAAACTGAGGTCGGAGAGCTGAGGCAATTTGTCCAGGGCTTGGATAATCGTTATCAGCATTTAACTACCTTAGAAGCACTTTCGCCGAAGATTGAAGTTTTGGGTTTAGTGCCAGTGGAAAATCTGGCTTACTTAGATTTAAGCACCCAGCGAATGGCAGCGAAGTAAGATGTCCAGAAAAAGAATTTGGTTTCTTTTAGGTTTTATTCTCTTGATCAGCCTTGTTTTTGCTGGTCGTCTTTTTTTTCTTCAAATTATTAAAGGGGGATTTTACCGGGCTTTAGCCCAGGGGCAATCTGAATCTCTTGAGGCCGGCGAGGGTTCGCGCGGAGAGATTTTTTTTTCTAATAGAAAAAAGCTAGCCGCTAACAAAGAAGAAATCTTGGTTCGCTTTTCTCTGCCAGCCATTTTAGCTGAGGCAGAATTAAAACAATCTTTAGAAGAAATACTCCAAACTGATTTTGAAGAACTTTCAGAAGAAAAAACCGTTCGGAGAGAAATTACGGAACAGCAAGAAGAAGCTTTAAAACTATTAGATTCTCCTCTCTTACAGATAGAAAGAGGGGAGGGGCGTTTTTATCCTCAAGGAGAGCTGGCGGCTCAAGTGGTAGGTTTTGTTGGGGGGAATGACCAAGGGCAGTATGGATTAGAAGAAAAGTATGAAGCCGAACTCCGAGGCCAGCCCGGCCTGTTCCGCTGGGAGCATAGCCCCTTTGGCTTCCTAATTTCTAGAGCTGAAGATCTATCTGCTCCTCAACCGGGGAAAGATTTGGTCCTCACCTTGGATTACAATATTCAGTTTGAGAGCCGGCGGCTGCTTCAAGAAGCGAAAGATCGCTGGGAGATTGACGGAGGGTCAATTATTGTTATGGATCCTCGCACCGGGGCTATTCTTAGCTTGGCTAACCTGCCCAGTTTTGATCCTGGTAATTATTCAAAAAGTAGTTTGGAAAGCTTTCTAAATTCCGTCACTCAGAAAATTTTTGAACCGGGGTCAGTCTTTAAAGCTTTTACGATGGCCGCCGGCCTGAATGAAGGGAAGATTAACCCGCTGACCACTTATGAAGATCGGGGATACGTTGAAGTCGGAGGACCGCCAATTTATAATTATGAGAATAAAGTTTATGGAGAATGTAATATGATAGAAGTGCTTAAGCATTCTATCAACACCGGAGCCGTTTTTGTTGAAAGGGAGTTGGGATCAGAACTTTTCTGGAAGTATGTTGAGCGCTTTGGCTTTACTCAACCGACGGGTATTGATTTGGCAGAAGAAGTTTCTTCCAGTAATTTAGTCTTGAAAAATGGCATCCCTCGGGATTTTGCGACTGCTTCCTTTGGTCAAAGCATCGCTCTGACGCCGATTCAATTGATCACTGGCTTCAGCGCCATTGCTAATAATGGAGAGATGGTTCAGCCCTATCTCGTCAGTAAAACCATTGACCCTCAGGGAGAAGAAAGAAGTCCCCGGCTCCAAACGAAAAAAGTGATTTCTTCGAAAACAGCCTCTCAACTGACAACAATGCTGGTGGAGGTGGTGGAAAGCGGCTATGGGAAACTAGCGCGAGTCGAGGGCCATCAAATTGCCGGGAAGACGGGAACAGCCCAGGTCCTACTCCCGGGTCAGGCAGCCTACGATCCGGAGCAAACTGTCCAGAGCTTTATTGGCTTTGCGCCAGCTTTAAATCCTCAATTTTTGGCCTTGATTAAATTAGATAATCCCAAAGTAGCTAGCGCTTATTATTCGGCCGCCCCTCTTTTTCAAGAACTGGCCCAATTTATCATTCACCACTATCAGATTCCTCCTTCACTTCAGCCGGAGGTTATGGTAGAGTAACAAGCAGGCCCCGTCATCTAGTGGTTTAGGATATATGGTTCTCAGCCATATCACATGGGTTCGAACCCCATCGGGGCTGCCATCGTGCACAAATAGAGGCAATAGCCTCTGTTTTCGCCTTGTTTTCACCTATTTTCTCTGGTTCTAACCCTAAGTATTCTTTCTCAAGAGCAGGATACCCATTTTTGATAGGTTGAAGCCACTTATTTGGTTCAATATAGAGCTTTTCATCCCTAATGATCACACTTTTCCCTAATGCCATTAAGATTTCTTTCTTTAGTTCTAACCCTCCTGTCAAAAAAGCCTTTCTGGCGTAAGTAGCAAAATTAAAGGTTTTTTCTGTCAATTCTAACCATTTTTCGGCTCGTGTTTCAGTTGTTCGCAATTTTTCTTTTAATTGATTAACTTTGACTTGAAGGCTGTTTTTCTCTTTGATAAACGTTTCATCATCAATAAGCTGGCGGTATCTCATTTTGGTAAGTTCATCTAGCTCTTTTTGAGTTTCTGCTAAAGTTTTGTGCTGCCTCTCGTAAACTTTAGTCCTGTTTTCAATCTCAGTATCATTTTTTTTGTTTAGTCCCTCTAAAGCCCAGTGTAAAAACTCTGGCAAGATAGTATATTTTTCTAATTCTTTTTCAATCTGTATTTCCAAATTTTCTTCTTTAATAAATTTTCTTTGCGTACACTTAATATTTCTTTTCTTTCTAGTGCAATGATAATAAGTATATGCTTTGATTCTACCTGTACTTTTGATAAATTTCTTTTTTGTCTCGGCAGTATAAAGACAATCACACTCGCCACATCTAATAAATCCGGTAAAAGCGAATTTATGTGTTTTAGGTCTTGGCTTCCCTTTTCTGCCGAGAAGTATTTGCGCTCGGTCGTATTCTTCAAGAGTAATCATTGGTTTGTGCTTCCCTTCGTATTGTGTGCCGTAGTATTCAATAGTTCCAGTATAAAAAATATTGGTGAAGATCCTGTAAATTCCACTTCTGGATAGGGGTTTATTGCCATATCCTTTTTTCTTAGATGTTCTTGTTTTGAAACCCCATTCATTGTTAGCAATATCTAAAATCTTTGGTGGAGTGTAATTTCCCGTAAGCATTAAATCCCACATTTTGCGAATAAGATTAAATCGCTCTGGGTCTTTAACAATTGTTTTTTCCGCCTTGTCGTTTAGATAACCAGAAGGGGCAAGACTGGGCAACCAACCTTTTTGTAGTTTGCTTTCCATTCCTCTTTTTACATTCTTTCTCAAGTCCAAGATATATTGATTAGCCATCCCGCTTTCAACATTAAAAAGTAAGACGTTATCATCTGGGAGATATTGTCGATCTATGGTTTGGATTGATTTAACGATTCCCTGTTGCAATAACCAACTTAACTTACCACTATCTATGGGATTACGAGATAATCGATTTATTTGCCAGCATAAAATTCCATCAGCTTCGCCATTTTCAATTCGTTGTATCATTTCATCAAATAGGGGGCGGTTATTTGGCTTCTTTGCTGTTTTTGCTTCTGTGTAGATTTTTTTAATATTCAAACTTATATCAGTAGCAAGCTGTTTCAGTCGATTAACTTGATCGTCAATAGATTGAACTTGTCGGTCTTCGCTTTCTGATGATTTTCTAGCGTAAAGGAAATATTTAATTTTGGATTGTTTTTGATCTTGAGACATATTATTTTGTTTCTGTTTTGCGTAAGAAGTTCTGAAACTCTTTTTTCGCAATACGAAACCCTTTGCCTATTTTGTATGCCTTGATTTTGCCAGCTTTAATATAGCGATAAATTGTCATATGAGAAGCCCGAAGGACATCGGCAAGCTCGCTGACGAGATAGAATTCTTGTTCGCTTTTTGCTTTCTTTAGCATTGTAATAATTAGTAGCTATATTGAGGTAATACTATGTTTTGATTGTATGTGATTATAAGATACTTAACAATAGTTTACAAGTCAAATAGATTATTTCTTGGTTTGATAGGTTCAAATTTATCGTGCTCGGCTCGTAAAAAATCCATTAAATTAGGCACATTTCCGCTAACTGTGCCCAACTCTTGGAGTGCGAGAGCAATCTCCTTCTTTCTTTGGCTGACGCTCCCGCCCTTCAATTTCAGCTTCAATTGCTCCCAAGTGCCAGCGACACCAGATTTAGTAGCCATACGCACCCAGTAATACAGCTTTTCTTGCTTGATTTGGCTTAACCCAGAGCTCTCTAAATACGACCAGAGTTTACTATCTTCCATCTGCGAAAGAGTTATTAGTCCCACAGCCACATCACTATATACTTTCTCAAACACATCGCAGAGAATGGCTCGTGAGATATCTCTATCAAGTAATTCTTCAAGATAGAAGTTATGTTTCTTGCCCGTTTTAACTCGTCTATTTACAACTGCCTCAAAACTATCTTTTCGCTGAAGGGATAGTTCAAATCTCAATGCATTTCTCTTTAGCTTACCTTGCTTGTATAGTTCCTTTAATTGCATTTCTTCTTTCGTAAATCCCTGACTTAAAATTTCGGCAAGTTTATCGTAAATTGCGTATCCTTGCGTGCCGTTCAAAAATTTAATAGTAATACCATTATCTCCATTATCATACCAACTCAAACGAAATTTAGACTGTGGTTTGTAATTAAATTCCATTAACACCCGTATAACCTCATCCGCTCTGCCTAAATAATCTGGCAGTATTATAGTCATTGAAAAGTCTGCTCGCCTTACGATCGCTTTTTGAAGGGCACCTTTCGTTGTATCAACACCTAAATCATTAAGAAAGAATAGTAACTTATCAAAAATAATTCCTATATCACTCATATCAACATCAAACCAATTCGTTC
>Ga0315539_1003247_pt1 | contig 11473 bp, 8 predicted proteins | sample SalMarSW160150MG_FD_203097 | JGI IMG/M metagenome (GOLD analysis project Ga0315539, IMG submission 203097) | Salt marsh sediment microbial communities from the Plum Island Ecosystem LTER, Massachusetts, United States - Salt Marsh Sediment SW1601-150 ... | reverse complement strand
CTCATCTACATCTTGCACAAGGATGGGATGCGAAGCGGCGCCTCCCCTGCCCTTGGCAGGTGCGAATCGATAGTCGGCATGAAACTTCCACGGTGTGTCCACCGCACGCCTGGGCTGCTCATACCAACCTACAGGTGTAACAATATCAATTCGCCCGTCGCCGTTGATATCACCTAAGCCGTTTCCGTGAACATCGCCCTGTGTGCCTACGACATGCTCTACAAACCACGGCTCTCTGTCGATGTGTTCAAGCCATGTCATACCCTGGCCTTTTACCAGGGACCAGTGATTGCATAAGATATCGTCGTCACCATCACCGTCGATATCTCCGTGGATTACCCCTTCCATATTTAGAGCCAGGTGAATCCTTTTGGATTTCCAGACCGTATTGTTGTCGCCTGGGTTCTCGTACCAGAAGGCCCCCTTCATAAACATCCACCCCGAGCTGACGATATCCATCCGCCCGTCGAAGTTGACGTCCATTGCAAACTCGCTGTTGTCGTCGGTCTCCGGGCCGTTGGTCTCCGCCCCGTCACGAAAGTTCGCATGTTTGACCCAATTTGGGGCCTCATACCAGTTCCGGCCGGAGGCAATATCGAGGTCACCGTCACCATCGACGTCCAGAACCGAAGCGCATTCACAAAACGGACCAAACCAATAACTGTGATTAGCGGGTTCGTGAGCAGGGCCGTCTATCTTGACGGGAATGAAAATCGGCTCACCGGCTTGCACGGCACCTGTGCCTGCGTAAACCGACAAGGTGCAGGCAAGAGGAGCTATCGCGAACAATACAACCAGAAAGTAACAGTAGGTTTTCATAATCAGACCTCCTTCATAATAGTAACACTTTCTTATGACCTACGGATGTTCCGCATCAATTCGTTAGACCCGCAATAGCGGCGCCGATTAACGTTGCATTTTCCGCACTCACGATTTCGACGAATCGATTATGTTTTTCCTCCAGAAAACTCTTCAGATAATACTCAACCTTCGTCTTGAGTGACTTCAACTCATAAAATGTTGTACCTTCGGCCGTAATACAAACCGGAGTGCAGGGATTTTTACCCTTGTCCGTTTTAAGCACGACAGAAGACAACAAAATAACGACCAATTTCGCCGCCCGTTCTATAAGGGCGTCGAGCAAATACCATATCGCGATATTATCTTGTTCTTGCCCACGGCTGCAGCTAACAGCCAAAGGATTGTCACCTTCAGGAAAGTACATAAAGCTGTTTATATCTTTTGTCTCTAAATCCTTTAGGGCAAGTAGTTCCTCAGTAACAGCTTTTGAAAAAAGCCCCTGCCTGCTTGCCCGCTGGACGGTAATTAGGCAAAGCGTCCCCAGATAAGCCCCCGAAAACATCTTTTCAAAGGTATATTTGCCCGGGTCGAGTGTAAACTCATCCAACTGCAAATCTATTCCACCCCGTGGAGCTTTTCCGAACGAGCCGGACTCGATGTTTACTATCTGTTCTTTGTTGGGATCCAGATCGTTCTTCTTTGTGATATTTCGATTGGACTCGATATAACAACAATTTGATCCCGTGCCTAAAATAAATCCAATGTAGCTATCGAAAGCTCTGTCCTGACCCGCCGCCCCGACTCGCGTCGAGAGACGCGGGGGCAGGAAAGCCGACATGCCAGCGAGCAGAGTTGCAACAGTATCATTGAGAATCACGACCCGCTTCTTACCTTTATAACCTGCTGCTTCGATGGCCGCGACCAGATTCTCACCTATCAATTCGCCCTCGACCTGTTTAGCCTTTACTTCCTTGCAGAATCGAATCAATCTGCCGTCCTTACTCGGCAGTATCTCAGTCGGATACGAAAAGCAAAAGCCAATGCTGCTGCTTACATCCACCCCGTTAGAAATCTCCTCTTTGTGTGTCATTTTATGCGTTACAGAATTTCTAACGGGGTCCACGATGTCAGCCATATACTCGACTATAGTTGCAAAGAATTCTTCTTTACCGACCTCCTTGTCCAGTCCGGGCATAGGTTTCTGAACGAAGTTTTCAATAACAGCCCCCGCTTGTGGCCGGCGGGTGTCACCCGCTGCCCCGTCTTGCGTCGGGAGACGCAGGGGCATGCCAAAGTAAACTGTTGCCACGCGAAAGTTCGTACCGCCGGCGTCCAATACAATGACGCGCTTGCCGGCCGGGATGTCCCTGCCGACCTCAATATAGGTGGGGATCATCGCCAGTGAGCTGCCTTTCCCGGCAAGACCTGCCTGCATTTCCTGTATGAAGATATTGCAGCATGCGTCCATGTCGATATCTTCATTGTACATCCCATTGTCTTTTAGAAACCGCCGAATCCTGTCTCTTATTTCTCTCATGAGCAGACAACTCTATAAACCCCGTTAGAAGTAATCCGTCGCCTTCTAACGGGGTAAAGCCAGAAATTGCTTTAGATATTCGCGACTTTGAATCAAGGAGCGCTTCCGCATCTGCAAAGAACCTTCGTATGAGCGGTCCTCAACTTCGACGCAAGCCGCACCGTCATATCCTATGTCCGTCAAGGCCGAGAAAAACCTCCCCCAATCAACGTCTCCCAGACCCGGCAGTTTAGGTCGGTGAAAGGAAAGTGGCGTCGCCAAAATACCGACGTCGTTGAGTTTCTCGCGCATCAATTTGGCATCTTTAATATGCACATGGAATATACGCTCCTTGAACTCGTAAATCGGCCTTATGTAATCCATGAACTGCCAGACTAAATGGGAAGGGTCATAATTAAGACCGAAATTATCTGATGGAATTTCTTCAAACATCCTTCGCCAAATCGCCGGCGACGATGCCAAGTTTTTGCCTCCGGGCCATTCGTCATTTGTAAAGAACATCGGGCAGTTCTCAATGCCAATCTTCACTGCTCGCTTCTCAGCATATTTTACGATACCAGGCCAGACCTTCCTGAACCGCTTGAAATTGTCTTCAACGCTGCTGAGGTGGTCCCTGCCAATGAATGTATTTATGTTCTCAAGGCCTAATCGCTGGGCGGCGTCAATGACCTTCTTAATGTGTGCAACATAACGGTCGGCATTTTTCTTGTTGGCTTCAAGTGGATTCGGGTAATATCCAAGGCCCGAGATAGTGACACCCTTTTGCTCAAGAAGACTGTGAATTTCATCTATTTTCTTCTTTGACAGGTCCGCTACATCAATATGCGTAACTCCGGCGTAGCGCCTTTCGGCCTTTCCCACAGGCCAGCACATAATCTCAACGCAGGAGTATCCTGTCTGGGCCGCAAAAGATATTACCTCTTCGAACGTTTGATCCGCTAATATCGCACTTACAAAACCGAGCTTAATCATCTTCACAACTCCTATTATGAAACTTTGACCCAGCTCTTATTCTCATTGCTCTCCATAATCTTCTCACAAAGAACAAGCTCACGCAACCCGTCCCGGAAGGTCGGATAAGAGATAGGCCCTGACTTCTGACCCGATATGAAACCGTATACTTCCTTGAACAGTTGCTTGAAAGTATCGGGGAATCCTTCATTATGGCCGCCCGGATAGTCAATCAGCCCACGACATTCAGGATAAACCAGGGACGGGTCTCTCATCATGATTTCATTATTACCGTCACGGTTCCCAATCCAGATTTGATTCGGCATCTCGGATTCCCATGCAACGGCCTGTTTTGAGCCGTCTATTTCAAAACAGAGCCTGTTCTTTCTTCCCGCAGCCACCTGATTGACGGTCATTACACCCCGGCCGTCGTTTTCGAATCTAAAGAGAACCGTTGCATAATCCTCCGTATTTATGGGCATGTCCTGATAGTCTTCCGGTTTCAGGACCTTACCGGCATAGGTCTCGACCGGCTTTAACGGCTTTTTTCTGACTTTGTGAAAGGTCGCGAAATCGGCGCAGACCTCCCGTATCTTAAGGCCCGTTACAAATTCGATGAGGTCCATCCAGTGGGAACCGATATCTGCGATGGCCCGTGACTTACCTGACTGTCCCGGCTCCAGCCGCCAGTTGTAGTCAGTCGGATGGAAGAGCCAATCCTGCAAATAAGAGCCCTGCACGGCAAATATCTCGCCCACGTCACCCTTGTCAACCATCAATCGAAGCTGCCTCATTAGCGGGTAATAACGGATATTGAAGTTGACGACATTCACAAGGCTTTGCTTATCCGCCAGCTCGACCAGCTCCTCCGCCTCAGCGGCGCTGATGGCAAGAGGCTTTTCACAAATAACGTGCTTTCCGGCATCCAGGGCCGCTTTAGCCATTTCGTAATGCAGGTAATTCGGCGAGCAGATGTGAATAGATTGGATCTTGCCGTCTTTCAGAAGCTCTCTGTAATCGCCGTAATACCGTTCAATGCCGAGTATTTCGGCCTTTGACCTGGCAACGTCGTCGGAGCATTCCGCCAAAGCTACAACATCGATATCGCCCAAACGCCTTAACGCCTCGATGTGAGCCGGGCCAATGAAACCCGTGCCAATGACACCGACCTTAATTCTTTCCATATCTCTGATTCCTTGCATTTGCTCATCGGCGTTATGACAAATCAATGCCGGTCGGCAGATTCGAGATGAGCTCGTTGTTGGCGTTTAGCGTTACGCCTTCTTCTATCGTAAGCGAAACATTCGCACCGTCCGTCACCGCTCCCCGCACGTTTCTGACTTTCTTCGAATCACCGATCCTGACCACGGCCAGACCCCTCTCCAAAAGGCTCTGGTATGCGCCGTCATTAGGTTCGACTTTGGCAAGGACGACCGTGTCAACCTTCACTTCAAAGCGTTCAAAGGTACTACTGACGATAATGACCTTACCGCCTTTCTTGATCTCCAGGACCGAAGAATCAGGGACTATCCTGACAGGGTATTTGTAAGTCTTGCTCTTTAGCCCCTCGCCATTGCCGCACGCAAAGCGCTTGAGCATCACATCGCGATGGCAAGGCTCCATCCATTCGGCGAAATCGCGATTCTCAGTGACAATCGTAACCTTTTTACCGGCACAGCCAAGCTTCTCGGCAGTGTCGGCGGCGCCAAAGTGGTCGCCCCAGATTAGCACGTTACCACCGCATTCGACTGGCTTTGCCTTATCATCCGGATAATACTCACACTTCGTATTCTTGCAACGCAGAACATCTTCAAACGTGGTAACAAAGGGCAGGTTGATTCCAGAAATGTCGGGCTTTGCAACCCTGCCTCCTGTTGCAAGCAAAACAACATCGAATCCCTTCAGGTCCTTAACTTTTGTCTCAGTACGATATTTCACTTCGATACCGAGTTTACTTATCTGCTGTCTGAGCCAATCGGCATACCATCGCATTTTGTTCTTCCCCGGCACAGTGCAACAATACAGCATCGCGCCGCCAAGCTCACCGGTTCTCTCGAACACGGTAACCTTGTGTCCACGCAGAGTGGAGAGGCGGGCCGCCTCCATACCCGCAGGCCCGCCCCCTACGACTGCAACCTTGCAGGATTTTTTAGCGGGCTCCAGATGAATAAATCGCTCATCTCCAACAGCCGGGTTAATCGCACATCGCATATCACGCTTAATCATCAGCGATTCCTGCCAGCAGCCAACAAGGCAGGAAATGCACCGTCGTATCTCTTCCTTCTTACCCGCCTTAGCTTTATTAGCCCAATATGGGTCGGCTATCAACTGTCGGCTAAAGCCAACCATATCGGCCTTGCCCTCGGCCAGAATCTTCTCGCAGTAATCAGGATTTCTTAAGGAATGGCTGGTAATAACGGGAATCTTGACGTGTTTCTTAACTTCCTCGGCTGTGTACGTATTCCATCCTTCGGGATAATACATCGGGTCCATTACTGCTCCGGGCGACTCAAATATCCCTGCGCTGATATCAACGTATGCCAAACCCATTTCTTCCATAAGCTTGGCCACCCTAACGGTTTCATCGAGCGTCCGTCCTCCTTCTATCCATTCATCGCCCGAATAGCGAATGCCGAGAGGATAGCCCTTTCCGCATTTCATTTGAATCCGATCTATAATCTCCATTGTAAAACGCATCCGGCCCATGAAACTGCCGCCGAAACGGTCATTTCGCTTGTTCACAAACGGGCTCATAAATTGCGCGATGAGGTAGCCATGGGCGGCATGAAGCTCCACGGAATCAAAACCCGCCTGCTGCACCCGCCAGGCAGCTTCGCCGAACTTTTCAATCAGGTCGTATATTTCCTCGACCGTCATAGCACGTACCGACTTGCCCTGGGCGATGCTCTCGGCATATATGACCTCATGCCCGGCAGAGCCCGGGACATCCAGCACATGATCACTGGCGGACATCAAATTCTTACGCGGCCAGGCCGCCTGGCGACCCGGATGCTGTATCTGAACGGCACACTTTGCCCCGTAACGATGCATCGCCTCTGCGAGGTGAGCAAGACCGGGAATCAAAGGGTCTTCGTCTGCAGCAACACAGGTTACTGTCGGCCTGCCTGTTAACTTATCAGGTGTAGTGGCACCGACAATGATAAAACCGCAGCCTCCCTTGGCGATTTGCTCATGATAAGTGATGACCCTTGGGTTTATAGAGCCATCCGCATTGGCCGAACTTATGTCTGTCGGCACCATCGCAATCCGGTTCGGTACGAGCATATTGCCTATCTGAATAGGGCTAAACAAGTTTGGATAATATTTATTTTTCACGATTTTTACCTCCACAATATGCATACAAAAAAAGAAAATCCTAAATCCTACCCAACCTGAAATCTCAAACCTCAAATTTCAAATTTAATATCCTACTTCTGCCCGCTCTTCTTATAGCATTCCTCCATAATGGTCTCTGTCCTCGTAGCTCCGAATCTTGCACAGCCGATCTCCCTGACCTTTAGAGCCGCTTCCAGGTCGCGCACACCACCGGCAGCCTTTACCTGCACCTTTTCTCCAGAATTTTTCCGCATAAGTCGCAGGTCTTCCAACGTTGCTCCGCCGCCTGCGAAACCGGTTGAGGTCTTGACAAAATCGGCCCCGGCTTCTTCTGAGAGCCGGCAGGCAATCTTCTTTTGCTCATCGGTAAGGTAGTAATTCTCGAAAATCACTTTGACCACTACGTTGTGACGGTGGCCCGCCAACGGCGGGTTTTGATCCAAACCAGCTTTGCTGGCCTCAACAACCGCCTGGATGTCCTTCTTGACGTAGTCGTAGTCACCGCTGAGAAGTCTGCCGATATTAATCACCATATCCAGCTCGACCGCACCGTCTTTGATGGCCTGCTCGGCCTCGAAAACTTTCGTCTCGGTCTTGTTATAGCCGTGCGGAAAGCCGACAACTGTGGTTGTCTTGACATCTGAATCCTGAAGTAACTCTTTGACTAATGCTACTTCAGATGGACGGCAGCAGACCGTGGCAACCTTATACTTCTTTGCAATCTGGCAACCTTTGCGAACATCTTCCTCGGTCAGCTCAGGTCGCAGCAGCGAGTGGTCGATCATTTGTGCAATATCATCACAAGTGTAGTCCATAAGCACCTCCTGAACCCCGCTCATTCGTTGGGCTGGGCTCACACAGTGAATTGTGATTCAAATTCAGCACTCCACCTGTGCCTGCGCCACCTGTGTCGAGGCAAACACAGGTGCAGGCAGCGGTGCTCTACAGCTTGGGGTAGAATAGGCAGAACATATATCATAAATAATCCCACGGCAAGGAAAAAACCTACGAATTTCCTATCCATGGAGGATTATCAAAGAATACCCAATTATTGTGACGAGTGTGTTCGTGGAGCCAAATCGATGCCCTTTTTCAGTGGACAACAAACCTGCTGTGACCACGGAGCCAAACAACATCAACATCCATAATGGTGCTACTCGTGCCTCAGAGCAACGATTGGGTCCACATTGGCCGCGCGAACGGCCGGATACAGACCAAAGAGGATGCCTATCGTCATGCTGATTAGAAGCGGCAGTAGAATTCCTTTCAAGGTTATCACCGTGATCATCCCGGAAAAGTACGTTATTAAGAACGGGATAAGAACGCCTATTCCCAATCCAATGATACCCCCCATAGTCGAGAGAACTACGGTCTCAATAAGGAACTGATAGATAATCTGCCTCCGCTTTGCACCGATGGCGCGCCGGATTCCTATTTCACGGGTGCGTTCGGTAACGGAGGCCAGCATGATATTCATAATCCCGATTCCGCCTACAAGCAAGCTGATACCGGCGATTGAGCCCAGGACGATATTAAACGTTCGCTTCGTCGCCTCGGCCTGCTTGAGTAACGCCAGAGGAACGCTCACTACATAATCCTTTTTCTTATGAAACTGCTCCAGCATCCTTTCGATTCCTGCCGCTACGGACTCAACTTTTTTGGGCTCATCCACCTGGACAATGACCTGGTGCAGCTCTACCATTTCCCGTTCGTCCCCGCCCGAGGTACGTTTCGTAAATATGTCGCCGAAGTATATGCGCGCCACCTCGATTGGAATGTAAACATCTACTTGCTGGTCTGGAATCTGGATGTTTCCAGCCTGTCCGCTTTCGCTTTTGACGATTCCGACAATCTCGAACTGGTCCCCCCCTATGCTGATGGTCTGGCCTATGGTATGCTCTGTAGCCAGGATTTTTCGGGCGCCGAACTCGGTAAGCACCGCCACGGGGGCTTGTTTGGCCTCATCGGATGGTAAAAGCACACGCCCTGCAAGGACCTCGCGGGGCACAAGCTTGAACCACTCAGGTGTCGTTCCAACGACCCGTAGTTCCATCGCTCTTTCGCGCAAACGTGAGTCCTTTCGCATCAGCTTCACAGGCGCCGTCTGTTGAATGTCGTGGAAACTCCCGGTGATTCTGGCATAATCTTCGTATGTAAGCCCGTAAATGCTCATGTGGGAATGTTGGGTGCTGGTCTGTTCCTCCTCTGCTGATTTGACCGATGAAACGATGATATTGTTACTGCCGAGCTTCCGTATCTGCTCAAGTGCCTCTTTGCTGGCTCCCTCCCCAACAGATAACATAGCTACTACGCTGCCCACGCCGAAAACAACACCCAGCATAGTCAAGAACGACCGCAGCTTGTGAAGCAGCAGATTCTCGATTCCGAGCCATATATTTCTTATAATTTTAGTTTGTTTCATTCGAGCTCGTTTCAATTCTGTCAACCACCCCGTCAATCATGTGCAGCCGGTTCCGGGCGTATGCGGCGATATTCGGCTCATGTGTGACCATAATGATAGTCTTTCCCTGGTGGTTCAAATTCGCCAGAACCTCCATAATTTGCTCACCCGTTGTCGAATCCAAATTCCCGGTGGGTTCGTCTGCAAAAATGACATGAGGATCATTCTGGCAATGGCGACTCTCTGCATTTGGCCGCCGGAAAGCTCCGTCGGACGATGACCTACTCTGTCTGCGAGCCCTACTTGCTCTGCGAGCTCCTTTGCACGCGCCGCACTTTGCCGTGCATCCAAACCCAGATAGTAAAGCGGCAGCTCAATATTTCTTTGGACAGTCAGTTGAGGTATCAGGTTGAAACTCTGGAATATGAATCCCAGGTACTTGAGCCGAAACTCGCTGAGCGAATCATCGTCGAGCTGACTTACATCCTGACCGTCAAGATAATAAGAGCCGGATGTCAAGCGGTCGAGACATCCGAGGATATTCATCATAGTGCTTTTACCTGAGCCGCTCGGTCCCATGATTGCCCAGAAGCTGCCCTTGTTGAACGAAACGCTAATACCTGCAAGTGCTTTGACTTGCTCTGTCCCCATTTGGTAAATCTTGCGAGCGTTATCAAGCCTTACGATTTCCTCGTGATTGTTGGACAAAGCTTGTTCACCCATCTATTGGTTCCTTTCCGAGCCCTGAGGTCTCTGGCTTGCACCCTGCCTCTGGCCCGCTCCTTGCCCCGAGCCTGTGCCCTGAAAACGCTGCCGTATCTTTTCTCGTTCCTCCGGCGACATGTTTTCGAAACGCTTTCGCATTTCTTCCATCTGTTCTGGTGAGGGTATCTGAGAGCTTTCTCCACTCGTTTGTTCCCGTCCGAATTCACCTCTTCCGGGTCCCATCGGCTGCTCTTGTTCTTGCCGGGGTGGACCTCCAATATTATCCGAAGGCATATCTAATTCGGTTCCATTGGCCTCTTTGAGTTTCTGATTCACCCTCTGCTTTAAGATATCGGAGTCACCAAGGGCATTGGGCGAGCCGGTGCCCCCTATCTGTGAGCCAGGCTCAATAGTTGCGGCTTTAAGCGGAGGCGTCATCAAAACAACTTCTCCTTCCTCAAGACCGCTAATGACTCTGACCATTTTGTTATCATCCAAGCCAATCTCAACCTTCCGCTCCTCAAGGAGGCCGTCCTTAACAACGAAGACAGTGTGCTGCCCCGCAACTCGTATGACCGCTGTAACCGGTGTATACACTGCATCCTCATACTGCGCTACGATAATCTCAGCCTTGCAGCTCATTCCCGTGCGCAGCGCGGTGTCGTTGTCTTCGAGGTATATGTCCGTGGGATATATCTTAAGGTCAGGATTCATCCACATACTCCGAGCGTCCGGCAGAGGCGCGATAGTACCCACGTGGCCCAGGAACTTCTTGCCCGCCAGCGCATCAATCGTAATGACTGCGGGAAGCCCCACCCGGACTTTTTCAAGGCTCGTCTCATGAATATTCACCTGAGCTTTCATCGATGCGGCGGTAGGCAGGTTTATCAAGTCCTGCCGCTCGGTGACCTCGACACCTATGTCCATCGGCTCTCGACGGTCGAAGGGACCACGCTGTCCGGAAGTGGTTGCATAAACCACCATTCCGTCCATTGGGGCATATATCTTCGTTTTTCCGAGCTGGTCCACGATTTTCGTTAACTTCTCTGCCTGACGCCTATACTCAAGCTCTTTGGCCTTAAGGTCCGCATCCGCCTGTACAACATCGGCTTTGGCCTTACGCTCCGTCCGCTCGAGCGCCATCTTAGCCTGGTGGGCGTCGCTTTCGAACTGTGCTATATTTCGATGGTAGGTGAAATCCTCCAATAACTTTTTGCTGTTCTCTGCCAGCACCAAGTTGTTATTACTGCGAGTTACAGCCAGCTTGTCAGCCTGCCATTCAGTCTGTGAGATGTACTTCTCCTCGTACAGCTTTTGCGACCACGTGAGAGTCTCTTCGGCTCGCGTAAGCTCCTCTTGTCTCAGAGTTATTTCGTTTTCAGCAGCCGTCTTTTCGTTTGGATACTGTCCCTCTTTATATTGCTGCAGATCCTGCTGAGCGAATTCCAGAGTCAACTTGGCTACGTCAACATCACTCTGAGCCTGATTCTTCACTACGGCGAGGGTCTCCTGAGCATTGATGAAAGCGGCCTCGGCCCTCTGAACCTGAATGTCCTGGTCAATCCTCGCGTCTTTGAGGGTACTGTCGTCCAGTTCGACCAGCAGATTTCCGGCCTTGACCATAGTGCCGTCCGGAACGAGGCTCAAGATAGACGTTCTTCCCTCGACCTCGTTCCTCAGAGTGATTTGCTCCCGCGGCTGAATCGTGCCGGACTCCAATACGCTGATGGTCAGAGTGCCCC
>Ga0315539_1003245_pt1 | contig 11476 bp, 7 predicted proteins | sample SalMarSW160150MG_FD_203097 | JGI IMG/M metagenome (GOLD analysis project Ga0315539, IMG submission 203097) | Salt marsh sediment microbial communities from the Plum Island Ecosystem LTER, Massachusetts, United States - Salt Marsh Sediment SW1601-150 ... | reverse complement strand
GAGAAGAAATTAAGTGAAATTGTGCAGGAGCAGCCGGAGCTGGAAAGCAATATCCAAAAGCTGGAGGAAGACTACGACAACGAGATTTTCAATAGTGAAATGGCCGATTTGAAAAAATGGCTCGAGCAGAAGGGAATCAGGGTCGATTAAGAGCTTATGTGCCTATAAGGCACTGAACCAATTTCAATACCTTTTAGCCCCCGGCACTGTCGGGGGTTCTCATTCCTTTGCACTTTTATATAGCCCCCACCCCGCGCGGTGGGGGTCACTTTTGTACTTTTTTACCCACCCCGGCACTGTCGGGGGTTCTCATTACTGCGAAGCATGTGCCTGCGAAAGTAGGTGGTGGGAATCCATAAGAAAATGTCATAGCAACTTAGACGAATGGAATGACGGTGATGGATATTAGGGTCATATTTGCCGGACATGAAAGAATTTTATGAAATATCCGTTCAGTTGCAAGATCTTAAAGGGTTGCGTGCGATTCTCGTGCTTCGGCTACGCTCTGAGCAGGAATCCACGCGAAATACCCTTCACAATATCCCCCAACGGCCTTCATCGCCGTTGTGTTGTTGCTTTGGCAAGCTCTTCAAAGTTGAGAGTCAAGAAGGTTTCTATGTCAATCCGCTTGACTTTAAGATATTTCCAAGGCTGCCCAGACAATTTTTCGACGTTCTCACACCACCGTTGAGCTTCTCTGTCCTTTATTGGCACTTCTGCGCTTTCCATTCCTCCTTTAGTCTCGACCAGATACATTTCGCGTTCTGCCTTCACGATGAAGTCAGGTATGTAGTAGTGCAGATAGCCATCATCGTCATAATAGGGGATGTGTAGCGGATGTCTGGAAAGCACCTTTGTGAAAGCCTGTACTTTGTCCTTTTGATCAAGATAGGTCATAAATTCCCTTTCGAAAGGACCGCGTCTAGGATAGGGAAGGACATCAAAGACCGACTTCTTTACTTGCGTCACTGGCTCAGAGGTATGAAAGGCTAGTGTCTCGCTCACCTTGAAGTGTCTCGGTATGCTGGTCTTTTCTTCCTTTCTGGAAAGAGAATTTATTTCTGTGCAAAAGATGTCAATTAGTTTTTCTCTTATCGGAATGTGATTAAGCTTCTTCGTAACTTCTGGATTTTTACCATCCACACACTGGTCAAAAAGGTAATTTTCGATATAAACTCTTACTTTCGGCACAAGCTCAGCAAAGATACCTAAGGCACCAGCCTTTGTGGTGATAGCTTTACAGATATAAGACAGGTAAAGAGAGAAACTCTCCGTATAATCAAAAGCCAAAATCTTTTCCCTAACAACCTTCTGCTCCAGCAAATCTTTCTCCCGATATAACACCTTGGGCAATTCAATTTCCGATAGTATGAAGAGGCTTGAGGGAAGCTGCGCTACATCCAGTTTTGTAAAGTCCGGTACAGTGCGGCAAAGTCCGCCTTCCACAATTGGAATTTCTATATCAAACTTAACTTTTTCTGGATTAACTTTAACGAGATTGCTTGGTTCGTAAGCATTATTAGCACTCGTAAAATCGGCGATTAACTCGCCTTTGGCAATTTCAGCCTCCCAAAGCTGACGAAAGCGCGGATGGTCAAGAACAATAAGCTTTTCGTCCCAGCTATCATTATTCGGGTTGACCCTGCGGAGGCCCCTTCCCAGAGTCTGTTCCGCCAAGACTGGAGAATCGAAGGCCCTTAGAGGAACGATAACACAGACGCTTCTAACGTCCCAGCCTTCTTTCAGCATCATCACGCTGACAATGATTTCATAAGGATTGTCTGGACTATCTATTTTTCTGGCTGCTTCTCTAGCCTCTTTTATATGCTTTTTTGACTTGATGAAACCTTTATTATCTGTGTGGATCACCAATACCTTGCCTTCATAACCCTGGCTCACGAAATATGCACCCACTTTATCAGCGTTTTTTGTGGTGTCAGTCATGATGAACAGGACCGGCTTCTTATTCGTAGCCTTGAACTCTTGTTGGAGTTCTTTAAGCCTTGTGACTCCCGTGTCAATGTGAAACCGGTTCCTTTTAACAAAGTCCCTATCCAAGGATTCAGGGACATTCTCAAGCTCACCGATGCGCGGCCGTTTCACAATTTTGTCTCTGATGGCCTGTGCCAGCGGGTAGTCATAGATAATATGCGGAAAGAGATTACCTCGGAGGTCTTTTGGGGTAGCCGTAAAGTCTAATTGCATAACGAGGCCATCTTTGCCACGTTCTTTAAGAAATGAATCCAGATAAGCGATGACTTTGTTCCATTCCAAGTCATCGCTGTGCACGTGGTGGGCCTCATCGTTTAAAACCATTAGGTCGCTATAGCCAGAAAGCTCAGTACGTAAGGAATCATACATCACTTCCTCTTCGTCCTTCGGTTTAGGACCGAGAAGCTCGTCTAACGGATTAACCGCGCCCTCACTTTCTCTCTCATAAAGCTGCTGGATGTTAGTCAAGTGCAAGACAGACTTAGCGGTTCTCGGGATAACCTGACTCTGTAGGATGAGCTGAAGGTCAAAGTCAGCGTGCCATTCGGGGGGGATAAAAGGGAAATTGTTGAAAATGGCGTTGTGTGCAAAGCCACTTTTATCGATTATGCCTTCTTCTACGGTTCCGTTTAGTCTGTCAAGGACTATAAGGTTCGGAGCGAGGAGAAGGAAGTGACTGGCATATCGTGCACCGTTATTGGTATTGAAAAGTCTATTGAAGTATTGCCAAAGCATTGCCATAGCCATAACCAAGGTTTTGCCGGAACCCGTAGCCATCTTGAAGCAATACTTGGGCCAGACGTCTTTTGTAGGGTCAACGGGAATACCGACCTGAAAGGCCCTCGCTAGGTCATAGAGGCTTTGATATCTGCAAACCTCATACAAATAGACCAAGGACTCAAACGCTTGCCTCTGGCATACCCAGAACTGAAAACGCGAGCCGTCGGCTAAAACATGCTCCTCTTTGAACCAGAATTCAAGCAGCCTTTTACTAACAGGGCTTGTTCCGTCATAATTAGCTTGCCGCCAACTCCGGACGGCCTGTTTAATTTTTTGGTCCAGCTCAATATTTGCCATTAGGAAGCCCTAACACTCACAAGCTGGTTCGTGTCGTTGCCGAAGATGTCCACCACCTTAACTAACACTTGGTATTTCCCTGCTTTTTTATATGCGAAAGAGCATTTTGTCTCAAGTGTCGCGTGCCGGCGTGTCTTGAAGGACTGCCAAGTATTGTGGAAGCCCCCATGATTGTAATCAAAATCAACAGCCCAGTAATCGATGTAGTCGGTAAACTTCTTTGTGTTCTCTCTTACCTCTGCTGGCAAATACTCAGGATTTGAGATGACAAAGTCTTTTAGACCAATCGCCAACATCTTTCCACTCAATTTCTTTTCCAACGCGAGATAGTTCAGGTCAAAGAACTTAAGCTCCTCTCTTGCAGCATCCCTCACCTCTAAAGTCTCCCGCGGGATCTGCACCAGCCGAACCTTCACCGAGTATTCGTCCCCGATCCTGTCCACGAGGTCATGAAGGCCCATTTCAAAGTCCCAACCGAGGACATCGACCGACCTTATGCCTGCCGAAGCACACTCTTTGAGGGCATCTGTTATCTCGCGTTCAGTCACTATCGAGTCAACATGCCCAATATGCACTATTCTACCTGCTTTCTTGCCGTGGAGTGTGGAATATCCTGACATCGATTCAGCACGGTAGAGTTTAAGAACAAAATCAACGTAGTGCCTGACGCCATTCTCTCTGAGTTTCGCCTTCTGGTACCTGCCCAGGTTCAAGACCTCAAAGGGCTTGCAACCCGAGATATCTAAAAGCCGCTTACGAGTGGTATGGATTGCAAACTTGGAAAGGTCCGACATTATCCAGCGCCTGCCAAGCTTCTCCGCTACCGCTCCGACTGTGCCCGAGCCGCAGAAAAAGTCAGCTACAAGGTCTCCTTCCTTAGAAGAGACTTTGATGATGCGCCTTGCAAGGCTTTCGTTTTTCTGGGTGGCAAATCCAGTTTTCTCTGTCGAGAAGCTCTTGATTTGTATCGAGTCTAAGCTGTCTTCGCCTTTCAATTCAAACTCAAAACGATTGGCGTTCCATACATCTTCTATTGGATAGCCTTTCCCTGTGGTTTTTACTCCTCCACGGCGTGTATAGCCACCAGGGTAGGGGACGTACTCTTTGTTAAAGATAAAATCATTTGGATTTTTGACGTAATATAGTATTGTGTCATGATTTCGTATCCAATTTTTTACACCGGCCTTATACCCAGAAATCCACCCGATTCGCCAAATTATTTCCCGCTGGAAACAGGCCTTGCCAAAAATTTCGTCCATTATGAGCTTTACATAGTGACCTACGTGGGCATCCAAGTGAACATAAATGGAACCGTTATCAGACAGCAGTTCCCACATCAGCACCAGCCGGTCATACATCATCTGAACATAAGAATCCAAACCCTTTCCCCAGGTATCCCTATAAACTAATTCCTCAATAATTGTCTCTTTTTTCTCCCACTCTGATCCGTCGAGACTCATCTTGTATCGAAAGTTATACTTTCTATCAGATGCAAAGGGCGGGTCCATATATATGAGGTTTATTCTCCCCGCAAACTCAGGCAATAAACTTGCCATGATGTATTTGTTGTCGCCCCAGATCAGCTTGTTTCTCCAGCCAGGTATCGCCTCCTTGCGCTGCCTCAAAAGAGCTCCGTTGTCCCTACCCGCCATAGACTCGTTGATTGTCTCTACGGTTTGAAACGGCAGGATGACTCTGTCCACCTCGGTCGTCTTTTCCGGCCAGTAGAGTCCGGTATGATCAACTTCGTTGCCTTTTTCAGCGTTCTTTACTGCGCGGCCGGTTTTTGCTCTGCTGTTGTTTGCTTTCGTTTTTCTCGCCTTCATCTCGCAAAACCTCGTCTTTGGTATGCGCGCTTTATCGGCAGTATTTGGACGCCGGATAAGTAAAAAGTCCAACACAAGGAAGAAGACGCAGGGTCCAAAAAAACGTAGGACAACACATGAAAAGAGCACAAGGGATAGTGCAAAAGGCCAAAAGAAGAAGGCGGCTGGCCAATAAAATAAGGCAGAACGCAGGAGAAACAAGGAAAAAGTTCAAAGGCCCGGATTTCGAACACGGGCGGCCAAAAAAAGACCACTTTTGGTCATTTTTTTGTTGACATTGTTTGATAGTATGTTAAAATACCAGTATATTAGCCAGCAGGCTAACATAAACCACCAGTAGGCGGCAGATATAGCGGAGAACCGCACGTTTTCGTATCAGCAGATACACGCCAAAAAGCATTATCTGTCAAGCCAGACAAGGTTTTGAACATTTAAATTTATGTAATTTGGATTTGTTTAGTATTTAGGATTTCAAACTACCAGATAACTCCTTATGCAACAATATCTTATCATCAATCGTCTGTATTCTGTCTTCTGTATTCTGTCTTCTGTCGTCGGCCCTCTACATCTGTCGAGGACTCTCTACAAATCAACCCTTTTTATGCAAAACAAACCCAATTTCCGAAAAGCCGAAATGAACGTATATATCTATAATACAATGACTTATGAAATATTTATCCCGCTGGCGGGGCAAAAAAACAAACCCAATTCAAACCCAATCTCCGAAAAGCCAAAATGAATGTAAACTCAATTATAACAAAGGATTACAGAAAAAAAGGTGATTTTGTAGTCCGAATAAACAAACCCAATTTCGTTAAAGGCCCAAAATGAACGTAAACTTATATGTTATAAAGGAATATGAAAATGAAACCGCCTTCCGGCCCAAAAAAACAAACCCAAAACAAACCCAATTCAAAGCTTGTCCTGAGCGCATTGAGTTTACCCTGAGTGTAATCGAAGGGAATGGGCCAATTTCCGAAAGGCCAAAATGAGCTTAAAATCGCTTGCCGGAAAATCCGGCCAAATTAATTTCAACAAACCAAAAAAAATTCTGGACAATCTCGAAAGGAACGATTAAAATAACGGTTTTAGATAAATTGTCAATTTCAGGTTAGTTTTAATTAGAGGTATCTAATTATGGCACATAAAAAGGGACAAGGCTCTTCGAGGAACGGCAGAGACAGCAATCCGCAGTACAGAGGCGTAAAGCTGTTCGGCGGCCAGAAGATTTCCGCCGGCTCAATCATCGTCCGCCAGTGCGGTACAAAGTTCTTTCCCGGCTCCAATGTCGGTATGGGCAGAGACTTCACATTATTTGCCACCTCAGATGGGACAATCCGTTTCCAGGGCCGAAGAGTGCATGTCGTCTGATAAAAAACTAAAAATACCTGGTAAAGCAAGTAGGATGGTTTTACGCCATCCTTTTTTTATATACAATACGCAATAAGATATACGCAATACGCAATACGAGAACTATGTTTATCGACGAAGCGCAAATCCAGGCTAAGGCGGGCGACGGCGGTCACGGGTGCATCAGCTTCCGCCGCGAAAAGTTCATCCCCAAAGGCGGACCCGACGGCGGCGATGGGGGCAGAGGCGGCGACGTCTATTTCCAGGCCGTTGAAAATCTCGATACCCTATTAGACTTCGCCGGCAAACATCACTGGAAGGCCGGGAACGGTCAGCCCGGCTCAGGCAATAACAAGCACGGAGCAAACGGCCAGGACCTGACAATCAAAGTCCCGCCGGGCACACTAATTTACGATATCGAACTGGATTTACTTCTCAAAGACCTTGACGAGGTTGGGCTGAAAGTACGTGTCTGTCGCGGCGGAAAAGGCGGAAGAGGCAATAAGGCCTTTGCGACAGCAACAAATCAGACACCGAGAAATGCCGAAGCCGGCAAAAAAGGCCAGGAAAGAAATATCCGGCTGGAATTAAAACTCATCGCCGACGTGGGCCTGGTCGGCATGCCGAACGCCGGCAAAAGCACGCTCATTTCCCGCTGCTCAGCGGCCAGGCCGAAAATAGCCGACTATCCTTTCACAACGGTCGAGCCGGTGCTCGGCATTGTCGAATTGAGCGATTTCCGCCGGTTCGTTATGGCCGACATCCCCGGCCTGATTGAAGGCTCTCATAAAGGTGCAGGATTGGGCGTTGAGTTCCTCAAACATATAGAAAGAACTAAAATAATAGCTCACATTCTTGATATCATGCCGATGGATGGTTCCGACCCCGTGGAAAATTATAAAGCAATCCGCCACGAATTAGAGCAGTACAGCAAGGCCTTAGCTGGAAAACAGGAAGTTATCGTCGCCAATAAAACAGACCTCGACCCGGATGGAAAAATAGTAGAGGATTTGAGGAACAAGTTAAACAAAGATATCCACCCAATCTCAGCAGTTACCGGTTCCGGAATCAAAGAACTGACCGAATCCCTGTGGCAAAAGGTCAGAGTACATAAAGAATAAATACTCCTTTGAAAGCGTAAAAGACAAGCCGAGCTAAAAACAGCCCGACCTTCCTTCGCTATATCAGGTCAACGACTCACTCAATAGCCTTAAGTAGATTGTCCGGATCGAAGGTTCCCTCGGGAAACTCAGATACCATCTTAACAAAAATGGTCTCCACGTTGGTGACTTGGCGTGATATCTCTGCTCCGTCTATGTCCCTCTCTATCAGCGTCAATTCTATTCTGCTCGGATACCACGATCCATTTTCCGTCCGCGCCATTTCCCGGACGTCTCTTATGAGTCGGCCATCATTTCTTTTGACACATATGTAATCATGCTCAGGATCAAAGTAAAATAGAGACCCCATAGCTTTCAAGCCAATCAAATTGTTTTGCTCGGAATACTCGTCTTCGAATATTTTACCCATTGGCAATACGATGGGCCACGCATAACCACCAATGTCTCTGATGCTACCCAAACCTCTCTCCTTTCGATATGAAGGTTCCTTCCCTCTCCTTACCAAATGTCTGTATTTACCGTCCCACAAGCTGATCGAGTCTGGTCTGTGACTATCGTCGTGTTCTATCCGATGTAAGAAAGAATCGAAATCCTTTTCAATCTCTTTTTCAAAAAGATTTCTATCCGCAAACATAAATCCATATGAAAAATGCAGATACTTGAAAAACCGTCCAGCTTTTGCCACATTCCCATCTATATAATTCACATAGACTCCACTAACCACTGATGAGGGATCACCACCAATTACAATTATAATATAAGATGAAAAATTCTCCCGATATCTGCTACATATATCTACCATTTCCTTTGCTTCCATGGTCGGAAGATTATTTATCACGGTAACGTCTTTCGGGACTCCCAAATCATAGATGTCCTCAGGCCCATTGTCCGGATAATGGCAGAACCCTTCCATAAAAACTGTGTTCCGTCTTTGCATATCTTCTGCCTCTATTTTAATACTTCTTGGCAGATTATCATCCGCACCTGTCACGATTCTAAAACGTGCTGTTCTATCATCTTCCTTTCCCACAAGCTCATATACATTTAGCAGTTCCCCTTGAGATTCCTCGGCATGTCGACTTATACTCAAATCGCTCAACAATTCAGGGCCAAATATAGCACTCAAGTAATTCCAGGGAGGTTCATTTTCGTTGCTAAACTCGTCTCTCTCGTAGTAAATCGTGACAGTATTGGCTGCGCTTTCGTATATTTTCCGTTGCCGATTTAGATAATTACGCCAGAAAGCCCCCGAATTACTGCGGCCTGCTACGATTTTCCTTTCCGGCATGAGCCAATACTCACATGCAGAATCACTTATCTCTTCATCTTTCACGCTTAAGGTTAAATGCATCCACGGCACATTGTTGATGGTTTCCCTCACTTGCGCAAAGGCAATACTTGCCATATCAGGCGCCCCACCGAACTGATAAATAACCATTATTACTGCGATGATTATTACCACCGCAGCGGCTAACTTTGTTATTCTACTTTTTATGATTGTTCCGCATATATTTGGTTCAGAAGAAACCAATTGTGTCTTTTCGGGTTTGTCGAGCGCCGTTAAGGCGTCGTTGATAATCCGGTCATCGAGGTTCGAATTGACCGTAATGGCTGATTTGGCAAACAATTTCTTTATTTTTTCTGCTGAGCTCATTTTTATATCTCACTATCAAGGATCGACCGCAATTTGCGAATTCCATACCTGTATCGACCCTTAACCGTATTGACAGAGATGCCCAGGGATTTAGCAATAATCCTGAATCTCATTTGGCCGTGTATATGTAACACAATCACTTCTCTTTGCTCATACGGCAGCCTGGCTAATGCTGAACTTAACAGCTGCAGTTCTTCGTTGCAAACGATGAGCCGACCCGGGTCTCTCAAATCTAACGTCTTCGAGCAATTCTGCTGCAAACTTGCAGCCTTTGTCCGGCTTTGCTTCTTCCGCATCAGGTCACGAACACGATTGGCGACGCATGTAGCCAAATAAGCTTTAAGACTGCCGGTCAGCTTAAAGTTCTCCGAGTTCTGAGCAAAGGCTACGAAAACATCATGAACGGCATCTTCTGCAATATTAACATCATGTGAAAGAGCGATAGCCAAAATAAGTAAACTATCTCTATACTGTTCATAGATATTATGCAGAGAATCCCTGCTTTCTTGTTTGCACCTCATCACAGATAACCTGTCTGTCATTGAGACAATCTCATATATGAGCGATGAACGTTCACCACTCATATAACGATTCAGACGGCCTTTTGGGTATAAAGAAAATTGGATATTTGGTAATTTTAGGGGATTTCTGGCTGAAAAGACATGAAAAAGGCCGGGCCATAGCAGCCCGGCCCTTCGGAAATCACTTCCTCTCCGTCAGTCACCGAACATTAGGCAAGTTACTTTTGCTCCGTAAGCCACGGAATCTCAGGTAAATCATTCGGCTCAACATCACGTATGCTCAGGTCGCCGTAGATTACTCTGTAGGTTTTTGAGTCCGGCGGTTTCCACCAGCATACAGGTGTGTTCGCATCACCGAGTTTGACATCTTCCCCCACGTATTGATAGTCACTACCTTCAGGCAATCGCTCTATAAATTCACAGCCCAGGGTACTCTTGTTGGCTTCCTCGTCCGACCAGCCCTCGGTTTTCTCAATCGCTGCTTTACATTTCTTTCTTACTTCTTCCGTCAAAGGCCTTCCGCCCATGTACCGGGTATTAAACTTACCGTCCAGATACTTTGGATACACGGCCAATCCTTCAATCAGATGTTTTTCAGTCAGCTCGAAAGGTGTTTGTAGTCGCTGAGTCTTAAGGTCCAAAAGACAGTAATCCGCCGGAGGTTCGAAGAGTTGGTCATCCAGCTCCATGTCAAACATAATGTCACTCCTTAATGCCCTCCATCTGTCCCCATTTTCTTCTGATATTTCCTCGATTTGTATCGGAAGAGCGGTGTCCGGGTCGGCCCAGACGGTGATTTTCCTGTTCTGGCTGGAAATTTCAAAGCAAATAGTCTCACGTCCGTTCAACTTAACCCGGCCGAGATTCTTCTCAGTACCGTCTCGAAAATCTCTTTTTAATCTCTCATACGCATGGAATTCATAACCACCCGGAGAACCTTCATCATCGTTAATTACCGCCATTTTTGTATTTGGATACAAAGTCATACGCTTGTTGCTCTTTGCGTTACGTATAGCCACCTTGTATTTATAGGGACTCTCTATTACATCCGACCGGCAGAGGTACGGCTCCTTAATTCTCATTTTGAATACCTCTTTGATGTCACCTTTTTCAATCTCAAAAATGTACATCACTTTTCGCGCTGCCTCGATGTTTTCGAGCACATCCGCCCATCCCACAGTCGTAACGCCGACTGGCCCCATAAACAGATAAATGCCAACAAACACACCGGTAATTATAATCGCCGCAGCGGCCAACTTTGTTATTTTAACTTTCATAGTGTCACCTCTTATAAATAGTTGTAGAAGGTTAATCAATCTATTGCACTTGCGCTGTTCGGAACGAGCAGGCAGTGATGCCATAAGTTTGTCGCGAAGTTGGTTGTGATTTTGGTTAAACGGCTCATACGCTTTATTCAAATCATTGTCCAACGGCGTTTTCATCGGATATTCTCCTGTTCTCCAGACATTAACTTTTCCAGGCGTTTGCGTGCTCTTTCGAGGACGCGATAGAATCCCGACCTCGATAGTCCCATTGTCCGGCGGGCGTTATCGGCCGAGCTGCCCTGGAGATAGAACGTATGCAAAGCCAGCCTTTCCTTTTCCGGCAGTGTTGTAATCATTTCTCGAAGCCGTTCTATCTGACCGTCATTTGACGGGTCGGCAATAATTGAAGCGACATTTTTTAACTCAGGTTTCATATCCCGATACCGCAGCTTACGACGCTGCCATTCTTTACATCGCAGCCGGGCAATTCCAATCAGCCACTTTCCAAAACGATCCGGATCTCGCAAGTGGCCCAATTTTTCATACGCCCGCATAAATACGTCCTGTGTAAGGTCCTGGGCGTCGGCAAGATTGCCGGTCATATCGTAACAGACAGCCCGAACCAGCGGCGCGTAACGGTCATAAAGTTTCTCATAAGCTGCTTTGTCGC
>Ga0315539_1003242_pt1 | contig 11483 bp, 11 predicted proteins | sample SalMarSW160150MG_FD_203097 | JGI IMG/M metagenome (GOLD analysis project Ga0315539, IMG submission 203097) | Salt marsh sediment microbial communities from the Plum Island Ecosystem LTER, Massachusetts, United States - Salt Marsh Sediment SW1601-150 ... | reverse complement strand
TCAGACTCCCTCGATTCGATTGGAAGGAAGACTTACAGCGGAAGAGATGAGATATGGTTTGGAACGGACATGGGGATTTTGGGATACAATCCGGTCACCGATGAGAGAATGGTTTATCAAAGCAAAATCAACCTTCCAGAGGCAAATGTGATCAAGTTGGCTTGCGGCAAAAGATATGTATGGGTGGCGACCGGAAATGGGGTGTTGAGATTGGATAAGAAACTTGAACTCTGGACAGAATACAATAAAGAGGATGGTCTTCTGGATGATTTCGTGCAGGATTTAGTACTGGATGGAGATTACATCTGGTTCGGTACGCCGGAAGGGGTCACCAGATTCTTCTGGAACAACCCGAGATTGAGGGATTACTAAATTCCTCCGGGAATGAAAAACCTCTCTGTATGGCGGCGCGCAGGGCATACGTGGCGAAGAGCGCCTCAGACAAGGTATCTGACAGGAGCCTGAGGAAAACATATGAAGCAGCGCATTCTGCTACAGGATATCAATCTCTTTGATACAGAAAACGGTGTTTTCAGACACAATGTGGATGTCCTAATTGATGATGGGATAATCAAAGAGATAGGCAAGGTTGGTCTCAGAGATGAAGAAGACCTGACGCAGATTGATTGCTCGCACAGGTTCGCCCTTCCCGGACTTTTCGAATGTCATGCACACCTGGCTCTCTTGACGTCACAGGATGATGAAACAAAAAGGCAGATAATCGAGGACTTCGGCTCAACAGAAGGATACGAAACAGAAAAGCAGGTCCTAAGAGAATTCGTGGTCAAAGGAATTACTCAAGTTCGGGACGTTGGTGGTCCTGTTAAGAGTCTCATGAATTTGCAGGATCAAATTTCAAATGGAGGATTCTTGGGTCCCGACATATTCTACGCTGGACCAATGCTTGAGAAGAGTCCGTTACTCTGGGAAGAACACAATAAGGCTCTGCCTGGATTTACCGTTGCGGTGAACTCCAAACAAGATGCAAGAAACATTATTCAGCAAATATCAAATGAGGGGGCAAGTCTTGTTAAAACGTTCAACAAGTTTGATATCGATGTTTTCAGGTATTTGGTGGAGGAAGCAAAAGAGCACAAACTCCCTGTTACTCACGACCCGGGAACAACATTTTTTCAATCGATTCCCATGGACAGGGGGATCGATTTCGGTGTCAGGTGTTTTGAACATGGCAAAGCTCCCTGGCCGATTGTGTTAACCGATGATTTGAGATCAGAGCATGATAATCTGATAGATGCTGATCCAAAAGATAAGGAGGCCTTCAGGAAGAAGGTTCTCTCGTTAGGCGCCACGTCTGTTTCGCCATCAAAGCTACAAGAATTGACAGACAAGATGCTTCAGAATGATGTTTATTTCTGTGCGACTTTGCATGCCTTCAAATACATGCAAAGACAACAATCCAAAGAACCAGATAAGGACATGCTTGACGTGGTCGAAGTGCTGGATAGGATGCAATATTTTTTCACAAAGGAAATGATAAAACAAGGTGTAAAAATCCTTGTTGGACAGGACGGGCTTATGCCCGAGTTCACATTTGATGAAATGCACTACTTGAAGGAGGCGGGTCTTTCAGAGTCAGAAATCATCAAGGGCGCAACCATATACCCGGCTCAGTGGTTAGGGGTCACCGATCGGTTCGGGTCTATTTCACCAGGCAAAAAGGCAAGTGTTCTAATCCTAAACAAAAACCCCCTCGAGGATATTCGAAATATGAAGACTACTCATACAGTCCTACAGAACGGAAGGATCGTGTTTCAAGAATAGACAGCAAAAGGTCAATTGCATCTTTGCACTGGCAAGGGACACCTGCCGGTTCAACATGAATCGAAATCGCTTACAGTATAAGAATCGGTCAAATGAAGATAGAAAAGATAGGGGAATTCGGCTTAATTGATCTACTCAAGAGAAGGACCTTTTCCCAGGACAAGAGAGTGCTGGTTAGCGTCGGTGACGATGCGGCGGTGATCAAGTCCTGCAAGGACAAACTTTTGATCTTCACCACTGACACCATGGTAGAGAAGGTTCATTTCGACTTGAGATATTCCACCTTCAAGCAAGTCGGTTGGAAAGCCATGGTGGCAAATCTTAGTGACATTGCGGCTATGGGAGGTTTACCCACGTTCGCCTTGGTCACCATAGGGCTTTCGAAATCCATGTCGGTGAAAAATGTGCTCTCAATTTATGATGGAATCACCGCAGTGGGAAAAAGATATAAGTGTAGCGTGATCGGAGGAGATACGGTTTTCTCTCCCCAGGGCGTGTTTGTCTCCATCGCCCTTTTAGGTGAGGTCGAAAAGAAGTTTCTGGTTAAAAGAAGCGGCGCGAAGTCGGGCGATCTTATCTGTGTTACTGGAGATTTGGGAGAGGCGCAAGCTGGTTTGGAGTTTCTGAAGAAAAACCCTCGGAAGAAATCTCCCCTCGTAAGGAAACACCTGAATCCAGTCCCTCGCATCAACGAAGCCAGGGCTCTGGTAAGGAATTTGAAAATAAGCTCCATGATCGACATAAGCGACGGTCTCTCTTCAGAACTCTTTCATCTGACCGAAGAGAGCAATCTGGGCGCTGTAATCTACCAGGACAAAATCCCCATAAGTTCAAAGTGCATCAAAGCTGGCAGTTTTTTGGGAAAGTCGCCCCTCCTTTGGGCGCTTTCGTCGGGCGAGGAGTATGAACTTCTTTTCACTTTAAGCAGAAAGGAATTGCCCAGCTTGGAAAAGGTAGAAAGAAAGATTAAACTCTCCTTGATAGGGGAGATAGTCAGCAAAAAAGAAGGTGTTGTGTTACAGCAGAGATCGGGTAAGATGAGGAAATTGACGAAAACAGGGTTCAAGCATTTCTGAGAATACTTTCTTGTGCAGAACGAATGAGCCACGTTGGGGGCAAACTGCCGAAAACGTCCGGGGCTGCAAACGCTGGTTTTGGCGGCAAGACGCTCGAACGCTTGTACGGACGCTCAAATTCCGCAGAGCCTCAAATGCAGGGGATGAGCACAGAGTTGCGCATAACTGATTCTCCTGAAATATGTTTTTTCAGGCTCCCTCGCTTCTGGACTTGACATAAGCGGACGATTTTATTATTTAGGAGCTTGACGGTTTTCTTAACGACTGACATGGACTATGAGCGGACGGAGCGCAAACACAAAATAGATAGGGAGGTGGAAAGGGTATGGAGAAAGGTTTTCCAGAATGTAAAAAATGTGGCCGAGGCGTTCTGCTGCCCCTCTCGGACTATGGAAGAGACGGAGCAGCCATCACCTATAAGGCCTGGGTCTGTTCCAATCCAGAATGTGGGTTCTCCATTCGTATAGACAATGGCGAAGTAAGTTTCGGAAAGCCCATAGGCTATTCCGAAAAATAGAGGTTCTAGCCTTTACCTGTCACGGCGTCTAAAAATCGCTTTGCGGAAATCTGAGAACTGTTTGCGCTTCGTCTTATCATTATTTGGGTGAATGTCCTCGCCCCAAGGGTGAGGATATTCATCCGTGGCAACATTCGGATATGTGGAAGTTCATTCTTCAAAATTCCGGGTTCAAGATTGTGGCGGTAGTGATGGCAATGCTTCTATGGTTTCACGTGGCCACAGAAAAGGTGTACCAGTATACCAAAAGCTTCCCCGTGGAAATTTCAAACGTTCCTGAGGGACTCGTTATCGCCAGGGAGGTGCCAGGGGAGGTTCAGGCAAAGATTCAGGGAAAAGGAAAGGAACTGCTGAAGCTCCTCTTGATGGAGAAGAGGATTCTTCAGATAGACATCGGGGATTTCAGGGCTGGAGAGAATAACTACGACTTCGAACCCGAGATGATTCCAATGCCTGAAGGGTTGTATCTGAGGGTGGAGGAAATCGAGTCTCCCAAAAGCGTGAGAATAAGCCTCGACCGTTTAATGGAAAAAACAGTCCCCATCCGTTCCCGGATCACGATTGTGCCTGAGGAGGGTTACATTGCCTCCGGCGAAGCAAGTTTGCAGCCCCAGGAAGTTACCATATCAGGACCCAGAGGGTTTGTGAGAAACATCACATCGATTGAGACTGAAGAGAGAGTGTTGGATAACGTGACCGAAGTGGTGTCTGATCGAATAGGCTTAATCCCGCCCGAAGGGCAAAACATAAAGCTTTCCTCAAATGAAGTAAACTTCTCCGCCGGTGTCCAGAAGGCTGTGGGAAAAGAGATAGCAAGCGTGCCGGTGGAGATAGTCAATCTGGCCAGGGGCAGAAAGGTCGAAGTCAGACCGGAGAGCATAAGCGTGGTAGTTTTCGGGGGAGAAGATGTGGTAAACCAGCTGACCAGAGATCAGATAAAGGTAATGGTAGACTGCGCCAATGCTAAAAGGCTCGAGGAAGCCAAACTCCAGCCCCAGGTGAAGCTCCCTCCATTAGTGAGCTTGATAAGAACCGAACCCGACTCGCTGGTGGTCACCGTTCGTTAAGAATCCTTCTTGGAATGCAACAGAGAATAGACTGAGAAGCCAGTCGCCGACCAGATCAAAAATCCCCAGGTACCGCCCCATCTGCTTATGCGCGTAAAAAGAGCGACATTCAAAGAGAAAATCGGGAAGCAACTCGGGATCAATAAATCGGAAAAGATGCATTTCATCTTTTCATCCCGAATGTTCGGTTTACATCCAAATCATGTTAGTCTTGGGTATCGAAACCTCCTGTGATGAGACTGCGGCTAGCGTCGTAGAGGACGGCACAAAGATTTTGTCCAACGTGGTCCTTTCCCAGATGGTCCATAACAAGTATTGGGGAGTGGTTCCGGAGCTGGCCTCGCGCGAACACGTGAAGACCGTGGTGCCGGTGGTGAAAAGCGCGCTGGATGATGCAAATGTGCAGTTGGGAAATATCGACGGGGCGGCAGTCACCTACGGTCCTGGTTTGGTTGGATCGCTTTTGATTGGCTTATCCTTTGCCAAGGCCCTATCCTACTCTTTGCGGATCCCTTTAATCGGCATAAATCATATCGAAGGTCATATCTTTGCGAATTTTCTGGAAAACCCTCATCTCGAGCCCCCTTTGGTCTGTTTAGTTGTCTCTGGTGGACATTCAAACCTGATCTATGTTGAGGACAGGGGTGAATATGAGCTCTTGGGCAGAACTCGGGATGATGCAGCCGGAGAGGCATTTGACAAGGTGGCCAAGGTTTTGCAACTAGGCTACCCCGGAGGTCCCATAATCGATGAGACATCGAAGAAAGGCACGCCGGATTTTGTCAAATTCCCCAGGGCTTATTTAGAGGAGGGAAGTTTCGATTTCTCGTTTAGCGGGCTCAAGACTGCCGTGGCGATCTACGTTTCCAGGTTGTCTGATGAGAAATTGGAGAAGCACAGGATTGACATAGCCGCAAGTTTTCAGGAAGCCATCGTGGATGTCTTGGTGGATAAAGGAATAAAGGCATGTCTTTTCAAGAAGGTGAGGAATATAACCCTGGCCGGAGGAGTTGCCAGAAATAGCCGTTTGAGGGAGAGATTGGAGGCCGAGGCAGGAAAACATGATCTCAAGGTCTTCTATCCCTCTCCAATCCTGTGTACCGATAATGCTGCTATGATTGCTTCAGCAGGAGATTTTCGCCTTTCAAGAGGGGAGAGGTCGAACCTGGATTTGAATGCCGTTCCTTACGCAAAGCTTTGTTAACTGTTCCACTCAATACTTCTGAGCGCGGAACCTCAGCCTGGACGGATTACTCCATTAGAAGAGCAGATTTGGGGCAAGCCTATTGAATCTCCGGTTCAGGCCCCGTTTTGAGTAATCGCTGTTATTGACTTACGAATGATTCTCTGTACCATGACGGAATTGAGCTATGCGTATAAAAGCCGTGAGAGGTCACGGGAACGAATAACCATAAATACCTTTGGCTTCACCAAAAGGATCATGAATCTCGGGGAAGATCTGTTTTGTGGTAGTGGAGTGAAAAAGGGGTAGGGTTCTTGTTATGTGTTTGGTCTTCCCGTCCTGCGGAGGTCAGGCACAAGAAAGAATGTGCCGGAATCTAAGCCGCCCCCTTGCCGTTCAGCATAATCGCAATGGTCTTCAAAACTATGATCAGATCCTCGGTCATATGCCAGTGGCGAATATACTGGAGGTCATATTTCGTCTTGACTTTTACGCTCTCCACGGAAGAGTCATAGCCCGTGCTCACCTGAGCCAGTCCGGTTATTCCCGGCCTCAAGTAGAATCTCTGTTCATAATTCTCTATATGCGTGGAGAAATGTTTGATGAAATGGTGCCTTTCCGGTCTGGGGCCCACCAAGCTCATATGTCCCATGAACACGTTCAGAAGCTGGGGGAGCTCGTCCAATCTCTTCTTTCTCAGAACCCCTCCGACTTTGGTGATTCGACAGTCTCTTTGCCTGGCCCATATCGGTCCGGTTCCTTTTTCCGCACCGTTGACCATGGTCCTGAATTTATAGATGTAAAATGGTTTCCCCAACATATTGTATTTTCTCCTGTCCCCATTTCTTCGATTGGGTCCAACTTGGAAGTTCAGTCTTCTTCTATTGCTCCCTCGCCGGTTTTGTCCAATCCTTACTTGTCTGTAGATTATGGGTCCAGGAGAGTCGAGCCGAATCAGAATTGCCGCGATCAGAAAGAATGGGGAGAATATAACCAGGCAGATTGGAGAAATCAGCAGATCTGCAAATCTTTTTACTCTGAGTCGAGCCCTTTTTGAAATGCCTGGGGAGAAACCGATTTTCTGTTTCTTTTCAGGAATTACCGTCAGCGCCAAGGAAAAAACCGCCAAAAGGATGGGCGAGAGGAGGTATTCTTTCACCCAATAGACGAGATGGACCCTGATGTTGGCTGCCCTCCCGGTCAAGCCCACAACATGTTGAGTGCACCGACTGTTAAGAACGTGTGTTCCATTTATTCTAAGCATCATTCTCCACCCACAGGACTCTGATTCTTAAAGTTCTCTTGCTTCCAAAACAAGTATCCACTGCTCACCTCTCGTTTTCATTTAGCGCTCGTTCGCACGATCAGATGTGCAAAACGCCTGCCTGATCCCCGTTGTTTTGGACCTAAGCCGTCTGGAGGAAGGTTTTTTCTAAGGGAGACAACAGGTTAGCAACGAAGGATGGGGTGATTGCTCAAGGATTCAACACGTGCTATGCAATCATTTTTGTTCCGAGTCAGCAAGAATTCATAAGAGATGCGAAATCTATTTCACATTATGTATAAAGATTGCGCAAAAGGAGAGGAAGGTAGCTGCAAATGGCTGCAATAAGGTTGCACTGGGTTTTTGAGCCCAATAGAATTCCTCTCTCACTCCTGGAGAATACGTCAATTCTGCTTCCTCATTCTTTTTCTCAGAATTAATGACCGGAGACAACGTTCCCTGAGTGGTACAGTCAGGTACAAGGTAATGGGTGCCAGTTTGTGGCTGGGACTTTTTGTGAATTGTCAAAAAGTTCGTCGGGAAGACGGAGCCTTTGATGGTGTCATGGAGATGGGACAAACCTGCTGCTCGTGAGATACGATGGATCCGAGGGAGGAGGCGCGGATGACTTCGGTCACAACCGAATACGACGGCAAATGCAGTAAGTCAGCTTTTGCAGTCCGTTCGCTGCGTTGGAGAGCTGTTTTGGGAACGACGCGGGGTCAGGGCTGACGTTTTGAGACTATGAAGCGGCTGCGACGGATAAAGGCTCTGATCTTTACAACATCTATTCAGAGGCAAATCTGTAAATCAGCGAGAAGTTGTGCAGGTCTCCTAAGTATTTGACAGAAGAGTAGGTGTAGTCAAACTGGAGATTTGAAATTCTTACGCCCCCTCCCACAGTTGGCCTGGTCAAAGGCGGCGAGCTCTGATCTTGGGTTTTATACTCAACACCGCCTCTTGCGAACAAAACGTCTTGAAAGCTGCACTCAATCCCCTGCCGAAATTCTGGCGGGGTATCGGCAAGAAAGTCTATATCCGTGCTTAGAAGAAGGTGATCATTCAAAACCCTGAGGGCGATCCCAGCCCTCAAGTCTGTGGGCAGTGGATGCTTCCTCTCCACGAATTTCAGCTTTGTTCCCAGGTTTCTCAAAGAAAGGCCAAAGGACAAAATGGACAAATCACAAAGAAGTCCAATGTCGAATCCCGCCGCCTGGGCTTTCTCATCTTCTAGTTTTTCCAGAATGGCTTTAGCCGTTCCGCCCAGGGAAAGATGCGGGGAAATTTCTCTTGAGTATCCTAAAAGAATCGCAGCATCGTAGGCTGAGAAACATGAGGTGGGGTTATCATCCTGATCATATCCCAGAATTTCATCCATGTGAAGGAACGTGACGGCAATTGCCACGGTGTTTTTGGGATCAATGGGCAAGGCATAACCGAGACATTCGTACGTTATATCCTGCGCCCATCGGTGATGCATAAACATCACCTGAGAACAGTTGAGTTGAGACAAACCGGCCGGGTTCCAGTAAACAGCAGAAGGATCATCCGCTAAGCCAACGAAGGCACCTCCCATTCCCTCAGCTCTTGCCCCAATTCCGATTTTCAGAAAGCTGGCTGCGGTTGCGTCCGGTTGGCCTTGGTCGAGGAATGCTGAACTGAGAATCGTACCGTCGGCACCAGAGGTTGAATCTGCGAAAAGCAAAAGGAAAAGAACCACGTTTAATAAGATCTTGCCTCTGCCCACTCCCAAATCACCTTTCTCCCTTCCGTTAATCTTAAGAGCCTTTCCTAACTTCAAGGAATTCCTCTCATTCGGTGAATCTAGTCAACTCATTCCACTGACCATCCTAGCCTTATCGGAATCGATGGTTTCGTCACAGCTGCGACCGCGGATTCTTGTACTGGCTCGACCTTTACGTTTGGTGTTATGTACCAATGTGCGTATTTGATCGAACGACTTGATGGTCTCTTCTCCTGGACACTTCGCCCTATCGGCTAATTGTTTGTTAGACAATGAATCGGGGCTCTGATTTTCGACTTACCTTAGCCCAAAACTCACTTGCTTACGGAAATCCTCTCTTTTGAATTTTTCGACACCTCAAGAGTGTATCTTAAATTCTTCACAAGAATTCGCAGAAGTCTTTAAGATTATATGGCTCACATGTTCAGAATCCGGAATTCAAACAAGATGATTAGAGTCTAGACTGCTTTTCGGGAAAGCCGCCTCACCTGCTGGTTTTTTTGGCTATCCTCAGATTGGAGGTACACAGGGGGCTTAAGTGGTCAATGAAAGTGTTTCAGGTGTCTAAAAAACTACTTGCAGGGGATAGATTCCGATGGCTGTGTGGTTGAAGTACCTCTCTGAACCTCAACTGGATTCGACTCCAGATGGATTCTCCTCGAGATCCTTGGGATTCTCGTTCGTTTTCTTCCTCGCTCGATCACGGATGCCGGTCCGGGATTGGGTAGGGTCTGGAGCAGCAGAATTAGTGCGGAAGCGGAAGCACAGCCTTGGAGCAAAGGCGATTATTCTTGATGTTTCACACAACAAGACTTCCAAGTCTAGGCAGACTCTCAGGTCTGACGGTGAACTGCCTGCGAGAGGGCGGGGGTTGCTCGCAGACTGTCCTGAAGGGCGTCTTCAATGCTTTGGAATCGAAAGGCTTTCAGCAGTTTTCTGATCTTGGTTTCCATGATATCCAAATTGAAGTAGTGCCGGGTACGAGCAACAAGATCAATGTCTAACTTGGGCTGGTCAGGGTCCAACTCCCAGGCGTGAAAGTAGACTATCGCAGGTTTCCCTTTGGAGTTAAGCTTCTTGATGCTCCATTTGTTATACCAGTAAGGAAGAAGACGAAGGTAAGCGCCTCCGCCAAAAGGGAAGTGCTTCCCAAGTATCCGTACCGTAGACAAGGGAATTTCCACTATGCTGCTCCCGTTCTCCAAGTTGAGGATGAAAGGGTCCTTAGGAGCTTGTGGAATTCCATAGGCGTGCAAGATGTGCTTGGTGGGAAAAATGCTGGACGTATATTCAATTCCCAAATCGGCTAGGATCTCATAGGCCCATAGGGAGTCGGTCGTGATGGAAAAGTTGGGAGCCCGATAGCCTTTGATTTTGTCGTTGGTTATCTCCTGCAAGATGGAAAGCGATCTTCTCACATCTCTCCTAAATTCCTCCTTTGTCTGCGAGTAGATGCTTTCATGCGAAAAGCCATGAGATGCGATTTCATGTTCTCTTTGTCTGATGGTTTGGACCATTTCCGGGAATCTCTCAGCCACGCTGGCTAACACAAAAAACGTGGCCCTGCTTTTGTGCTCCTCCAAAAGGTCCAATACTCTATAAAGGGCGTGCAGGATTCTGCTTTGTGATTGTTTCGCACCCACAGAGTTGACTTTTCCTGTTAAGGCTGAGGCATGAAACCAATCTTCCACGTCGATGGTTAGAATGTTATATGGGGATTGGGTTTTACAGTTTAAAGGAGTGACTATCATTGTCTGTTTTCGACTCCGCTCTTCTGTCTTGCCAGATACACATTCTCGGCAGAGAAATACTCGACCGTTTCCTCTGAACCTTTAGGAAAACCGACCTTCGGTTGGCAACCGAATGCCCTTTTGGCCGGATTTGAAAGGTGGACCTTTCATCCGTCCGTACAAGGAGTCAAATCATTCGGCGTTTTGATTTGATGCTCAATATTCAAATCCGGGGACTTAGCGACCACGGCAACACGTCTATCCCTTTTGTCTCTTCGAGGATCCGTACCCGTAGTATCCATAATTGTAATAGTATGGCAGTGCCTTCTTCATGTTATTGAGAATTATCCCGATAGAATCTCCTTTGGCATTCTTCAGCAGATCGTAAGCTCGTTTCGCCACCTCCCGGGGAGTGCTTCCAGCCTTCAAAACCAGGATGACCCCATCCACCTGCCGAGACAAAATCAAGCTGTCCGGCACCGGGATTATAGGGGGGCTGTCTACGACCACATAGCCGAAATTGAGCTTAAATCGTTCCAGAATATCTTTCAGAAGCTCTGTTTTCAAGGCCTTGCTCACCTTTTCGATTTGTCTCCCGCTGGTGATGATCTTCAAATTGCTTAAAGGTGTAGAATTCATCACCTCCCCCGTACCTGCCTCTTCCAGCAGGAGCTCTGCCAACCCAGGACTCTGCCTGATACCGAACAACTTGTGAATGTTGGGTCTTCTCAAATCTGCATCGAGCAGCAAAGTCATACGCTCACCATAAGAGGAAAGCGCAATAGCCAAAAGGCTGGCTATGGTGCTTTTGCCTTCTCCCAGGGAGGAGCTGCTCACCAGAATGCTTCTGGGCCGGCTATCTTCCCAGATGTTTCTGAGATTGAAGTAGATGCTTCGAAACTCCGAGGCTGTGGGAAGCCGATCGAAATAATCGATGATGGACCTGCCTGTCTCCTTAATGCTTCTGGGTCGACCATCTTCTCGGATATTTTTCAGATTAGAATCGAACTCCCGATCGAAATAACCGATTATGGAAGCTGTCTCGTCAGCGTTTTCGGGCCGAGTATCTTTCCGTGCGTTTTTGACTTCAGAGCGGATTTCTCGAAACTTCGAGGACCTG
>Ga0315539_1003235_pt1 | contig 11510 bp, 10 predicted proteins | sample SalMarSW160150MG_FD_203097 | JGI IMG/M metagenome (GOLD analysis project Ga0315539, IMG submission 203097) | Salt marsh sediment microbial communities from the Plum Island Ecosystem LTER, Massachusetts, United States - Salt Marsh Sediment SW1601-150 ... | reverse complement strand
ATGACTTCACGAGCAATCTACGAATACGAACAGGCACTTTCATTACCCAAAAAGAGGATTAGTGAAAGCTGATTTGGAATCTTCATATTAGGAGACTAATCTAAGGTAAAAACCAATATTTGTGAAATAGAATAACTTGATTTTGAGACATCACAATGATATTAAAAATTAGGATTGATGAAGAGACAGTTGGAGACGCTACATTGGGAAGCTGATGAAGCCTATCCAAGACCTCTAGCCTACGAAGAGTCTCTATAGTTTCCGCACACACAATTTCTAATAGCTTTTAAGAGAATAGGTTCCAATTTTAATATTGTGGAGTGAGAACAATATTGATTGATGATGTTATTGCCATAGAAAAGAGTTCCAAACACTCAAAGATAATTGGGAATTTAGGTGAACATTTAATTTGTAATTGGCTTTCAAGGTCTGGATTTGAAGTGGCACTTGTAGACCACACAGGCATAGATATCATTGCATACAATCCAAAAAATCAGCGTAGGTTAGGAATCACTGTTAAATCAAGGACAAGAAGTAAGGGCACTGAGACCACTTCTGTGAATCTATTTCGTCAGAATAAAAGGAATCCTGACAAAGAAAAAGTGGAGAAAGCATGCAAGGCATTTGGCTGTGAACCTTGGATAGGTGTTTATGTTGAAACGACTGATTATGCTGACTTGTTTCTGACAAGTCTGGAAAACTTTGAGGATAAGTATTGCATAAGCCGTGAGAAGAAACTCATTACATGGAAGATGAAACAGAAAGATGTAGAGGCTTACAGAAAAGATAGTGAAATTATGCATTTGCATATAGGTTTCAGTTCTGAAAAATGGTTCACCAAAGTTATGGTCTAGGAAATGTATCCTTAAGTTGTTTGAAGCCTTATTGTTATTTAGCTGAGAAGGATTCTGTGAATGGTTAAAAAAAGCTCATGGAAAACTAGAGGATTCCCAAATTTAATTGGTTCTATAGGTGAGAAAGTAGGCAAAAAATGGCTGGAGAACAAAGGATACAAAGTTTATTCCTCTCAAGAAATTATGGGAGAATTTGATAGCTTACACTCTATAACACTTAGAATGAATAGACGGAGAAAGAAAGAGTACAAGGAAAACGATAGAAAAATTATCCAAAAAAAAGAAGAACATCTAAAAAGTGTTTACCGTCAAAAATATAAAATGCTGAAAAAATTATCGATAGCAAAAAGACAATTAAAAAAGACTGAAGAAGAAACAAGGTTAGCAGCAAGTCTTGAGAGAAAAAGAGGGGTTGGGTTTGATTATATTGCTAGAAAGAATGACAACATCTTCTTCATTGAAGTGAAAACAAATCAAGGTAAGTTGGAAAAATATCAGAGACTTTACTCTAAAATTGTTAAAGAATGTGGATTCAATGCTATGGTTCTTAGACCAACAGTAGAAATTACAATTAGAAACAGCATCAAATTTGTAGAACCTGAAATGATTTATGGTGAGAAAATTGTTGGAAGAAATTCGATAGATAGTGAATTATTACCAAGTCAAAGATTTGACTTTAATGATGAGTATAATTCTATTGCTTCTAAGGTCGCTAAGGGATGGCTGCTTGAAAATGGGTATGAAGTCTATAATTTTATCTGGGATTTCTTGGGCAAGGTCACAGATTTGAGATTTAGAATCAAAGCAAGAAAAAAAGGAAGAAAATATGCGAAATCTGAAAGAGGTCTGCAGGTTCTACAAGAGGAAAAAGAATTTCTTACTAGGCTCTTTGGTGATAGACTAGAAGACCTAATGGAATATGAGAAAGCAATAAGGAAATTGATTGAAAATGCAGAGGTGTGGTTAGTTAGATATAATACTTATTTTGGTATAGGTTCAGACTTTGTTGTTAAGAAGAACCATGAGGTATATTTTGTAGATGTCAGAGTAAACCAAGCAGAACCAAAGAAATTCAGCAAAAACTCTTACAGAATTGCAAAGGAACATGGTTTCAAAACAATGGTTCTCAAGTTAGATGTAGAAGTCAAAGTTGATGAAATCAGTCTTCTTAGAGTCTTAGCTTAATCACAAGGTGGGGGGTAAGCTGAATTGTGCTTTCAGAAATCATAAAAAGGTCTTAGTCTTTAATAAAATCTACCTTTGGCTAGGGTATGTGCAAACACATGCTTTGGAAGACCCATCTCAGGATAAGTTTTGAGGCTTTGAGAAGATTAGAAATATCCCTGACCCCTGAAGTTTCTCAAAGGTTCAAAGATGGAATAATAGCACCTGACAAATGGAAAGACTATCCACATCACCATGGAAAATCAGAGAAAATAAAGCTTCATCTGATGAAGTCAAGAGGATTTTTCCTGCAGAATGACCTGTCAAATGCGTTCTTTAACCTTGGAGTAGCTCTTCACTATATCCAAGATTCCCACACTTCCTTTGCTTCTTTCTATCCAAAACATCACAGTTGGGAAGAAAGTATTGAGTATGCCCATTTCACTTCTGACCTCAAAAAAACAATCAACTATTCTCTTAGGAACAAGGCATGGGAAAGGGAAAGATGTCTGAGGCTTGCTGAAGCTCTTTCTAAAAATGCTCAAGGAAGAGACAACACCTTATACTTGGCAACATTATCAGGACATGAAGCATCAAAAAGCTTTGCAAAACCAATAGTTGACCTCAATCTAGCACTGAGGGCAAGTTATGTTGTTACAGAATCAGTTCTTAGTTCTAAGAACTGTCCTGCCTTAGAAAACAAACTAAGAGCTGAGCTTTCAAACTATGAAGCTCTTATGAGAACTGCTGAAATAGAATTAACAAACAAAATCATTAGATTTGCCAATGAGAGAGAAGACTTGAGAAAACGAAAAGTACCACCTTCAGGATTAGTCTCCAAGATAAAGAATTGGATTTTTGGAATAAGAATTAGACTCAAGGATTGGGCTGTAAATTCCAACTACAAGAGTTACACTAAACAAAGGCATTTGGAGAAGGTGGTAACAGATTACAAAAAGGCTACAAACAGAACCGTTGCTCCATATAAAGGATGGAATAATTTTCAAATTCCACCATTAAATCCAAGCTTTGTCAGCAAGGAACTCCTGACGATTCAGGAAGTTGCCAAGGTTTTAAGTGAAAATGAATACAACCTAAAGGAGTCATTAGCTAAGGTAAATGTATTAACTTATCATGTTGGGAATATGGTATTAATTGGAAGAGCAGAGTTAGACAGATTTCTAAGTTATTTTCCTGTAAACGGATTCACCAAATATCCATGATAGAATAGCCTATGTGGTAACGCGCGCGCACACGCACACACGCGCAACCTATGAGAGGACAATTTTGGTTGAGAAGTAGAAAACTTCTTAAGAAAATGCAGTTAGACAATATAACCGCGATTGTTATGCCCAAGTGTGCCTTTTGTGGAAAAGAAGTTCCCTTTCCTTTTCAGTGTAATTATTGTGATGAACATTTTTGTCCTGAACACAGACTTCCAGAGAGGCATTCATGTAACAATATTCCTACACGTCCTCCAATTGATTCGAGATCCGTTACTAAAAAAATTACAAGTTACATTAAACATCAAGAAACACCAATGATGACGAAAAAGAAACTTGTGAATAAAAAATCACTGAACAATCTCAAGTCTCTAAAAATTTGGTTCCCAGTTTTTTGGCTCATAGTAGTTATCCTGTTTTTTATGGGAAGAGACAATTCGGTTCAGTTTTATCGAAGTGTGTCTGAACCCATGAAATATGGTCTATACATTTTTGCATCGGTTATTGGTTTATGGTTTGGATACAAGATTTTTCAGAAATGTGACTACTCTCCATCTTCAGATAGAGGAATTTTTGGTCTTAGGCTATTATCAGTTGGCATATTTATTGGTGCAATATTTGTTCTCTTCGTTGGCATCTCCTTGGTTTATGAGAGCTTCTTCCCTTTTGGTAACTTTTTCATGGAACCTCAGATTAATCTAGCAAAGGAAACAACTGCTATTTTTTTCATTGTGCTTTCTTTGGTTTTGATCATTTTAAGTGCATATTTAATTTTCAAATTTGAAAGAAGATCTGGAGTAATTGTATATAGACGATAGGAAAAAAAGAAAATCTATAGTTAGTGACCACTTATAAGAAACAACTCGAACGAAACTAACGAAGTGAGCGCGCGCATAATTCACCTCCCGAGAATCGTTCTTTCTTCGTGTCTCCTGTATGCTTCTTCAATCTCTTTTGTACTCATTCTGGCATAGTGAGCTGGCATTTTTTCTGATGTCCAACCGAACCATTTCATAAGAAGGATTACTGTATTGATTCCCGTTAAGTTTTTGTTGACAATAAAAAATTTTATTAAAATATGTTATAGCGTTGGAGAATCAATCTTTGATGTTCTTTCTAGCTTTAAAATCACTATTTAATGGTGGTTTTCCAATCTTATTTCATTTTTCTTCTGTAATTATCAATCTTATTAGCCTTTTTTTATCAATCAATCTTATATATTTAAGATTGATGTTATGGTCTTTTGTGGTTGTTGTAGTAGAAAAACACCACTGAATCTATATATGAGATAAGGGTAGATTTTTTTGTTTTCCGTCGTTTTCGTGGTTTGTTATACATACGACTTTTAAAAACCTCTAGACGACAATACTCTGTTCTACTACGAGATATGGCTGGTCTCCTTGTATAGCGTGGCCTTATATCTATTACATCGTCAATTTCGATTACACCGTAGAAATCAATCCGTATTACTATTATACTCCATTTCTCAAAAAATAATAAACTAAATAGGGGCTATAGGTATATCATACTTTGTTAGAAGACCCCAAATAAACTATATCTTTATTTGGGGTTTAAATACCTCCTTTTTTGTCTCTGCGTAGGGCTATGGTAGACAAATAAATAAGATAAGATAGGAAGGGTAAGGTACCACCAATCAATGTTATTTAGATGAGATTGATTTCATATACAATCAATGATAAATATCTAAGATTGATAAAATATATTTTTTATAAACCTTTAAAAGAGGAAACAAATTCCCAATAACGGAAACAGTGTAGCGTTTGGCTTCTCTTTGGATGATGTTTTTCTTAACTATCAATTTTATACCTATAAGATTGATAGGATATACAGACCTAAGTGAAAGGGAACTAACCTCTTTCCTCTGGCGGAACGTAGCTTAGTCCTAAAACCTCAAAAATTCCGTGCGCTAATATTTGACGTGTTTGAGAATCTTAAACTTTCCTTCTTGCACCACAATTCGGGCAGAAAGTAGAAGTCTGGGGCGTTAAGCTCCCACAGTATTTGCAAGGAATCATCACAACCTCTTTAAGCACTTCTTTTTGGAGAGCTGGCGATTGTACATTGACTTGAACAGATGGCATTGGCTTTTCTTCCTTTAATTTTCTTGTTTCTAGCTTATTTTGTAGGAGTTTAGTTATTTCTTTCACGATTTCGGTTTTCCCTTTGAACTCCAGATTGCCTTTTTCACTTTTGATATACATATGCCCTTTTTTGAATATCCCTTTTTCTTTATACGCTATTTCAACAATCTCAGAGATGGCCCTAGAAATGATGTGATCCCTCTTGAAAATAAGTCCTCTTCTCGCGAAAAGAATTGCTCTCTGATTTGTCACAAAAAATTGAAAGTTTTTATCTCCTGCGTACTCAATTTCTGGAAGTGTTGAGTACTCAATTTCTTCATTCGAAAACAGAAACTCTTCCAAAGGCACTTATTTCACTAAGTCACTGTCTGCAAGGCATTAACATATAGCTTATGAATTTCAAAATAGGATTACAAAAGCATGTGTACACACTTCATTTTTAGTGAGCATCTACTCTCTTTCCTCTGGCGGGACGTAGCTTAAGTCTAAAGCCTCAAAAATCCCTTCCTCTGTTGAAGCAATGATCTTCCCATCCTTGATCAATCCCTTGTGGCTCAATTTCATTCCCATGTTCAAAGCCCGTTTTGACAGCTTAATGTTGTGTTGTGCTGAGCCAGTCCGAATCAAAACGAGTGCGCCCCAAGTCTCAGGTGTAGCTGAATACAAGTCAACATTCGTTCCTTTGATGGTGAGCTGAGCAATCTTACTTCCACACTTCAGGACTTTCGCATCCATGTTCCGCTGTAGCGTGGATATTATCCTATGCCACAAAAGCGGTTTAGGAATGAGAACAACATCAACATCCCTGACTTCACTTTTCTTCCGTCGGATGCTCCCTGCAACCGTGATCCTTTCACAATAGGGACGGATTTGCTTCACAATTTGTGCAGCCAATTTCTCTGCTTGTTCCAATCGCATATCTCAATTTTATCGGGGAAGCGTATAAAATTCCATCTATCATGTGCTTAATATGTGCGCGCAAAACTGATTTCAACAATAAACTATGTTGATAAGGGACAATTTACTTTTTTTCGTGAAAACGTGTTTTTCAATGGTCAATTATGGTCTTTTCAATGACCAGACTTTCTTATTTATTGACCCAACCATGTTAAACCGTTTTGCACATGAAAACCTGCTTTTGAGGTTCTTTTACGGAAAGAAGACGGTTAAACTATGGAATCGTTAAATGCTTCGTTGGTCTGTATTGGTGCAACCATGATAAACTATTGACCCAACATTGACCCAACAATGTTTAATGTAAAAAAACTTAGATTCTCAAATGACTACAGGAGTTTCAGGAGTGAATGATGACGCACAACTTCCAAAATTCATGCACGTGCAAAAAATCTTTTTCAAACCACTTAGGAATTCATAAAATTAGCACAGAAGAAGATTCACAAAACTGTAAGAAAATTGTACATAAACAAGAATTAGTTTCGAGAGGGAGGGCTAAATTTTAACCCCCCAAAACCCAAAATTTACACTATTTGTAATCCCTGGAGGATGTGAATGAAAATCTCAAACACGTTGGAATAGTTTTTGATGTCTTCGGTTTCAAGTCCTCACCTTACGTAGCTGTGAACCATACATTAATAGCCCACCATCAGAACAGCTAGTCAATCATGTTCTACATGTAATCCACTCTAAATTTGGATTATATAGCAGGAAAAAAAATGACAACAGAAAACATACCCGCATATCCGACCACTCGAAGATGCCCAGAATGTGGAAGCAATCGTATAATGAAAGACAATGAATCTGCTGAAATAGTGTGCATGGGCTGTGGGTATGTAGTGGCCGCAAAAATGACAGATCAAGGACCCGAATGGAGAGCCTTTGATGCCGAGCAACGTGCAAAACGTGCACGAGCTGGTGCTCCAGCCACATTTACAATTCACGATAAAGGGCTTTCCACTACGATAGACTGGCATGATCGAGATGTCCATGGTAAAAGACTCCCTCAAGGTCAAAAGGCTCAAATTTATAGGTTAAGGAAGTGGCAAAGACGAATTAGGGTTTCGGATGCAACGGAAAGAAACCTTGCATTTGCACTTTCTGAAATATCAAAGATAGCAAATAATCTCAATTTACCTAAAAACATTCTAGAATCCGCTTCCGTTATTTATCGAAAAGCAGTCAAGGCACGTCTCATACGTGGAAGATCTATTCAAGGAGTAACAACAGCCGCTATTTACGTGGCTTGCCGACAATGTGGAGTAGCAAGAACTTTGGAAGACATTTCTCAGGCTTCACCCGTGAGCAAAAAAGAGGTTGCGCGATGCTACCGTTTCCTATTAAAACAACTCAACTATTATATTCCACCAGTAAAAACTAGCCAATATATAACTAAATTCTCTAATCAGCTAACAATGGAAGGAGCGACTGAAGAGATTGCCCATAAGATTCTTTTTGCAGCCAAAGAATTGAAACTTACTTCAGGAAGAGGACCTACAGGTATTGCTGCAGCAGCTAGCTATATTGCCTCCACATTAACTGGAGAAAGAAAAACACAAAGAGAGATTGCAGAGATTGCCCAAGTAACAGAAGTAACCATAAGAAACCGCTACAAAGAACTAGTTGAACGTCTACAGTTTATAATCTACCTCTAAAATCTATTTTTTAAGTAAAAAAAGAAACCACTTCATCATATGAAACATTGGAAGAAGCCATGCTTGAATAATGGCGTGTTTTTTTGGTTAAATTTTAACCCCAACCCAACCGCATGCTTTAGGAAGTCTCGAATCTTTTTCCCTCCTAGATATAGATAATGTAGTCTTTTACCTACCCTTTTGTTGGTGATGGTAAAGGAAATTATCCTCTTTCTTCAGGCTCAACAAAATCCAATTCTAAAGCTTTCAAAATTCCCTTTTCAGAGGAGATTAGTTTCCCATCCTTCATTAAACCGCGATGCGTTAATTGCATTCCCATACTCAAAGCCCGTTTTGAGAGCTTAATGTTGTGAGCCATGCTTCCAGTCCTAATCAAAACGAGCGCGCCCCAAGTAATGCCGGCGCGAGCTGTGTCTTAATCCAGACTAGACCACGGACCCTTACAGGAGGGACAGCACCCCAAAATATGAGGTTTTCCGTTTACGAAAAAGCTTATGTGAGTCTACGCCAGTTACGTACTCGAATCATGCTTCAACAAATTCTTTCTCCTCTTCAACCGTCTTTGCGGATCTGATCCTAAAATAGCATCATAAGATTTGGCTTTGATCTATGACCTTCATCGGACTATCAGCACTGAAGATCTTGAATGCATGCTTATGTCATCGCTGACGCTGCCAAGCAAAAATCTCTTTACGCTGCTTAATCCTCTACTTCCGACAACGGTTAGGTCAATGTTTCCTTTTTGTGCCATTTTAATAATTGTTTCTGCTGGGTTACCATATTTCAGAAACTTACCAAATGACACTCCTCGAATCTTGGTTGATGCGTTTTCTAAGATGCATTCCCCAATAGTTCCGATACAATCTAAGACTTGTGGTCCTCCAAAGCGAATGAGCTTATCGTCCTCAACATGTAGCAAAGCCAAGTTTAATCTAAATTTCTTGGCTAGTTGAACAGCATACTCAAGTGCCCTGTCTGCATGTTTTGAGCCATCGACCGCAACAAGAATTTTATCAAGTAATGTTTTTTTCTTGACAATAAAAACAGTACACTCAGCATGTCTAGTAATTTTCTCCGTAACACTGCCCAACGCGTAACGCTCAGATTGATGTTCAGCACGATTTCCTATAACAACTAAATCGTATCCTTCATCTTTAACTAACTCAAGTATACTTTCAGCAGGATCTTCGTACGTAACTAGCCGAGCGTCGACTTCTATTCCAGACTCTCTGAAAAGTTCCTCAGCGTTTCGAATAATTTTTTTCCCCGACTCTAAATACACTTCTTCAATTCTCCGCAAAATTGATGGCGGTAACCGATATTGAGCTTCGAGTTCAGGATGCATAAATTCATGTGAGACAACATGGACTACAGTTATTTTCGATTCAAACTTGGATGCGATTAATGAAGCGAGCATTTTAGCATGAAGACAAGAACGAGAGCCATCCACAGGAACAAGAATATTCCGAAAAAAACGTTGATCGTTCATTATTTTCATCTACAAATTATGACTTTTAGATATTTTAAGTTTGCCTTGTTATCAACATAAAACAGGTGTTTTTCAAAAAACGTTTAGGCAATCTCAATATGTGCACTAAATCAGTTTTGTGATTATCCATACGAGCATTTTTGATTTCAGGGGTCAACGACAGCAACACTCCCCCATTTCATTCACTCTTTTTTTGAGGTGATTGTGTACAGTTATTCAGGATAAACAACAAACGGATTATCTCTTATTATATTCCAAATAGTCTAGCTTTTAAGTACAGAGCGCCAATATTTATGTTATATCACAGGGAAAAGCTATGAAAGGAATAGCCCTTCTAGCTGACAGGCATACTGTAACCTGCTTTAAGCTAGCTGGGTTGAGTAATATATTTTCGGTGGAGGACGCCAAAGAAGCAGAAAAACATCTTCTTGCACTTCTGGAAAAAAACAATCTAAGAATTATACTCGTTTCTGAGCATCTAATGAATAAAATTCAAATCTTCGAGAAGATTGCAGAACGCCAATGCCCTTTAGTTATTCCGATACCAGACCTACAAGGTCCAACGATGCTTAAAACCGATTTCATAGCGGAACTTATCAAACGCAAAACAGGAATTGAGGTGAAGTTTTGAGAAATAATTGCCAAAAAATTGGAACACAGGAGCAGAATAGCTTGTCAAAAGGAACAATCCAGCGTATAGCAGGTCCATTCATTATCGCTAAAGACATGTCAGGATCCCGCATGTATGAGTTAGTAAGAGTTGGGGAAGCGGGGATAATTGGAGAAATAATCCGTCTTGAAGGCAAAAATGCGGCAATACAGGCATATGAGGAGACAACCGGCATAAGGACAGGCGAAAAAGTGGAGGGCACTGGAAAACCCCTGTCGGTTGAACTGGGTCCGGGCTTGATTAAGCAAGTATACGATGGAATTCAGCGTCCTCTGCCCGATATCCAAGATTTAATTGGGTCACGTATTGAGAGAGGTGTTATTCCCCCAGCATTGGATCGAAAAAAAAGATGGCATTTTACTCCAACTGTAAAGAAGGGAACTCGGGTTGTGGGTGGCGACATAATTGGCACCGTGCAGGAAACTCCTCTGGTAGGTCACAAAATTCTCGTTCCACCAGTAGTCAACGGCATTGTAGAAAAAGTGGTTTCTGAAGGAGAATACAGAGTAAGTGAGCCTATCGCAGAAGTCAAAACTGGAAGAAACTTGGAGAAAATATATTTGATGCACACATGGCCTATACGACAGCCTCGACCCTCAAAAGCAACTTTATCCAGTGAGATTCCTCTGTTAACTGGACAACGAATAATCGATGCTTTCTTCCCATTATCCAAGGGTGGAACGGCAGTTATCTCAGGCGGGTTTGGGACAGGAAAAACTGTATTATCCCAGAGCCTAGCACGATGTGCTGACGCAGATATCCTAATTCTTGTCGGTTGTGGTGAACGTGGTAACGAAATGGCGGATGCTATTGAAAGATTTCCTCAATTGAAAGATTTTCGTTCTGGTCAACCTCTTATAAACAAAACAATTCTCATAGCAAACACTTCAGACATGCCAATAGCAGGCAGAGAGGCAAGTGTCTATTCGGCTCTTACACTTGCTGAGTATTATAGAGATATGGGATATGACGTTGCAGTGATGGCTGACTCTACATCCAGATGGGCTGAAGCTCTTCGTGAAGTGTCTGGTCGATTGGAGGAGATGCCTGGAGAGGAAGGATACCCTGCGTATTTAGCTTCTAGATTGGCTGAATTTTATGCTAGAGCAGGTCGTGTCTTGACCATAGGAGACGAAGAAAGATATGGGTCTGTCACAGTTGTCGGCGCAGTTTCCCCACCGGGCGGCGATTTTTCGGAGCCTGTAACAGAAAAAACTATCAGATTAACTAGGGTCTTTTGGGCGCTCGATTTTTCTTTGGCTCATCGTAGACACTTTCCAGCTATTAACTGGTTCATGAGTTACTCTGAGTACCTAGAACCTCTTCAACAGTGGTATGAAAGTGTGGGTTCTGACTGGAGAGGGCTACGTGAAAAAGCTATGACTTTGTTAAAGGAAGA
>Ga0315539_1003227_pt1 | contig 11530 bp, 9 predicted proteins | sample SalMarSW160150MG_FD_203097 | JGI IMG/M metagenome (GOLD analysis project Ga0315539, IMG submission 203097) | Salt marsh sediment microbial communities from the Plum Island Ecosystem LTER, Massachusetts, United States - Salt Marsh Sediment SW1601-150 ... | reverse complement strand
TCAATCACGTCGAAGCCGAACCTGATTCCAGTCTCCTGTAAGAAGGCGAGATTGCCCTCCTTGTTGCGACCGAGAGAGTAACCAGGACCGACGACAAGTGCCGCTATCCGAAGGTCATCGTGTAGGACATTCTTTACGAAATCACGGGCACTCGTCCCTGCCAGCGCGTCGTCGAACCTCAGCCTGAAGAGAAGCTCGATGCCGCTCTGTTCAATCAGGGCCGCCCTGTCCTTCAACGTGGTCAACAGCTTGATGTCGGGGTTCTTGAGAAGAACCTTGAGCGGATGGGGCACAAAAGTAATCGCGCCTGGGACGCCCCCCAGCTCCTTCGCCGTCCTGACCACCGCGGCAAGCAGTGCTCGATGCGCCAAATGGACGCCGTCGAAGTTGCCGATCGTCAGAACGAGCGGTTTGGCCCGCTCGTTCGAGAACTTCGTGGACTCAAGAATCTGCATTTCTACCTCTTGTGCTCATAGACACTATGCCCACAACAAGTAGTATGATACAAGCTCCGGATGCCGCTGCAAGCACGTGCCACGCCTTCCACCCGCGAAAGACGAGATCGTGATGGTAGCTCACGAAACCCGCGATGTCATAGTTCCCAAACTCTTTGCGCATCCGTTCAGCGTCCCAGCCCCGCCATTCCCCCAAATCTGTGTATCTAGCGTAGTAGATGCGCCGAATCTGCTCCTCACAGAACGCCTCCCAATACTGCTCCCGCCGCACTAGCTTCTCCCGTTCGTCCAGATGTTTGTTTGCCTCTGTCTCGTAGAAGTCCTCTTCCGCCCAGTAGCCCTTGATGGCCGCTGAAGCAAGCGACCCCCCTCGAGGTAGCAGAGGCCCGAATCCTGCTCTATGGCTGCGCCTCAGGAGCTCCTCTTGCGGATACAAAGAGTAGAAAACGCCGCACCTTTCGTCATCGATTCTGTAGCCGATGTGAAAACCCAACATGAACGCGGCCGTGGCTATCACCGAGGCGGCCATCAGGATCAGGATTGGACTCAACTGCTTTGGCCTTGACCTTCCTGAGAGCACGCGGGGCGAGAAGACGAGTCTGACGGCAACGATCGCCAGCCCAGCCACGAGGGCGTTGATATGAATGTCCCTGAACTCGCCGACGCGCCGCGCGATATAGCCTTGAACCGCCTCATCGCCCAGGCCGACGAGGTACATCGCGATGAACGCCACGATGTATGCCGCATAGCCCTTAGTCGAGACTGACACGGCCCTCAGCACTAGTATTGTGATGAGGCTGTATTCAAACAGGTGGATGAACTCGATTATCCGAACGCCTTGCGCGGGATTGGTGCAGATCGCGTGAAACAGCCCGAAATAGTAGAGAACGACGCAGACGGCCGAGAGTGCAATCTTCTTAAGCACGATCTTTCCAACGGAGGTGGATTTCCGCGACCCATGGGGTCTGGCCGAGCGAGCTCTCTTTAGCTCCAGCCAAATGCTTGAAGTCAGCAACGCCAGGCCTAGAGCGGCTATGGTCGCTCTGAATATCACGTCGAAGTAGTCCTGAAGGCTTCTTCTGAGCAGGACCTGCATCTCCCGGACGTATGGTGCTGAGGCAAAGAGCGCGAGTATCGACGCGCCCGTAATGCTCCACCATAGCCACAGATTGCGGATTGCGGGTCTGAGCCCTTTGTATTCCATGAACTTCGAACTCGGAACTTTGAACTTGGAACCCCTGGGGTTACCGCTGGACGAAATCCATCGATATGTCGCAGGCCGGCGCGGAGTGCGTCAACCGCCCTATCGAAATGAGATCGACCCCCGCCTCGGCGACCTCAAGCACGTTTTGAAGCGTGATATTGCCCGATGCCTCGACCGTCGCGCGACCATCGATGAGCCTGACTGCCTCCGCGATCATCTCCGGCGCCATGTTGTCCAGAAGAATCGCGTCAGCGCCCGCGTCGAGCGCCTCGCGGACACCGTCTAGGTTCTCGACCTCAACCTCGACGCTGAGCAGCTGATGAGCGCGGCCCTTGGCCGATTCGAGCGCCTTCGCGATCGAGCCGGCCATCGTAATGTGGTTGTCCTTGATCAGCACACCGTCGGCGAGCGACATCCTATGATTTGTGCCGCCGCCGTGAACGACTGCCTGTTTTTGGAGCAATCGCAAGCCTGGGACAGTCTTTCTGGTATCGACGATTTTAGCCGACGTGCCCTCGATGGCATCACAGAACTTGCGGGTGAGCGTTGCGACGCCACAGAGCTGCTGGAGCAGGTTGAGAGCGACCCTTTCGCCGGCGAGGATGCTCACGGCTGGCCCCGAAAGCTCGGCGAGCACCTCACCCTCAGTCGCCTCGGCGCCGTCGTCGATGCCAAACTCCACGGAAACCGCCGGGTCGATCATCTCGAAAACTCGGGCGGCGGCCAACGACCCTGAGAGCACGAGTCTCTGCCGTGCGGTTATTCTCGCCTGGGCGAAAAGATGAGACGGCAGGACAGCCTTGCTCGTCACGTCCTCGAGGCAGGCGTCCTCCTTGAGCGCAAGCGCGACGATCTTGTCAACTGGGTCCATTTGACCTTTTGCCACTCTCTAGTTGCCTAAGCCGGCTCTCCAACTGCCCGGCGACCTCGTCAACGGCATCCCTGCTGGACCCTGACACGACTATCGTAACCGTCCACCTGCCATCCTCGTGCATCTTGGGATAGGAGCCTATCGAAACGTCCGGGCGCTTGGGCAGTGAATACAGGACCTGGGAAAACTCAGATTCGGGGAGATACGCCGGTATCTCCCTCTCAAAGAACTCCCCCGTTTCGAGACTTGGTAGAATCTCGTCGAACATCTCCTGCATCAGCTGCGGGACGCCGGGGAACACGAAGACATTCTCAATGCGAAAGCCCGGCGCCGCGAAGCTGCGGTTTCGTATGAGCTCAGAGCCTTCCGGCAGCCGTGCCATGGCAAGCCGGTATGGGTTCATGTTTTCCCTGTAGCGCTCCCTTATTATCCGCTCGGCGTCCGGGTTGGTGGCAAGTCCTCGATTGAAGGCCGCGGCCACAGCCTGCCGGGTAACGTCATCAGGCGTCGGGCCTATCCCGCCGGTGACTATGACATAGTCGTGCTCCCGCGAGAGGTCCCGCACGGTCTGGGCTATCTTCTCCTCAACGTCAGCAACCGTGGCTATGCATCCAACCCGGATACCTAACTCATACAGCTTCTTCGCTATCCAGTGGGAGTTCGTGTCAAGCGTGCGCCCGCACAGTATCTCGTTGCCAACTATTATGATTGAGGCGCTCTTGGGTTCCTTGCTACAGTTGGTCATTGGTCCGGCCATTGATATAGCTCAGACGTCCAGTATCCATTTGTGGTCAGGTCTGAAAACGCCCATCTCAGGCCTGTCAGAACGGACGGCAAACGTGAAAAGCCGGTTGAGATAGTCGTAGGGATGATCGTTCTCCGCGTGCGCCGCCACGTCTAGGTAATAGGACGCGGAAAGAAGCGCAAGCCGATCGAGCCTCATGACAATCCTGCCCTCACCGTCGGCGCTTTCGAGATTCAGTTGGTCGATCATCGTGTTTGTGCCGTAGCACCATGTGCCGTCCGTCCTGAAGATGCCGATGCCAAACACGGGCTTTTCTATCCTCTTGTGCGCCACGTATGCGATCTCAATGAATACAGTGTCGCCGCAGTTGAAAACGTATCGTTCCTGGCCCTCTTCGTTGCGCATGACGACGGCGGTTATCTCGATCTCGCGGCTGCCCCAACGCTGCGCCGGCTCGACCGGCCTCGACGGCGCCGCCGCCTTGTAGGGCAGTTTCGGCTCTTGCTCAACGGCCTTTGCCCCGGCACTGGCCATGCTCTCGACGCTTTCGTCATGCTCCCTCGCGTAGCGCGCAAGCTCGCTCTCGGTTACCTCCTGCATATACTTGCTCACTACGCGGGTCGTGTCGCCATATTCCATCAGCTCACCCTGGTGCAGCCAGGCCACCTCGTCACACAGCCGGCGTATCGCCCCAAGGTCGTGCGACACAATGATAATCGTCTTGCCTCGGCGCTTGTAATCGTACATCTTGTCGTAGCACTTCTGAGCGAACACCGCGTCACCAACGGCAAGGACCTCGTCTATTAGCAGTATGTCGGGATCAACGTTCACCGCGACCGAGAACCCCAGCCGCATGAACATCCCGCTGGAATAGGTTTTGACGGGATAGTCGATGAACTTCTCAAGCTCGGCAAACGCCACAATCTCGTCGAATTGCTCCCGTATCTGCGACTTCGACAGGCCAAGAATAGCCCCGTTGATATAGACGTTCTCCCGGCCGCTTATCTCGGGGTGAAATCCCGCGCCGATCTCGAGAAGCGTAGATATTTTGCCGTTCGCCGTGACCGAGCCGCTAGTCGGCTTCGTGATTCCCGCGATTACGCGAAGCAGCGTGCTTTTGCCCGAGGCATTGAGTCCGATGATGCCGGATGTGACACCGGGTTTTACATTCAAGCTCACGTCCTTCAAAGCGACGTTGAACTTGTCCTCGTCCGGAATCGGCGGCCTTCGCCAGAGGTCCCGAACCGCCGCGCCCTTCAGCGTCTTGAACTGCCTCAGACGCGCGAACCGCCTGTAGGACTTCGATACGTGCTTCAGCTCGACCGCGACCTGCATCAGACCTCCTCGGCGAACGAATCGCGGAACTTCTCAAATATGAGATATCCCAGAAAGAGTATGACCAGCGACGCCGCCAGCATCACGACCAACTCTGCAAAAGACGGCGCTATCCTACATAGAAAGATCTTATGATGCGCGATTATCAGGTATGCCATGGGATTGTAATCGATAGCGAGACTCTTGAGTATCTGCGGAACCTGCTTCGAGCTCAGCTGCATCACAGGGTAGATTATTGGCGAGGCGAAGAACCAGAGCGTCATTAGGTTGACCACGATGTGCTGGATGTCCCTCAGGTGCACCGTGAGCGCCGAGAGCGCAAGCGCAAGCCCATACGTGAATATGAGCTGGATGAGCATCAGCAGCACGAACGAGACCACCAGCCAGACCGGGTTCGAGGCGGTTACATCGCCCATCGCTGAGCCGAGAACATCCTTGGCCTCTGGCGCGCCGTTCAGCGCCAGGAACGGGATGAGTATCACGAGGCTCAGCAAGTAGTGGACGAGGTTCGTCAGCACCGACACAAGTGGCAGCACCTCCGCCGGGAACATGACCTTTTTTATCAGGTTTCCGCCGGAGACGATCGAGACGGTCGCCTCGTTAATGGAGCTCGCGAACCAAATCCAGGGCAGAAGTCCCGTCAGCAGGAACGATGCGTATTTGGGCATCCCGAAGCGGAGAAAGATCGTAAAGACAGTCGCATAGACGGCCATGAGCAGCAGGGGATTTAGGAATGACCACAAGAAGCCAAGCAGCGAGCTCCTGTATCTCGCCTTCAATTCCCTCGCGACGAGCGCCTGGACGAGCGCCCTATGGTTGTAAATGCTGACGATACTGTCCTTCATACTCTAGCCTTCTTGACTGAATGGGATATGCATGCGCTTGCACGGCTATTGGTATAGTGCTCGAATTGCCCAGCAGTGTAAAGATGCTGGGATGAGGGTGTTCCCCAGAGCGGGGAAATGGGTCAAGGGGGCGAATCTCCGGCTTTCGGCCCCTGCTCTTGAGTGATACCTTGGGTCGGTCATGACCCCAAGGAAGATACTCGTGGCATTCGGGACCAGGCCCGAGGCGATAAAGCTCGCGCCGGTTATCCTTGCGCTCAGGCGGGAGGCGGACGCCTTTGAGTGCGAGGTGTGCGGGACGGCTCAGCACCGCGAGATGCTGGACCAGGTCCTCGATGTGTTTGGCATCTCGCTCGATTTCGACCTGAGGCTTATGCGGGCGGAGCAGGAGCCATCGGACGTTATCTCCCGTGGTTTGCCGCTTCTCATGGATGCCTTGGCGGCGTCCAGGCCTGACCTCGTGCTCGTGCAGGGCGACACTGCCAGCACTTTACTGGCCGCGTTTGCGGCGTTCCTCTCGAGAATTCAGGTCGCGCACGTTGAGGCAGGGCTTCGGACGTTCTGCAAGTATCATCCGTTCCCTGAGGAGATGAACAGACGTTTGACGAGCGCCCTGTGCGATTTTCATTTCGCCCCGACAGAGCGTGCAAGAGAGAACCTGCTGTCTGAGGGCGCGCCGGACGCGGACATCGTTGTGACGGGTAACACGGCGGTGGACGCCTTGTTCTATGTGCTGAACAAGGGACGTAACGCGAATGTATCGTCCCTTGCCAAGTCGTCCTCACGGCTTATACTTGTTACGGCGCATCGGAGGGAGAGCTTTGGAGAGCCGCTGCGCCGGATATGCTCCGCGCTGAAGATGATCGCGGAGCAGCATCCGGGCTACACGATGGTGTTTCCCGTGCATCCGAATCCCAATGTGCGGTCGGTTGTGAGGCTGCTTTTGTCAGGAATCAAAAACATCAGGCTAATGGAGCCAATGAACTACGACGAGTTCGTCGCTCTTATGAAGGAGGCATATCTGATCTTGACCGATTCGGGCGGCATCCAGGAGGAGGCGCCTTCGCTTGGCAAGCCGGTTCTGGTTCTTCGGGACAAGACCGAGCGTCCCGAGGGCCAGGAGGCGGGCGTTGCTATTCTGGTGGGTTCTGAGCCGGACAAGATATTTGACGAGACGCACAGGCTGTTGATCCATGAAGCGTATTATCGTAGCGTAGCGTCGCGTAGGAATCCTTTCGGCGACGGGAGAGCGTCGGAGCGGATAGTTGAGTTTCTCAAGGAGCGGGTTTAATGGGAATAAGAAGGCGATTCTAGGGTGAGAAAGGACCTGTCCGCCGGCCAGACTTCCGCAGTTGCTCAGCTGTGCGACCGGTTGCTCTTTGGCCTTTTCGCGTCGATGCTATGCGTGTCGCCGTTCATATACCACAAGTATATGGATGCGAGCGTGGCCTTCCGCCGGCCCAAGGAGACCGCTTTTCAGCTCCTCTGCATTCTTATCATTGGGACTTGGCTGGTTAGTTATATCGAGGGCGGCAGGTTCTCCACTCTGAGGAGGCTCGCGAGCCCCAGAGGCTGGCTGGACCTCTTGAAGCGGTCACCCATTGCCGCCCCGCTTCTGATGCTGGCCGTCGCCTGCCTCCTTTGTCTGATCAACGTGGCGAGCTACTTCTATTACTGGGACACGGCGCTAGGTGTCTTCGGCGGCATGTGGCTCTGCTTCATCCTCTATGAGGTGCTCAAGAATGACTACAAACGGCTTCTGGCGTTTCTCGGCCTAATAGCGATAGCGAGCAGCTTCATGGGTGGATATTGCATGCTTCAGTATTACAATCTTGACCCGCTTTTTGTGCCCAGGAAAGCAGAATACGCTGGAAGAACCGTCTCATCAGGCTTCATCGACAACCCCAACACAGTTTCGGGATACCTCGTTGCTGGTCTGCCGCTCTTGCTTAGCGTCTTCTTCTTCGCCAAGCGCAAGGAGGTCAAGGTCTATGGCCTGCTGGGCGCAATCGCGCTCTTCGGCGGGTTGCTCTCGGCCTGCACGCGTGGAGCCCTACTTGCAGGAGTTTCTGCGGTCGGAGCATTTCTCATCTTGGTGTTCTTCAGGAGCAGGTTTTCGCCTGGCGAGAAGCGGATGATCGCGGTCGCGAGCGTCGTTGTGATCGGGTTCATCGCCACTTATGTTGCCATAAATCCGTTCATTTACAACAGAATTGTGAACATAAAGAATGTGCTGAGCCTGCGGACGAACACGAGGTATATAGAATGGGCGTCCGGCAAGCGAATGATGGCGGACCACTTTCTCATTGGCCTTGGACTTGGCAATTACAAGTATTATTACCTCGACTATCGCGGCGACGCGGTTCGTGAGACCGATTTCATCGGGCGCTGGGAGAAGGCGAATCAGGCCCACAACGAGTATATACAGGTGGCGACAGAGCTTGGCTTCATCGGCTTATTCGCGGTGTTCTGGCTTATCGGTTCCTTTAGCTGGTTCGTCATCCGGGAGGGCATTAAGTCCAAGCGACTCATGCGGGAGCTGGACGAGCATCAGGCTCAACTGGAGCAACGTCGCGTCAATTTGCTCAACGGCCTTTTGGGCTCTTTTCTGGGGTTGGCTGGTCATTGCGCGTCCATGTTTCCCCTGCACATTGTGCCTTCGGCGGTTGTCGGCATCTTCGTGATTGCGATGGCTTGTGCGGCGGCTCGGATGCCGAGGAAGTGGTTTGACCTTGCCGAGCCCTCGCGCAAGGACGCTCTATTCGATGAGGCAGACTACGTGCCTTTCATGACCGGCGTATTCATGCTTGGGGGATTCCTGGCCATACCAGTACTCTGGTCCCAGCCGGAGCGAATCAACATGACCTATGGTCAGGCGCTTCCCTGGGCCATCGGCACGAGCTTGGTCTTCCTTGCCGCGTTCCGACGAAACGGGACGGTCTCCTGGCTTCGGGCCGTTCCCGCGGCCGCGGCGATGATACTGGCGGAGGTGTTCTTGGCCAAGAGCGATAGCACGCCGGCTCTCGTCTCGTATGCGGTTTTCGCCGTATTCGCAATCATGATCTGCGGCTATATCGGCATAGGTATCGGAAGGCTCTTTCGGCGAGAGTTATAATGGATTGCGGATTGCGGGCTTGTCCGCCATAGCCGTAGGCGAAGGCGGATTGTGGCAGAGGGTCTTATGACCCTGAAGATGAATAGGAAGCGACGTTGAAAAGGCTTCTTCAGATAGCAGTAATCATCCTGACCGTCTGGCTTTGCGCTACGATAGTTAGGCCGTTTCTCACGCAGGTCAACCTTGAGTGGGGGAAGCGCCGGATGGAGCAGGCGCTCAAGATGGGTCAGGCCGCGAGCAAGAAGAAGCAGCCCGCGACGACCGCTCTTAGGCTACTTCGCGACGCGGAGCGATTCTTCAGTACTGCGAGGCGAGTAACGCTTGGCGATGGCCAGGTCTGGCTCTATCTCGCTCATGTCGCCAATCTTGCACCCGGATTGGACAAGAGCATGTCGAAGGGGCGGCAGAAGAGCAAACAGCGGGAAGTGATCAAACTAGTCGATGAGGCGGAGGACTTCTACATCGACAACAACATGATCCTCCGTCGGGCGATGGCCTATTCGTCGCTTGGGAACACGATGAAGGCGATTCAGGGCTTTGAGTCTGCTCTGTATTACTACTCCATGTGGTCGCAGGCGATTCGGCCGACAGTCCAGATCTACATGCAAGAGATTATGAAAAGGAACAAGAAGGAGCCGAAGCGGATTCTGAGGGCGATGGAGCGCCTGGTTGACCGGTTCCCCGAGAATCGCGATGCGGCGAGGTATCTTGGCCGGCTCTATCTGGACCAGAAGCGGTCAGAGGAGGCGCGCATCTGCTTCCGTCAGGCGGAAAGGGGCAAGGAGGGCAACCTTGAGCTAGGCAGACTGATCGCTCAGTCCTACATTCAGGAAGGCAACTTTAGAAGGGCGATTTGGGAGCTCTGTCGGGCGTTGCACTTCTCCAAGGCCAAGAAGAGCAAGGACCTCGCTCCCGTCATTAGAACGATGCGGGCTTGCCTTGTGCGCGATCCCAATAACGGGGACGGGCATTTCGTCATGGGCACGGTGCAGCAGGACCGCTTGGCGGACCTCAACGCGGCCAGGCGGGACTATCTCAATGCCTACAAGGTCCGCAAGGCGCATCTCGGGACGGTCAAGAGGTTGGCCGAGGTGTGCGAGGGGCTGGGAGACACAGAGGAGGCGGCCAAGTGGCGGGAGGTTGCGGATAAGATCCGTGAGTACTCCAAGAAGATACAGCTTGTCCTGCCGTCAGGCAAGAAGAGAGACGCCTATTGTCTATTTGTGGCGGAGGCAAATGAGCTTTCGCCCCTAGTTGGTGAAGTTGTCAGGGACGATGCAGCCTCAAGCGGCAAAGCCGTCCTGCTGAGCAAGGACAACGGCCGCTCGGTGCCGATTACGCTCAGATGTCCGCCGCTTCCGGCTGGTGATTACGAGATGAGCGTTAGAATGAAAGTCGCAGACCTGCTGGGGCCTCCTAAGTCAGCGGTGGCGTCGCTGTGGGTCCAGGGTGAAAGCGTGCAACGCATTCGATCGAGAAAGAGTTCCAAGTTTGTGTTAGTTAGCGATTTCAAGCTGGCAAATGAGTATCGAGACTTCACATTCGGCTTTTATCATCCTGGCCTCGTCGATTACGAGATACGGATTGAATACAAGGCCCTCTGTGACGTGTATATCGACCGAATCACGGTCGGCTTCTTGGAGGATTGACGCTTTATAGGCCGATTTGCAGACTTCGCCATAGTAGCTCGCAGAGCTACGTCGGCTGAACAGGAGGGACAAGGATGAAAATCAAATGGCTTGGACATTCCGCGTTCACCATCACGGCGAGCGACGGGACAACATTGCTGACCGATCCGTATAGGGCTGGCGCGTTCGACGGTGCGGTCGCATACGGCCCAATTGGCGGGCGTTTCGACGTCGTAACAGTCAGCCACAAGCACGCTGACCACGACGGGGTTGATGGCCTTGCCGGAACCCCGACCGTCGTTGATTCGGTCGGCCGAACCGAGGCGAAAGGTATCGAGATCGAGGGCATTGCCTCGTTTCACGACAAGGCCAAAGGGGCCCAGCGAGGGCAAAACATCATCTTCTGTATCAAAGTTGATGGCCTGAAGGTCTGCCACCTCGGCGATCTCGGACACATCCCGGATGAGGCCGCTCTCGCCAAACTCAGCGACGTTGACGTGCTACTGACCCCGGTCGGCGGGACGTTCACGATCGACGCGGGCGAGGCCTGGCAGACCGTCCAGAAGATCAAGCCCAAGGTCGTCATCCCGATGCACTTCAAGACCCCGAAGGTCGGCTTTGATCTCGCGCGGGTTGAGCGGTTCACGGCCGGGAAGCCCGACGTCGTTCAGGCCGGCTCCGCCGAAGTTGAATTGACGCGGGAGACTCTGCCCATAAAGCCTCAGATTATCGTGCTTCAGCACGCCCTTTGATGTAACCTGAACAATTGGGGACCATGGGGCTGCTGGGCGTTGGGCGCGCTTTCCAGCCTGCTAGAGAAGCGCGAGCCCATACCGAAGCGTTTCAGCAATTGGGCACCGGCCTGACCGGTATCACCTCTGGGGTCCTATGTAGCCATCCAGGATACTCGGCAGGTCGCCAAACTCCTTGCTGATCTGGTAGAGATAATCGAGGACGTGCCAGCCGTGGATGCGGCGCGGCTGCGACAGATCGACGATCTGGATGGGGATGAGGTCCACGCGTCGAATCTTCTTGCCCACGATTGTCGCCCTGGCAATCAGACCTATTGACCAGGAGTATTTGGGCATGGGGAAGACCAGGTTCCCGAGGCTGTAAAGGACCGGCCTGCCCTTGTCCACGGCGACCGGCTGAATGACGTGCGGATGGTTGCCCACCACCATGTCGGCGCCTGCGTCAAGAGCGATCTTGGCGAGCTGTTTCTGCCGCTTAGAAGGGACAGCAGAGTCTTGTCCTCCAAAATGAAGGTTGACGAAAACCAGGTCCGCCTGCGTGCTGGCGGAGGCAATTGCCCTGCGCATGTCATCGGGATGT
>Ga0315539_1003223_pt1 | contig 11535 bp, 7 predicted proteins | sample SalMarSW160150MG_FD_203097 | JGI IMG/M metagenome (GOLD analysis project Ga0315539, IMG submission 203097) | Salt marsh sediment microbial communities from the Plum Island Ecosystem LTER, Massachusetts, United States - Salt Marsh Sediment SW1601-150 ... | reverse complement strand
TCATTCGTGACAATCGCATTGCCGTTGAGAGCAACATACAACGTCTCAGCAGCGTTAGCAGCATCGCCTATGAACCAAATTGTTAATGTGCTAACACCTTTCTCTGTCCAGTCGCGTGGATAAGTCAGCGTCAAAGTTGCCTCAGAGTAACCAACACTGTTGTCGTAGTAAAGCGGCATCGACTGGTTGCCACTGTGAACGATAGTTTGCTCGGCATAAGGAGGAAGATCATTACCAACGAGAGCTCCATTTGTCGGGATTTCATAACCGTCCGGCCACGCTTCAAATATCCTGTTGCTCACCGGGTTAGGGGGGTCAATGTCGTTGTAGGACTCAAAATCGTCCACGATAAGGAAGTTGGCGGTCGTAAAGCTCCAGGCACCACCTATCCACGGACTGTCGGCGTTGACGTTATTGACTTCATCGACACGCCAGTAGAAAGTGGTATCCCATTCAAGTTTTCCGGGCTCATAGCTCTCGGAAGCAAGGTTTCGGGTGCCTTTGTACTCTGGTGAATCCGTATTGGCATTACGGACTGCATCTTCATCAGTGCCGAAATAAACCTCGTGCGAAGCGGCTGCCTCGCCGGCATTCCACGTAAGAATCGGTGTGTGCTTCACATCTACAGCGCCATTAGACGGGTTCGCGCCGCTGGCCCTTAGTGGTAACGACAAAGCTGCCTGCGGAATTAACTGCTTTTCCAGAGAGGGACTTTCCCACGACAGTTGTGCTACAGCGGTTTCACCGCTTTCATAGTATTCCATTGTAAACGGATATCGCTGCCCACCAATAAGGTCGACCGTACCCTTTGCCTCCGTCGGCGCTCGACGATCCACCCACCGGTCGATGATGAGCTGATCATTCACGCTCAGACGTACACCGTCGTCCGTGTTTGCGTAGAAGGTGTATGTCTCAGAGAACTCCACTTCCACCTCGCCGGTCCATCTGACCGAGAAACTCTCTACATCGAGCAAAGTGTCCGGTGAGCCATCGCCCCAGTTAAAGTTAATATCTAAATCTATAAGGCTGAGTACAGGACTGCCGGCCAAATTTCCACCTCTGTAGTACTGCGCTCTTACACCGCCACCGGGGCGTAAAGTTGTAAAGCTCCAGACATTGCCTTTATGAGTGGTAACGATATCAAACTCATCAACTCGCCAGTAGTAAGTTTTCCCTATTTCAAGCTCTCCGGGGTCAAAGGTCATACCTGCCTGGGGCAGACCCTCAGCGGCATTGTTCACATCGTCGAAATTGTCACCGAAGTACACAGTATGCAATTTAGCACCCCAGCCCGGACTCCAGCCAAGGTCCGCATTCCGGTCTATAAATTTTGCGCCATTAAGTGGGTCGGGGTTGTAGGCCTTTTGGGGAGGAACCAAAAAGCTCCAGACATCGCCTTTGTGTTTCGTAGCACCGTCTGCTTCAACCTCGTCGATTCGCCAGAAGTAGGTTGAGCCCGGAACAAGACCATCCGGAACAGCAAATCCGGGAAAACCAACAATAACAAATGTCGATGTCTGGTTGCCCAGGAACCCCGACGAGTCGGGGGCACCGTCGTTCACATCGTTAAAATTCTCGCCGAAGTACACATCGTGCGAGGCCGCAGTATCTCCCGATGACCATCCAAGATTGGCCCACGTATCCGCATGGAGGGCACCATCGGTCGGTATGGGACCGGAAGCCTTTAAGCGCTGCAAGGTGCCAAGCATATATTCGATTGCGTTAAGAAACAGCTTCTCGCCCTCAGTGTTGAGGTTATACTCGCCTCGACCATAGCCCACACCTTCTCGCGATCCCATACAAAACAGCAAGCGCCGGCCCCCGGCAAATTGACCACCCCCTTCGTAGAATTCGACTCCGGCTTCCCATTCAGCGATAACGGTCCAATCCTGGCCCACCGGTTTGGCTATTAGGTTGCCGTTGCCGAGATTAAAAGAGTTGTAAAACGAGGATGTGCCCGTCCCCACAGTCTGGTCAAAGATGTCCACCTGATTTTTGGTATCGAGCGCCACGCCATAGAAAATAGGATGGGCTGCATCCACGGCCTGGAGCGTTGGAGTGCCGCCATCCCCAGCCAGACCCTCGTTGTCGACCCACAACCAACGGCTGCTCCTGACAATATAAACATTAAGCAGTATCATCGGCGTAGTGATAGAATTCCACTGCTCCGTCTCGGTGGCATCAGAGGCGTAATTGCCGCTATCGCTGCTGCGACTTATAATCACCAGGTCGGCGGCATTAAGAGCGGCTATTTTATTAGCATCCAGGGTACGCCAGTACCCATTCCCGAATGAAGCACCCTCTGTGTTGTCAACCGTGTACCCATTAGCCTCGAGGAAATCGACACAGCCATGATCATCCGGTATGCCGTCGACTAACTCATCATAGCCATCAGATATCCAGATGATATTGGCGCCATCGACCATCGAGGTCAGGCAAAAAGCCAATACCAAAACAAAATAAATCAATTTCTTACTCATAATATTTTTCCTTCACCCCGTCCCGTCTTCGACGGGCGGGGTTCAAAAAAAGTTAAAAATAACTATATATGCTTTAGCCACACACCAAAACACTCGTTGTTCGTGACAAACACTTGTACCTGTGAAACCGACAGGTGTAGGCAGCTTCAAACAGAACGACCGATAATAATTTTCGCATTTATCACATTTTATCGATATCTGCATAGGATAATTTTTTTACGACTTGCTACAACCTCCTTCCTTCAAAAACCCAAACACTACAGATATTCCGAACGTAAAAGGGCCAAAATCCACAGATACCCATTCATATCTGATTAACCTTATTTGTACCAAATTAGCCGCCTTGACGTCAAGGAAAAATTTACGCTGAATGGTCCTTGATAACGGTGAATAGCAAAAATAAGCTTTGCAGTTCTAAAAATAAATCTTGTACCTTTGCAAATATAGAAGCCACAGTTATAAAGTTTTTGAAGGATAAAGGATTACTTCCATTTGCATTTGCGTTCTGTCAGGCGGTGCCCGCCGTGGCAGTCGGTACAATATTGTTCATTGTTGTTACCCGCGAAGAGAGGCTTGTGTTGTTCGGTGTCGATTTTTTCCCTGGTATGACAGCCCATACAGAACGGATTAATCTTTGCCCGAGGATACATTATGTCCGGCGCTGTACCGTTACCACCTGAAGCCCAGGATTCATCCGCGATATGTTCGTCGGATTCACCGTGACAATTCGCGCAGCCCATGTTCACCCGTGCATGAGTGACGGCGATATCCTCATCTATGTAGTTGATGTGGCAGACAAAGCAGCGGCTATTGTCGGCCATCGAATCAGTGGACGAGCCCTCATCAGGGTCATCTTCAAGCAGCAGCGGAGGTTCATCATCGTCAAGCAGCAGCGGCTCATCATCCGATATAGCTTCCGGGGCTGCCGCGACCTCCCCTCGATCTGCCGGTCCCGGATTTGTCTGCTCTTTTTGTCCAGACTTTACTTGCTCACAACCTGTTCCTGCAACAGCCACTGCCGCAATAATTAGCGTCAAGAAAGAATACTTCATACCTTCTGTCATGATATTAATTTAAACGGCAAATGCAGCACCAAAAGAGTTATGCTTAGTCGTTTTTAGTGCTGCACAATTAGACATATTCCCAGTTCCTGAGCCACTGATAGTTGCTCGGCAGTTTCGCCAGGGCCTGTTTGTTGGCGTTGTCCAGTTCTGCCTTTTCCTTCAGGTCGAGCTGGCGGCGCTCCATCACGGCCTTTGCAACGTTATCGACGTAATGGATGCTGTTCATTCCCGGGATTGGGATTACGGTGTTGGTGTTCAGGATGTATCGAATGGCCAAACGTGCGCGTCGGTCCTTTTCTTCCTGGTCACCTTTGCTGAACAGTGAGCCGGCGGCAAAAGGCTTGATGCCGAAAGCGCCGACGTCCTGCTTCTTGAGGGCCTCGAAGACGCTGTCTTTCGGAGCGGCCTTACTCATAGTAGTGAAAGGAAAGAGGACTACGTCGACCTCTGGGAAGTACTCGATCATGAACTTGATCCATCTGCGGTCATGTGTAGAGAAGCCGATGAAACGGGCCTTGCCCTGCTTTTTGGCTTTTTCGAGTGCTCCGACAAACTCGCAGGCTGTGTTGAAGGTGTGTCTTCCGCCCGGTTCGTAGCAGGTGATACGCCATAAATCGGTGTATTCCTGATTTGATTCTTTCAGCAATCCATCCAGCACTTCCATCAGCTTCTTGGTGGTGCGGTATTCCTTCTCGCGCACTTCGTGACCGCAATGGGATAACGCCATGTACATCTTTTCGCGGCGACCTTTGAGTGCCTTGGCGTCTCTGATCACCTCGCCTCTGGAGCACGAGTCGACGTAGTTTATGCCCGCGTCGATGCAGCGGCTGACAATTTCCGTGCGTTCGGCTTGGTTGCTCCTGGAGTGTCCGCCGAGGCATACAGCCGAGACCATAAGATTGGTCTTGCCCAGCCGGCGATATTCCATATTCGGATTGTAACTGAGAATTTTAGATGTGTTGACGGCCCTGGCATTTTGCCCAATGACACCGAGGCCGGCAGCTACACCCGCTGCTGCTATCGCACTATCGCGCATAAACTGGCGCCGAGAAACTTTAATATTGTCCATTGTTTGTCTCCTGTGAATACGTAATGTAATCTAATTTTTCTGCGATTTAGGTAATGGGCGATTACTTTGCAATTTGAACAGGGCGTTTACCTCGTCCTCCGAAAGAGCACGGTCGTAGATACGGACATCGTCGATGAGTCCTTTGAATCCCCTGCCTATCCTGACATCCAAATCGCTGCCGGTGTCAATGGGCCAGAGGTCCAAAAGGCCGATGTCATGGATTTCCGCCGGCTCACCATCCTTATAAAGTTTGACATCATCATAAAGATTCGGCAGCTCGGCCTCCTCCACTACCGCTGCAACGTGATGCCACTGGTCGTCATCGGTCTCCTCGTTAATATAGAGATACCCGCCGTTTGGTGTTACACCTATACGGCCCCTGACAAATCCGAATGTAAACATCTTACCGTAATCATCCGAGCCCCAGGATATAATTTCGCCCTTTGATTCTGACGTTCTGAACCATGCAGCTACGGTACGAGGTCGCGTGCCGGTAACGCCCTTGTATTTGGTTATCTGTACATAACCATCGCCACGACCGAACTTCAGGGCCTTTCCTACCCGGCCTGAAGTGGAATCTTTCTCGAATGACATATCTTCCTTGAGGGTACCTTTTCGGTTGTGCTTCGAAGAGTCTGCAGCAGTTTTACCTGATACCTCATCGAGCTTCCACCAGCCGGCAAGATTCGGGTCCGTGTCAAGGGTTATTGGCTTGTCCCTGGCCTGGGCAAAAGTACTCAACACCAGGCATAATGCCAATGCTAAAACAAAAGAAATTGGAAAATAAGGTTTTTTACACATAATACCTCTCCTAAATTTAATATTTCCTGTTTCTATCTGTTCAGCTTTACCGCTGTGATTTAATTTTAATTTAGTCAGTGTATCAAATTTATCTCGGAAATACAACTGTTATGGCTGTTTTTCACATTTTTTATTCAAGCGAAGCTACAGGTCAACGCCGGCCGCCACATTCCTTTGAAAAAATTATTCTTGACGAGAAGGTAACTAATCTGATATAAATATAGTTGTTATGGTCTATGGTTTTTTAGCTTCTGAGGTACGAAACATCATGTAAAGGAGGAGTTTTTTGTATTATGCAAGGCACAGGGCTGTAATAGAAGCTTTGTGCTACATAGCTCAGATTTCAATATTTCAATTAACATCCCATATTATTTAGTTTCGAAGGAGGACTATTATGTGTAGAAAAATGCTTTATTTATTCCTGGCGCTCGTTTTTTGGCTGGCGCTATCGGCCCACGCCCAGAATATCGTCTGGATATCGGAGACGAACGCGGATGCCGACCTTGTCTATTTTGACCAGGGCTGGATTGACCTGCTTGAGGACGCAGGGTACACCGTTGATTTCCAGCCAGGCGAATGGATGACCCTCGATGCCAACAATTTAGCGATTCTTGAGTCGGCGGACCTTATTATTGCAAGCCGAAATAGTAACAGCGGTAATTATGCTACAGATGCAGCGGAGATCGCGCAGTGGAACTCTGTTCCTACACCATTGATAATGATGACTGCGTACTGGGTCAGGAGTAACCGCTGGCTATGGATAAACAGCACAACCATAGAAGAATTTTCTCCTGAAGCAATGCTGCAGGTAGTAGACAGCACCCATCCGGTGTTTAAGGGCGTAACACCTGTTGATGGCCTGGTGGATGTCATTGATGAAACCGTAAACAATGGCGAAAATTCTTTTGTTATTACCAACGATGTCGGAAATGGAATTTTGATTGCCCAAAGAGAAGACAATGAAGCTGTATGGATCGCTGAATGGCTTCCCGGCATGGAGTTTTACGACGGATCGACTCAGATACCCGCAGAAAAGAGGATGCTGTTTCTTGCCGGTGGCGGGGGAGGCCAGGAAGCCGGCTCATTTAACCTCACCGAGGATGGTATCAAGATGTTCTTCAATGCGGTCGATTATATGATTGGTGCTGAGCCCCGATTAAAAGCCTTCGTGCCGAAGCCATCTCATGGTCAGAAAGATATATCACTCGAACCGGTTCTTAGCTGGAGGGCTGGAAGCCTTGCTGATACTCATAATGTGTACTTTGGAAAAGTTTTAGATGACGTCAACGAAGCCGGCATAACCGATCCGCGGGGCGTACTTGTCAGTCAAAACCAGGACGATACAACTTATAATCCCGGCCTTCTCGAATTCGGCCAGAGGTATTACTGGCGGGTCGATGAGGTCAATGCTCCGCCCGATTCCACAGTCTATAAAGGCGACCTCTGGAGCTTTATGATAATCAACTATCATGTCGTGGACGATTTCGAGGACTACAACGACTACTCTCCTGATATGATATTCGAAACTTGGATAGACGGATGGGGGGTCGATACAAACGGTGCCCTTATAGGTCATGACGCAGATTTTTCCAAGGGAGAGCATATTGTTGAGACTACGATTGTTCACAGCGGTGAACAGTCGATGCCATTTTATTACGACAACGATATGAAATATTCGCAAGCACAGATGACATTAACTTCGGGGAGTGACTGGACCAGGGATGGCGTTACAACGTTGTCGCTGTGGCACAGAGGTTATATGGATTATGTCGGCAGCTTCACAGAAGACCCGGCAGGCACATATACGATGACCGCTACCGGCGTAGATATCTGGGACACCTCCGATGAGTTCCACTTCGCTTTCCAGGAGCTTACCAGCGCCGGCTCAATTATAGTAAAGGTCGAGAGCGTCGAACAGACGGACCCATCGGCCAAGGCCGGCGTGATGATTCGCGATACGCTTGATGCGGATTCCATCCATGCAATGGTGGTGGTTACACCTACTCAGGGTGTTTCCTTTCAGCGTCGCAGAACGGCGGGCGCTTCGAGCTTCTCCACAGATATAGCCGGGCTCGCGGCGCCGCAGTGGGTGAAAATAGAACGCAACGTTAGCGGCGCCGTTACGGCCTCATATTCAGCTGACGGCAGCTCGTGGATACAGATTGGCACTGAGAGTATCAACATGAATATTCCTATGTATATAGGTCTGGCAGTGACCGCACATAACACCGGCGAGGTCTGTGAGGCCAAGTTCTCTAATGTTAGTATCACCGGTACGGTCTCCGGACAGTGGACGAACCAGGATATCGGGATAATCAGCAACACTGCTGAGCCGATGTATGTGGTTCTCAACGGCAGCGCTGTGGTCCCTCACGACAATCCGAATGCAGCGTTGATAACTGAGTGGACGGAATGGAATATCGACCTGCAGAATTTTGCAGACCAGGGCGTGGACCTTGCCAATGTCGAGACGATTGGTATTGGTTTTGGCGACAGGAACAATCCGCAGCCTGGCGGTTCGGGTATAGTGTACATTGACGACATTCGGCTGTATCTTCCCCGGCCGGTTGAGTGACCTATGCTTGTTACAGTTGAAAAACCCAGTTTTTAGCTGTCTGGAACGGACAAAATGGAGATAGAATCGGGCAATGTTCCAGGTCGAGCTGAGAGCGAGGATACCTCGGCAGGCTTGACAAACGGCTGGGGACCCACCGACGGTGAGTGGACCGCCTATATGGGCACTGGTGCCGTCATTTCCAAGCTCACTGTTCATGTTATCCAGGCCGGAGAGGTATATAGCCTAACATTTGATGCAAAGGAAACCGGGGTTGGTTAGACCGTTTTAGGGGAACTATATGCTGACGTCGGAGCAGAACGGGTAGTACTTGCGTCGGCTTTGTCTTCGTCTTTATAAGTCCTGCACAATTAGGCTTTTTACACCTTCAAGCTTGAATACATGACTTGTCATTCCTGTGAAAGCCGAGCAGGGATAACAACGCCATAAACGGTGTTGCTGATTAAGAAACTACAGTTGAGAAAAAACCCACCGCAAACGGCAGATGCATCCGAAGAATGATTGAGTTCACTAACTGGCTTGTAAAACAAAACCGGATTTGTTATATTATTTGTCTGTTTATGAACGTAACGATTACCTGGTAAATGTGAAAGGAGATGAAAATGAACAAGTCAAGAAATTCAATTAAGCTCTGGATGTTGGTGTTCGTTGTATTGATATGCCTGGTGGGCAGAGTGGTGAACGCTAAATCCAGCGTTGTTTACAAAGGCGGCAGGGGCCCGGGCAAGGGCAAACATATTGTCTTTGTCACCGGCGATGAGGAATATCGCTCGGAAGACTCAATGCCCCAGCTCGCCAAGATTTTAGCTGTGCACCAGGGTTTTAAGTGCACGGTGCTTTTTGCCATCAATAAAGAAACCGGCGAGATCGACCCGCAGACGCTTGATAATATCCCCGGCCTCAAAGTTCTCGAAAAGGCGGACTTGATGGTTATGTTTCTACGTTTCCGTGAGCTGCCTGATGAGCAGATGAAATATATTATTGATTATACCAACTCTGGTAAACCCATCGTAGCTTTGAGGACAGCAACGCACGCGTTTAATTACAGGAAAAACAAAAACAGTCCTTATGCCAAATACAGCTTTCGAGACAAGGAGTTTGACGGCGGATATGGACGTCAGGTTTTTGGTGAGACGTGGATTAACCACTATGGAAGTCACCAGAAAGAAAGTACACGCGGCCTGGTCGCAAAAGGTATGGAAAGTCATCCCATTGTCAAAGGCATTGATGATATCTGGGGCCCGTCCGATGTTTATGGTCTAACAACACTGACCGGTGACAGCAAGCCGTTGATTATGGGACAGGTTCTTTCAGGTATGGACCCGAAAGACAAACCTAATCCGGACAAGAAACTGGTGCCTGTGGCCTGGACCAAAACTTATACAGGCGAGAAAGGAAAAACCTCTCGTATATTCACCACCACAATGGGACATGGGGGCGACCTTAAGAACGAAGGTTTCCGCCGTCTTCTTGTGAATGCCTGCTACTGGGCGATGGAAATGGAAGATAAAATCCCGGCCAAGAGCAAGGTTGATTTAGTTGGCGAGTATCATCCCAATCCAATTGGAATGGGCGGCCATAAAAAAGGCCTGAAACCATCGGACCATAAGCTTCCTTGAATCCCCGATTTCTTATGTGAGCTTAACTCCTGATTTTCTATGGAAGGGACAAGAAAATGAAGCACGGTGAGCTGAAGAAATGGTTGCTGCCAATGATAAATATCGAAGGAATCGTTTGCTTTGTGGCTGCGGCGTTGATAGCTGGCTGTGCCTCAACACCTGCTGTGGATAAAACACAGCAGGAAAAACCGGGGGTAAACAAGCTGGTCATCCACGCCGACAAAGGCAAGGAAACTATCAGCAGGAACATTTACGGCCACTTCTCAGAGCATTTAGGCAGGTGTATCTACGGCGGTTTTTGGGTCGGTGAGGGTTCGGCGATTCCGAACACCCGCGGTATCCGCAACGATGTAGCCGATGCATTGAAACGAATGAAGATACCGGTGCTGCGCTGGCCGGGCGGATGCTTTGCCGACGAGTATCACTGGAAAGACGGCATCGGCCCACGTGATATGCGGCCTACTATGATTAACACGCACTGGGGCATGGTCACAGAAACCAACGCCTTCGGCACACATGAGTTTCTGGATTTGTGTGAGCAGCTTGGATGTGAGGCGTACGTTGCAGGTAACGTTGGCTCCGGTACCGTCGAAGAAATGCAGGACTGGGTCGAGTACATGACGTTCGACGGGGACAGTGAGATGGCCAACCTTCGCCGGATAAATGGTCGTGACAAGCCCTGGCGGATAAAATACTTCGGCGTGGGCAATGAGAACTGGGGCTGCGGCGGTAATATGTCGCCCGAATCTTACGCCGACCTCTACAATCGTTTTCAAACCTATGTGCGCAGCTATTCCGGCAACCGTATTGTCAAAGTTGCATGCGGGCCCGGCAGCGAGAACTACCCGTGGATAACCACCGTTATGGAACGTGCCCGTCGAAACATGGATGCAATTAGTCTTCATCATTATGTCCGGGGGACGGGCAACTGGACCCGAAAGGGTAGTGCGACGAAGTTCGATGAGAAGGAATGGTTTGCATTGATGAAGAACACTCTCACTATCTATCCGTTACTGGAGAATAATATCAAAATCATGGACCGGTTCGACCGGCGTGGGCGTATCGGTCTGTTTGTAGATGAGTGGGGTACCTGGTGGGACACCGAACCCGGCACGAACCCAAGCTTCCTGTACCAGCAAAACACCCTCCGGGATGCGGTTTCAGCCGGCATATTCCTCAACGCTTTCAATAAGAACTGTCATCGGGTTAAGATGGCAAATATCGCACAGACCATCAATGTTTTGCAGGCGATGATTTTGACCAAAGACGAAAAGATGATTTTGACGCCGACCTACCATGTTTTTGAGATGTACAAGGTCCATCACGATGCTACGCTGCTTCCCACTGAGCTGAAGTGCCGCGATTATCAATTCGGGGGCGAAAAAATTCCGGCACTCAATGTTTCGGCATCGAAGGATGAGTTAGGCAGGATTCATATATCGCTTTGCAATCTGGACCCCAAAAACTCGGTACAGCTTGTTTGCGAGCTTCAAGGTACCGGGGTTCAGAAAATCTCCGGCCGGGCATTAACCGCTGATGTTATGACTGCACACAATACTTTTGAAAAACCTGAGGTAGTCAGCCCTGTTGCCTTCGATAATTTTCAGTTGAAAGGTAATATGTTAACAGTAACGCTGCCGGCCAAGTCGGTAGTGCTTTTGGGAATTGAATAATCTGCACCATGAGCTAAAAAACTATCTCAAAACTTTCACCCTGAGCGAAAAGAGCCTTTAGCCCTGAGCGAAGTCGAAGGGGAAGGGTCTGGATGACAGAAATAAGAGATTCTTCGCGGAGTTTATCCTTGAACGAAGTGAAGGGCTCAGAATGACAAATTGTGTTTTGAGATATTTCTAAGTAGTGATGTACTGAGGATACAAAATATGAACAGACGCAATTTCTTAAAAGCCGCAGGCGTAGGAATAGCATC
>Ga0315539_1003222_pt1 | contig 11538 bp, 6 predicted proteins | sample SalMarSW160150MG_FD_203097 | JGI IMG/M metagenome (GOLD analysis project Ga0315539, IMG submission 203097) | Salt marsh sediment microbial communities from the Plum Island Ecosystem LTER, Massachusetts, United States - Salt Marsh Sediment SW1601-150 ... | reverse complement strand
TATTCCTGAGCCATCTCCTTCAGGAAATCAAGGTTCTCTTCAACAACATTATAGCTTGCCATATCGAGGGCAATGTGAAGTTTTTCCTGCTTTGCCAGTTGAAATGCCTTTCGCACCAAATCATGGTTCTGAACCAGGTATCCTTCCATATAGAACATGGTAAATCCCTGGAAGAGTTCTTCTGTAATCCGATCGGGAGCCAGTTCAACAGCTGCTCCCAGATAGGTTGCAAAGGTCCGTTCTGAATCCAGGGATATGAGTGAAATCGCCCTTCCCGTTTCTGATTGGCTGGTGAACAGTATCGGCTCAATGTGATGACTTTCCATATCGTTCCGGAAAAGGTCTCCCCAACGGTCACGTCCGATCGTACCGATAAAACCGGTGTCTATTCCTAATTTTGCCAGTCCATGTATGGTGTTTGCTGCGGATCCTCCGGATGCGATCGCAGTGTTAAGATGAGCAATTCCGGCGAGTATCTTTCTTGATCTTTCTCCATCCACCAGCTGCATGCTCCCTTTAGGTAGCGCAAACTGTTTCAGTGTTTGATCTGATTCCAGACGGACAAGGATATCCACCAGTGCATTGCCCATTCCGAGGATTTTTGTCATAAGCAGTTAAGTATGCATAACCTGTCAGACGCCTTAAAGTCGTCTGACAGGTCAAATTGTTTATATCGCCTGATACAAGCCAATTCAAGGGTTTCACCTCCAGCAGCGCACCCCAAAAATTATCACAAATATATTGTTTAATTGATGAAAACCCGTTATTTTTGCGACGCTCTGAAAACAGATACGAAATTGAAAATTTCGGCTGTTTCGGGATTAGAGCATCTGACTGCTTAGCGTTCTTTAAAAATGTACAAATATTCCTCAGTAGCTCAGTTGGTTAGAGCATCTGACTGTTAATCAGAGGGTCGTTGGTTCGAGTCCAACCTGGGGAGCAAAGCGACACAACCACACCGAACGGTGTGGTTTTTTTATGTCAATAAAAAAAGGTTGGACGAGAAGTTTACCCCGCCAACGGCGGGAAGTCCAACCTGGGGAGCAAAGCGACACAGCCACACCGAACGGTGTGGTTTTTTTATGTCAATAAAAAAATTGGACGAGTACCTGTGCTGACAACTAAGTTCGTCAGTACCTGTGCTGACAACTCGCATAGCGATGCCCATGGCAAAAGTTCGTCAGCAGTTTATCCCGACATCCGTAAATCTAAATGAATATTCCTCCAATCAGCTTTTTACCCTTTTCAGTCATCAGATACTTCTGATTTGGATCATGGGGATTTGCTGGATTAGTAAACGTAATAAGATCATTATCTCGTAATATCCTAATGTAATTATCTCTAAAACTTTCCTTATTTTCAAAACCTGCGAATGTCATTGCTTCTTCAAAAGTCATTTCTATAATCAATCCCATCAGTACCTTTAGCAATACTCTCCCCTTTTTTTTCAAGAGGTTCCCTCCTTTTTTACTCAAGGTTCCCTCCAATTCAAATTTAATATTTTCTATATCTCTGTTTCTCAGGAAATTAACATCTCGAAGGTTCCCCTCATTTTGAGCTAAAGTACCCATAAAAGCATAAAGGAATTCCTCATCAACTTTTACATTATGAAGGATATCACTCACCGGGAGATTTCTCAATTCACTCAATCTGTACTCACCTAATGATTCGTTCTCTATTCCGAGGAGAGCAATAAGAATTGATAAACGGTCACCGAGAATATATACATGAAAAGGAATAATTGTTTTAAAAACATGATCTTCAATAAATTCTGGTTTTGCTCCATTAGCATAGATCTTTAAGTATTTTGTAACATTCCGCACACCTGAGCCTGCCTCATCTGACCAGCCTAATTCACGAAAGAACCTGCGAATATTCGGATTTTTGGGTATAGGACTGAAATTATTCAAATCTAATGGCCCGCGAAAAAACACTCTGTTTGGATTCGTTGCTTCCAAACGATTTTTGTAAATGATAATTTCTGTCGAAAGAGAATTTCGATATTCACGATGAACGATTACGTTGCTAATAATTTCACGAAAAATCAAATCTCTTAAATCTCTTCTAATATCCTGCTCCTGAAAGAACGCTTCTGGTAAATGATTTTTTATAAAAGTTAACGCTGCATCTCGTGTATCAATTAAATTAGTTCGCTGAACAAATTCGGTACAACTTTTCTTCTATCCAGGATAAGAAAATCAAGATGATCTCCAGCGGTTTGATCAATTGAATGTCTTATTTGTTCTTCAGTCATTCTAAAATTCAAATATGTTTACCAATAATTGATTAAGGTATTGTATTCTACCTTATGCTTCAAAAATTGTTTGGTTTCCTGTAATAAAATTACCCCAATCACATAACAAATCCAAAGGTCCATTAGTATTATCTCTGGTTGTCACGACAAACCAACTTGTAAATTTGATAAATTAGCATTGTTTTATGCATTTGTGTTCATCCCCCATACCTGGATGGGTAAGTAGTACAAGGTGATTTCTGTACATTCACCGGGTAAGACTGGGCGCGGCCAGCCAGGGGTTCCCCTCAAAGAACCACACAGATCGTTTAGTGAATATATTATCATCCGCAAATAATTATTTTTACCTTATTTCGTTCATAAAATAATTGGGGGAAAACCGTTTGAAAAAATCAGATCCATGAAAACGATTCATTTAATCAAAGTTGCCATTACCATCTTTACATGCTCATGCTCATTGTTTCTGGAGATACCAATTGCTATTGGTCAGACAACCATGCCTGAGGTGATGGATACAGGAAAACTGGCTGATCAGTTTAATTACATTCACGAGCGAACCAGGATATATGAGAATTACAGGGCTATTCGGGAGGATATATTCCAGAAGATGAGAGGCAATGCCATGGATTCTCTGTCGGCTGCCAAATTGAATATCGATAATTTAGACAGATTACTGCTGGAAAGTAACGCTGAAATCGATTCCCTTAATCGAGGTCTTCAAAAAACAAAAGATGAGCTTGCTCTTGCCATTAAAAATAAAAACAACCTGTCATTCCTTGGCATAACAATGAGCAAAACCTACTACAATACCATCATGTGGTTGGTGATCATTGCGTTAACTGTTATTTTGGTACTGTTGTTCCTGACCTTTTCCAGGAACCGTACCATTACTGTTCAACTCCGGAAGGACCTGAATGAAGTCAGGGAAGAGTTTGATGAATACCGAAAGTCATCCCGCGAACGATACGAAAAACTTGTTGTCAGTCATTTTAATGAGATTAAGCGGCTAAAGGAATCCCGATAAGTGTTATTGAGGTATCTGAAATTTTTAATGAAAAATGACTGGGAAGGTGCTGGGTACTTAAACCAATGTACTCAATCCCGAAGGGATTGTTTTTCGGAACCTTCTAACCTCCTAATTTTTTTATTAAGTCCCTTGGCTTTTAAGCCCTAACCTTCCCCACTGACTGAGACGTCCAGCCAAAGGATCATAATCGCAGTCTTCCTCACTTTTTCCTTTCAACTTTTTACTTTTTACTTGTTTTACTGTAACTTGTATGGATTATGAAAATCATTTGTTAATCCAAAATCATCCTCATGAAAACAAAACGAATAGTGATGATCGCAGGTGCGTTTCTGTTGCTTGCAGTAATTGCCCGGTCTCAAGCTCCACAAAAATTCAACTACCAATCCGTTGTCCGCGATGGAGACGGAACTACGATCGCTGACCAGAACGTAGGTATCAGAATTAGTATCCTCCAGGGAAGTATTGGAGGCCCTGCCGTCTACACCGAAACCCACATTGCAACAACCAATGCATTCGGGCTGGTAACCCTGGAGATCGGAAGCGGAACCGTGGAATCGGGAGATCTCTCATCCATCGACTGGGGAGCAGACGAATACTTTATGAAGGTGAAACTGGATCCTGCCGGAGGAACAAGCTACCAGGATATGGGAACCACACAGCTGCTTTCTGTTCCTTACGCCTTGTACGCACATGCTGTTGATACGCCCATGAATAAACTGGGTATCGTGGAAAACTCCCTGTCAGATCCCGATGAAGCATTGTTTGAAGTGAAGACAAAGGAGGGAGAAACCGTATTTGCAGTGTACAATGAGGGAGTCAGGGTATATGTCAGAGAAGATGCCGGTAAAGGAACAAAAGGAGGTTTTGCAGTCGGAGGATTCACTCCCTCCAAGGGAACGACCAACGAATACATGCGGATCACTCCCGATAGTGTTAGGATCTACATTGATGATACAGAAGGGAATGAATCCAATGGGGGATTTGCCGTCGGGGGATTCCCGATCAGCAAACAAAACAACCAGGAATTCCTCAGGGTTACCAACGACAGCACACGAATCTATGTTGATGACAATCCCGGAAAAGGAACCAAGGGGGGCTTTGCCGTTGGGGGCTTTACTCCCGGAAAGAAAGGAATATCAGATGGTTTCATGCACATCACCCGCGAAAATTATTTCATCGGTCACGAAAGTGGTAAAAACATCACCACCGGAATGTATAACGCTGCCATAGGGTATGAAAGCGGACTTAACATTAATGCAGGATCAAGCAATGCTTTCATGGGATACCAGAGCGGTTATCAGAACAATACTGGAACAGGCAACCTGTTTCTCGGTTACCAGACCGGATTTACCAATACGGATGGAAACTACAACTCCTTCCTGGGCTACCTGGCAGGCTATTCCAATGCATTTGGTGTGTACAATACCTTCCTGGGCAGCTTTTCAGGATATAGCAATACAGCCGGTAACAACAATACCTTTGTCGGTGACTCGACCGGATATTCCAATATCGATGGGAACTTCAACACCTTCGTGGGTACCGGTTGCGGAAACAAGAACACTTCCGGTGAATCCAACGTGTTCATTGGAAACCAGTCCGGATACAACAATACAACCGGTTTTGTGAATGTATTCATCGGGAATAAAGCCGGGTTCCTTGAAGAGACAGGAAAACAGAATGTGTTCATTGGCAATGGAAGTGGCATGAACAGCATCGATACATGGGGCAATGTCAATATCGGTTTTTTAAGTGGTTTTAACACAACAAACGGTTCTGCCAATACCTTTGTCGGAGCCAATACGGGGTTTTCAAACAAGGAAGGATTTTCAAACACCTTCATCGGGATCAATGCAGGATATTCCATCGATTCAACCTGCTGCAACACGTTCATGGGTGATAATGCCGGTTATTTTGCCACCACCAGCGAGAAAAATGTGTTCCTGGGCGCATTCTCAGGATACAATGCCAGCCTGGATAATAACTTCAGCTTTTCCAATGTTTTCATTGGAAATGAAGCCGGATGGAACAGCACGGGAGGGAACTCAAACGTAATGATCGGCCACAGGGCAGGGCACCAGAATGAATTATCCTTTGAAAATGTATTTCTTGGCTTTGAAAGCGGTTTTAACAACACCACAGGGTATTCAAACGTGTTCATTGGATCCAACTCCGGCTGGTCCAATGTTGAAGGTCATTTCAACATATACATTGGTAATGAAGCCGGGTTCAGCAGCACAGCAGGCAATTCAAACGTGATGATCGGGCACCATGCAGGACGGAAAAATGCAACATCGTTCGAAAATGTCTTCCTGGGTTTCAAAAGTGGATACAACAATGCCTCCGGGAACTCAAACGTGTTCATCGGATCCAATTCAGGCTATTCCAACTCCAGCGGGCACAATAACATTTTCCTGGGGACACAGGCAGGATTCTCCAATAAGGCCGGGTTTTCCAATACATTCATCGGAATTAATGCCGGGTATTCACTCGATACATTATGCTGTAACACATTCATGGGTGACAATGCAGGATATTATGCCTCAACCAGCGAGAAAAATGTTTTTCTCGGTGCATTTACCGGTTATAATAACAGTCAGAACACAGAAGAAAGCTTCTCCAATGTTTTTATTGGAAATGAGGCTGGATGGAACAGCACGGGAGGCAACTCAAATGTAATGATCGGTCACCGTACCGGATACTCAAATGTACTCTCCTATGAAAATGTATTCCTTGGCTTTCAAAGCGGATTCTCGAACCAAACTGGCTGCTTCAATGTATTTATGGGTTCGTTGAGTGGCAATAACAACACCACCGGATATGAAAACGTATTTATCGGCAATCAAAGCGGCGCTTCCAATACACACCGGTATGGGAACGTATTCATTGGCCCCTTCACCGGAGAAAAAAATACGGAAGGATTCAATAATGTATTCATCGGAACACATACAGGACAGCAAAATACCAGTGGCAGGTCAAATACAGTTGTGGGAGCCTGGGCCGCAGACCTGGCTGAACTGGGAGACTTTAATGTTATTGTCGGAGATAATGCAGGACGGAATGCCACTGGAGAAGGCAATGTTTTTGTCGGTAATGCAACAGGACTTAACAACGTGAATGGATTTGGGAATCTGTTCCTTGGAAATGAGGCGGGAATGAATGAAATCGGTTCCAACAGACTTTACATTGCAAACACACCTGCCGATAGTTCACAAGCCCTGGTGTTCGGAGAATTCGATAACCAGCGCTTACGGTTTAATGCAAACATCGGAGTGGGTACCCATCCGGGGGCCGAAAAGATATCCGCTCTCCAACAGGACGGAGCCGGTATTTTGAAACTAAGCGGCACTGGAAGTCCCTGGCATTTCGCCAGCATTTACCTTGAATCGGTCGAATCGGAACCCAACGAACTGTGGCAGATAAATCACACAATCAATAATGAAATCAACTTTGTATATCACGACGGTTTGAGCTCCTGGCTGGTGGGTATGACCCTCAGTAAAGATGGCCTGTTGGGACTTGGTCGCATTCCGCAAGTAAATCTTTTTGAAGTTGAAGGTGATGCATCCAAAACTGTTGCCGGTGGATGGCTGGCAAATTCCGATTACAGGATAAAAACCGATATCCGGGAGATACAGGATCCATATGAAACGATACTTCAATTAAGACCTGTTTCTTTCAAATATTCAGAAAGTTATAGAAATAAACATCCGGGTGTTGAGGATAAAACCTACTACAATTTCATTGCTCAGGAGTTCCGGGAAGTATTTCCGGATGCAGTTAAAGGGAGTGGCGAATACATTGAAGGTGAACCGGAAGAGATCCTGCAGATGGATAGCTATCCGGCACAGGTGATTACTGTCAAAGCTGTCCAGGAACTGATCCTGCAGGTTCAGGAGCAGCAGCAGATGATCCTTGAATTGAAGGCGGAGATTGAACGGATGAAAAGAGAGTAAGTTAATGGTTAAATGTTATTAGTTGATAAGTTATTATAAGAGAGAAGTAACGAGTAACGAGTGACGAGAGAGAGCACTGAGAGGATATTAGAGAACAGAGTTCTCCAAAGCACCAAAGTAGTCTTGCTTCGAAAGAGCCCTATGAACGGTGTATGAGTTTAGGGGTTGTTAACTGAAAACTTATAGTAAACAAATTGGACGTTGAACGTTGTGCCGAAGGCATGCCTATGGCGGATGTTCGACGTTGAGCGTTTAGAAAAATCCTTCCAGCTCCTTTAGGAGCGATAATTATTTAGCCCTGGACGTTCATGCGATAGCATTGTAATCCCTGGCTTGATTGATAAATGAATTTGTAATTGATAATTGGTTGATTTATATTTAACTATCCAAACCAACCCCGATGCCTGAACAACCCAACAAACTATCCCAATTCTGGAGCGAGCTGAAGCGACGAAAGGTCTTTAAGGTTATCGCCATGTATGCAGCTGCTGCCTATGTGATCATTGAACTAAGTAATAACATCGTAACCCCCTTAAATCTCCCTGAATGGGTGCCTGCTTTGATTATCGTGTTGCTCGTAATTGGCTTTCCATTTGCCCTGATCTTCTCGTGGATATTTGATGTCACACCGGAAGGACTAAAAAAAACTAAATCAGCCAAAGAAGCTGAATCAGCTGAAACAGCAGCCATTACTGCTAAAAAAAGGAGATTTAAAATAAGCGATGGAATCATTATAGCGCTGGTCGTTGTTGTCTGTATTCTCCTTTATCCCAAACTTTTCAGGAAAGATAAATTCGAGGATATCCGGGATGAAGAGGGACGAATTTCAGTTGCAGTAATGCCCTTTAAAAATACCACCGGTGACAGCCTTTATGATTGGTACAGTAACGGCATTTCAAGCATTCTGATCAATGGATTGTCCCTCTCCTCTGAGATCTCTGTTATCGACAATCAAACCATGGTTAACATCCTGGAGAACAGGGAGAATCTGCAATATGCCTCCATGAGTGCTCCATTAGTTAATGATCTGGCATCCAGTATTCAGGTAAAATCCTACATATGGGGTGATTTTATTGCAACAAAAGAGAAGTTGCTGATTAACCTTAAACTAATTGATACGGAAACCAATCAGGTAATAACAGCAGATTCAGAAGAGACCCACCGTGACAGCATTATTCATGCAGTACAATTGTTATCCGAACGGATCAGAAATTACCTTGAAATTAAATCGTACGAGCAGGATCTGAGCCGTGAATTCGGTGAATTTGCTATAACAAATTCTCCGGAAGCATACCGGTATTATCTCGAAGGCTTCAGGTATTTGTATTCTTTTGATATCAGTTCTTATGATCTTGTTGAGCAATTGCTTAAAGAAGCCATTACAAATGATCCAACCTTTACAGAAGCATACATTCTACTCTCACGGTTTTATGGCTGGTCACATGTAAATTATGGTTTGCAACTACGTGACAGGGAATCAATGCAATATCTGGATTTGGCCGCTGCTAGTAAAGAGAAGATCTCTTTGTATGATCAGATCAGTATCAATCAACAGAGAGCATATCTCGAAAAGAACCAGGAAGAATTGATCCGGGCCAATGAACAACTGGTAAAGTTAAGACCCCTCTCACCACAGCATTGGCAGTTTTCTGCATTGGATTATGATCATGCCCACCAATTTGAAAAAGCCGTTATCGCTTATGAAAAAGCAATCGAACTGTATAAGAAAGTGGGATTTGACAGGATTGTACGAAATTTCATTGCTCGCCTTGGAACCGTGTACCACGAATTGGGTAACCATGAAATAGAAAACGAATTGTATGAAGAGGGATTGAAAATTAACGTACCCTATTCCATTGATCGTATCATTTATTCCCAGGCTGTTTGTGCCCTCTCTCAGGGTGATACAACAAAAGCCAATGAACACATGGCAAAATACAGATCCAACAAAGAAACAGAAGAACTGGAGGAATATTGGATCGATTATGATATTGGAATGATCCACCTGGATGCTGAGCAATACGACAAAGCGGTGAAGATTTTCAGTGATTTGATTACCACAGATCCCCGGGAGCCCTTGATTAAATGGCGGTTGGGATTCATTCTCATCGACAAGGAGCTGGATGTTGATGAAGGAATGGAGCTTATTGACCAGGCTCTTGATATTGAACCGGATAATGCAGATTTCTTATACACAAAAGGATTGGGGTATTATAAGCAGGGTATGGTTCAGGAAGCTTTTGAAATCATAAACAAAGCCTGGAATTTACGGCTCCGGTATGACCACGACCATTACTTACTGCTACAGGAAGTAAAGCAGGCACTCAACTGACAACATCTTGATGGAGTTATTGGTCGTGCCCCGATTTCAACCCGGGGTACGACTTTGGAGAAGCTTGATTCGTCGTCCGAACTGTAGTTAAGTTAATGGTTATTTGTTATGCCGTAAGCATCCCTTCGGGATAAGTTGATACGTTATAAGTTGATGAGTTAAAAAAGATAAAATCTATTCCCCGCGATCCCCTAACCAATGGATACCTGTCTTCGATACTTGATAATCTCATTAACTTATTAACCATTAACTTATAACTTATAACGGTTCCCTTGTTTTTGAAAATTTTTCTGCTAAATTTAATGATTCAAACCACACTGAAGACTGTTCTTATCGGTTTCATCGGAGACTGATATCTCCATCAGCAGTTATGATGTTAAAAATGCCACATATCGATTGCAGGACCACCACCGGGAATAGCCGTTGCCCCTATCTGACTGAATACAAGCGGAGTCCGGAAGGCAAGATCTATTCCTACCGGAACCTGTTCGTGTGTGAATTTCTGAATATCGTCCTTGAGCATCTGATCGATCACAGCGATTCGGTCGGCCGGAACATCACCGATGTTCTTTCCCCCTGGGATTGTGCCGTAAGACAGAAACTGAGAAAAGAGGGGCAACACCCCAGGGTGATCACCATCGAATTTGAATAATGCATGATCAAAGCTAACCTTACAAACCCATGAAAATTACACGGCGCCGATTCATCAATACCGGTATTGCCGGTGTAACCGGTTTAACGCTTTATCGCTCCCTGCTGGCAAATACGCTGATCCCTCCTTCTGTTAGGGATCCTTTCCAGATGGTTTCACTGGGGAATACAGGGATAACGGTTCCCCTGGTCAGCTCCGGAACAGGGTATAGTGGAGGAAACCGGCAATCCAACCAGACCCGACTGGGAAAAGAAAAGTTCGAAGCACTGTTAAACTATGAATTCGAACGGGGTATCCGTTTCTTTGACTGTGCCGACACTTATGGAACCCATCCTTATGTTGCCAGTGTTTTACAATCGAAACCCCGGGATAAATACGTCCTGAGTTCAAAGATCTGGTTTCATTCCGGTGGTATTCCTGAAAAGGAGCGGCCGGATGCCGATATTGTTGTCCAACGTTTCCTGAAAGAACTCAGGACAGATTATATCGACCTGCTCTTGATCCATTGTCTCACAGGTTCTGACTGGCCGGAGAGATTTGAAAAACAGATGGAAATCATGGAGAAGCTGAAAAAGAAAGGGATGATCCGCGCACACGGTGTTTCCATTCACTCCCTGAATGCCCTGAAAGCCTGCCTGGATAATCCCTGGGTCGATTTTATCCATACCCGGATCAATGCATACGGCGATGCCATGGATGACAGGAATCCTGAAGTTGTAGCCGATGTCATTAAACAGCTGCACGATCAGGGGAAGGGAATTGTAGGGATGAAACTGATCGGTAATGGCAATTTCAGGAATGATCCGGAAAAAATTGATGAGTCGCTTCGTTATGTTTTAAGCCTGGGTAGTGTGGATACTATGATCATCGGTTTTGAAAAACCGGAAGAGGTCGATGACTATGCCCTGCGGGTGGAAAAAACACTTAAGGCGCTGCCCGCTGTTGTTGAATAAAATCTCCCTTATTCCCCCTGCCTGCAGGCTTTTCAAAAGGGGGACAACCTAAGAAAACTATCTTTCTTAGGTATTGGTTATGCCATATGTCCGCATGCCACGGGCAGACATCCCTTCGGGTATATGTTGAATAATACGCAATACATCATTTCGGTCCCATCGGGGCCGCATGTTGGTAGGGTTTAGCATCGCACAAATGAAATCGGTCCAACTACAAACCTCCTTCTTTACGAAAACATTCATGGACCGAAAAGCATGAACCATGCATGTTGACAATTCTCACCCCCTGTCTTCTCCCAGTCGTGCCCTGTCCGCCAACTGTTAAAGCCATATGGCTGAACAAGTATTTTTGACTGTTTTTTGACAT
>Ga0315539_1003220_pt1 | contig 11540 bp, 6 predicted proteins | sample SalMarSW160150MG_FD_203097 | JGI IMG/M metagenome (GOLD analysis project Ga0315539, IMG submission 203097) | Salt marsh sediment microbial communities from the Plum Island Ecosystem LTER, Massachusetts, United States - Salt Marsh Sediment SW1601-150 ... | reverse complement strand
GCCCTGAAAAGGTGTTTGACTATCTTGGCCGTTATACACATCGTGTTGCTATTGCCAACCATCGTATCGTGAAAGTCGAAGACGGCTTGGTCACATTCCGGTATAGAGACCGCGCCGACAACAACAGGTGCAAACAGATAACCATAGCTGCGCAGGAATTCATCTGGAGGTTCCTGCTCCATGTGCTCCCCGATTCGTTCATGCGAATTCGTCATTATGGCTTTCTGGCCAACCGTTGCAAAAAGCAACTTCTGCCCAGATGCCGAGAACTGCTCGGTTTATCCGCTGATTTACTACCCGTTCCTGAAGAAACAGCACAAGAGAAAATGATTCGATTGACCGGTGTTGATGTGACAGAATGTCCCCGGTGTAAGCGAGGCCATATGAGGCGTGTTATTGAACTGCAGATGCTTGCGGTATGTGCTTCGAGTGATTCACCACTTACGCCAAAGGTTTTAGATACCTCATGAAAACAATTGAATTCAGCCCACGCCCGCTTCTTACACTGAAACCTTTTAGGAGGGTAACACTTATAGTCTGTCTCTGCTGGCTAACACGCTATGAAGTAAGTTGTGTTGGTAGAGTTCTTGGCATAAAACAGAGTGATGACAATCGCGTTTTCGACTTCATGTTACCCTTGCTTATGCACAAAGTGATTACTTTAACCATACTAAGGTCTTCTATAAGAAGGATAGGCATTCATTACAATCCCCATAGAAAAACAGCATTGTCTTTAGCTCCACACACCGCAGCACCGCAAAGCGGTTTCGTTCATCGAGTTTAATCCGAAATGCTTTCTTGTTACAAGCCTCGGGGGGAATTTCGAAAATTAAAGTCAGTTTTAAATGGGAAGTGTTTTCTCTTGAACCGCATTACGGATTAAACACTATACGATCTCTGAACCTTTCTGGTCTGAATAAAAACTAATTCCCAAGGATGTTTCAGGAATAGCTCCGTTTGCCCAAACATTTAGCCGTCATATAACCCATTAACACCGTTCTGCATGTCTTCAAAGCTTATGTCGGCATACATGTTCGCTGTGGTAGCAGGAGATGCGTGGCCCAACTGCTTTTGAACCTGCCTTAAGTTGCCGGTCTTCTTCAACAAATGAACGGCTATAGTATGCCTTGCTGAATGAATGGACAGTTCTTTTGGCAGGCCAGCCAACTTTATGGATCGCTTCCAGATTCGCTGAAGACCCTGAGCAGTCAATGGGCCTCTGCTGCCGACAAAGAGTGGACCTGTCTTGCGTTCCATTGAAGCGATATAATCCTTTAAGTGCTGGATAATGTCTTTGCCGATGGCCAAGGTTTCTTCAATATTCTTTTTACGTTTCAGGCGGATCATCGATAGGCAGCCTCGTTTCAAATCCACATCCTTGATCTGCAGGGCTGCAATTTCACTGACCCTGAGCCCGGTTGACAACGCCAGGTCAACTAACATCCAGGCGCGGACACCGCCGACCCGACCGGCTTTCAAGTCCGTGATTGCCCTGGCCTCTGTTACCGTCCGCAACTGTCTCACTTCCTTCATGTCCATATACTTGTTTCTGTCAATGACCATTTCTCAGCCCTTCCATATTTTGTACATGTTATATAAACCACTGTACATATTATATCGGCATATTTAGGTCTGTCAACAACTTTTTGTAAATATATATGTAATATTATGTACAGTAAATTGGCTGTTTTGGGCGGCTTTGGGGGCGATATCGGCTTTGGTTTACATATCGATCAAGACGACAAAGGTAGCTTATCGGAAAAAGAAGCAACATTTACGGTTCAGATACGCTTTGATTATGGCAAATATTGGATTTAGAGCTTGTTATTCCTTTGCTGGCTCTGGTTTAAATATTTGGGCATTTGAAATTTGCTTGCTAATGTCCAGTTTTGGAGGTATCAATAGTAGGAAGGGAATCGCCAAAACGAAGGCAGGCTAAGACGGCCAAGCTCAAGGTGGTGCCTTGACTTTTTATCATTCGTGTGCGAGAATTTTGCAATAGAGATATTGGCAAATATTAAGGAATTTTTTATGGGAGTTCTAAAATCATGCAAGCCTCGTAAAGAGGTACTTCAAGGAGACCTTGATGATGCTGTATTTGCGGCGGATTTCGGAAATTTAATCAATAGAAAAGCCCCTAAAGTCTACGGCAATGCAAAAACCTTCTTCCAGAACACACACCCCGCAGCTCAGTTGTGCAAGGTCATCCAGACTGTTTTCGAACGCTTAGCAGACACTAAAGAAAGTGGCGCTACAATACGGCTGAGTACCGGCTTCGGTGGCGGTAAGACTCACACGCTAATGGCTCTCTGGCACCTTGCAAATAACATTGGCAATCCATCTTTAGGTACGGAACTTCTGCCTGCTGCAGGACGTCCAAAAAAGGTCACAGTAGTTGGGGTTGATGCAAGTAAAGCCGGTATACCAGTGTTTGCTACGCACAAGTCTACTGAAGTACATAGTTTTCATGGAGAAATTCTGTTTCAAATAGGAGGTATAAAAGCCCTCAAGTCGTTAGGCAATGCCGATGCTCCGGAAGCCAGGCCAAATGAGTCGCAAATCACATCAGTTTTCCCGGATGGGCCGGTTCTTATCCTACTTGATGAGATAGTGATTTATATGGCTGGGCTGTCAGAACAAGGCCAAGGTAACCTACTGGGTTTTCTCAATTTGCTTGCAGCAGTTGTCAACAAACGTCCCCAAACGGTGCTCATCGTTACAGATCCAGCTGGTCAAGTGGCCTATGCTCCACAGGCGGCGCAACTCGGAGCAACACTTGAGCATGCGGCTGCAAAACTTGACGAAGTGTTCGGTCGGAAGCTAACAGATTTCGATCCTATTGGTAATGAAGGCGCTCGAGTTATTGTCAGGCGTTTGTTTGAAAAAGTGAACCCTACCGCTACCCAAAAGGCTTCGGCTACATACCATGCCTTATACCAGCGTGTGCATGAAGAACAGCCTGGCCTGCTTCCAGCCTCAGCAGCAAGTGCCGATTATGCTCAACGAATTGTCGAATGTTATCCATTCCATCCTCGCCTTCTCACGACGGCTCAAGGCCGTCTTGGAGCATTATAGGATTTCCAAAAAAGCCGCGGCATTCTCCGTCTTTTTGCTCGCATCCTGCGTGATTTCTGGGAAGAGGGGCAAGATATTGAGCTTATTTCGGCAGGTGAAATAAATTGGTCCAGTGCTCGGATTAAGGCTGATCTGCTAAGTCGACTGAACAAAGATCCATTCGCAGCAGCTATTTCAGCCGATGTCGAAAAGCACGCAGACGGACTCGATGGTGGGGCCTCGCGAGGCGTTCATCAGCGGGTTGCATCGGCACTTCTTCTTGAGAGTCTTCCTTTGCAACCTAACAGCGGTCTCGACCCTGCAGAGTTAACGCTCGCAATATTACGTCCGGAGGAAGCTGGCCAGGAGCCATCAGAGGCTCTCGACCGCCTGTTAGGAGTATGTTGGCATACTTATCCTATGATTGGTGGACGTGGTTGGCAATTTCGATATGAGCCAAACATCATTAAACAAATTGAAGAACGAATGGCTCAAGTTTCTATTGAGGATGCCAAAAGCCGGGTATATAGTGAAGTGCAAGGCTACTTCACTGGTCCTGCTTTTAAAGTAACAGCTTGGCCTGAATCAGCTAAGCAAGTGCCGGAATCATCTTCTTTACAACTTGTGCTATGTGAAAATGAAAAACTCGCAAAAGCCGTTTGTTCTTATTCGGATGATACAAATCCACAAGAGCCAATGCCCCGGATGTTCCAAAATGCTATTTTGGCTGTCACAGCGAACACTTCAGCTTTTAACGAAGCCATATCCCGAGCCCAGCGACTTATGGCGGCTGAGCAAATTGAGCGAGGACATAAAACTGGCGAAACCGGCAAACTAATCCGTGAACAACTTAAGCGAGTCAAACCCGAACTGCTAAAACAATTCAGACTCCAAGCTTGTCGTGCGTTTGACAGGGTAATATTTGCGGGCGGTGCCGGAAAAAGTCTTGATGAGCAATTCCAGGTTTCTGACGAACAAGTTATGAAACGAGCACAAGGCCAAGCATGTCTTAGGAACTTTTTGGATGCAAAAGACCTTATCTATCAACCAAGCGATGCATTGGACGTAAATCGTTTCCTCAAGGATGTGCTCCCCGGTACTACGCCGGTTTCGGACAAACCTGATGTTTATACAGCCAAGGCTGTACATGAACGTTTCCTTTCCGCTCCGGGCCTTCGCTTAATCCCGGATAGTGCAATTGTACGGCAAAGTATCCTGAAGGCCCTAAACAAAGGGAAAGTCGTAGTGCGATTATCCGATGGGCGGGTTTATGATGACAAAGGATGTGTAGAAGGCCCGGATGAGATGCGCCGCCGTATTGGTGGAAACCTTACTTCTTTTGCCTTGGATGATACAGTTTTGGTAAGTCGTGCAAATTCTGACATCGCAAAACAGTGGCTGCAGGTAAGCGATACGGCGGAGAAACCAGAAGGTGGAGACGATGGCACCGGTACGACTATCAAACCACCATCTACTGTTCCGTCGGGTGTGCAAGCCACTAGTTGGGAAAAACTCCAGGAATATGCGACAAATCGTCCTTTGTTGAAAATGCACTTATTAGCTAAAACGCCAGCTGGTGCCGCAGTATTAGCTTCACTCGCTCAGCCATTAGGAGCGGAAAGTCTTAAGCTTGAAGTATCAGTAAGCGGCAACCTGAAAGATGGCGGAATGGCCAATTTTCGAATCAGTGATGTTAATTTAAACCACCCAACAAAGCCCCTTGCAACTGCACAGATGCTATTTAGGGCAATGGAGGATACCGCAGATTTTGAAGCAAATCTGTCGATGACCTTTGGTCGAGAGGGTCGTACTGGTTTAGCAGGTCAATTACAGATTCTTGCTGAGGCAGCACCTGAAGATGTAAGCCCCAACGCTACTTTTGATAAACCTATAGAGGGAACACAATGAGAATACGTCAAGCTTCTTATGCTTTAAGAGTTGTCCGACGAAGAACTGGTAACGCCGCTATTCTTTATCGCCGGCGATTAACGCCTAAAGGCAGAGAGCTATTTGATAGGGTAGGAGCAATCTCGCCGCTGGGATTTTCATCTGGTGCCGGTTTGCTTCGTGCAGCAGTGAAAGCGGGCTCAGGTCCGAACGCAAAGTTAACAACGGGACCCTTTCTTCCGCTGGATCCGGATTGGGGAGCACGTGTCGCCTGTTATACCCTTGTAGCAAAAGGACTGCGAAACGCAAATCGTATGCATCTTGCCGCAGAGAATATTCGTCATTCTGATAGTGCTGAAGCTGCATGGTGGTTTGGGCTGATGACAAACAGCAAGGGCAAGCGTGCCGTCCGTGCACTGAGAATACTCGTGGAGGCAGTGAAGTGATGGGAGCAGCTAAGCCAGTCAACCGTACTCCGGCACATCATCCCCAGACCGTTATCTTCTTAGGCGCCGGAGCGTCAGCCGCAGATGGAGCACCTCTCCAGTCCGAGCTTTTTCGTGAGTATTTTCAATCAGCAACTCTGCGCGGTCGTGTTGAAGCCTCCATGCAACAAGACCTCGTGAAGTATTTCGCTCAGCTTTGGGGGATAAATGTGAACTCTGGCGAACTCGGTAATATAAAGTTCCCTACATTTGAGGAAGCCCTTGGACTACTGGAGATAGCGCACGCGCGAGGTGAGTTTTTCAAGGGCTTAAGTTGGTCTAGTCAACCTTTAGGTAGAGCCCAGGAGATCAGTTCACACTTAACATCTTTAATAGCTTTGATTATTCAAGAGAAACTCAGAAGAGATTGTCCTAAGCATAGACAATTGGTATCAAAGTTGCGACAAAGTGGTGCACTTCTTTCGACAGTCTTTCTAAGCCTTAACTATGATATTATCATTGATAATGCGATAGAGCACGTGACAAATGAAATCCCAGATTATCGAGTTTCCTTCTCCCCTGAACCACACAGGAATGGTGTCAATTGGCAACCATGTGTAAAACTCTTGAAGTTGCATGGATCTCTAAATTGGCTGTTCTGTACGGTCTGTAATACTCTATCACTGTTCCCTGGTCACAAGGCGGCAGCAGAGTTGCCTAGAGCACCCTGGAGTTTTCGCTGTTCAGCTTGTCACGAAGTCATGATACCTATTATAATCCCACCGACATTCTTTAAGGTAATGTCAAATCTTTATTTGCAACAGATTTGGAAGGAAGCAGAAGAAGCCGTAAAACGGGCAGAGCGAATTGTATTCTGCGGTTACTCATTCCCCGATGCAGACATGCACATCAAATACCTGCTCAAGCGGGCTGAAGTGAATCGCGAGGGTGAGGCACCGAAGGTGTTCATTGTCAACGAACATCCTGACAAAACAGAGCAACAACAGCAGCAGGAAAAAGACAGGTATGAACGATTTTTTAGAAAGAAAGAATACGTTCACTGGACAAAACTGTCTTTCGAAGAGTTTGCTGCGGATCCGAGCCTAATAGAGGACCAATCCAAATGACTATGATGGATCGTCCAAGGTTGTTGATAGAAGAGTGGCTGCCTGCTGCGGCGATTGGCGTTGAGTGTATGCGTGAACGAGGAAGTGCGAGTGCTTTAGCTCCTACTACTTATCTTCATGTTTGGTGGGCCAGACGGCCATTAACCGTTTCCAGAGCAGCTGTCCTCGGTTCACTTCTGCCAGCGGATTTCCCTCACGATATCTTTGAACGGCTGTTAGGATTTGGTCGACCCGGAGATGAACTCGTTGCCACCAGACGCCTTATGGACACCGGTTATCGGGTCAACGGTGGCTTTAATTGTGATAGAGCATTTAAGGCAAATCTCTCTGATAATGATATTGCCCACGCACATAAAACTGCCTCTTCCTTCTGGGGCAAAGAAGTCTCAGTCTTAGATCCAATGGCGGGTGGTGGTTCTATTCCCTTAGAATCAGCACGTTTGGGATTTATTACTTTAGCAAACGAATACAATCCCGTCGCTTGTTCAATTCTCGAAGCCACAGTCGATTATCCATTCCGTTTCGGCAAAAATCTTGTAAAAAAAACTCGCAGTTGGTCAAAAGTATGGTTAGAGCAAGCGGGAGCACGTTTGGCTCATTTCTATCCAGAGAAAAAGTATGCACTAATCCATGCCTATATTTTCGCTCGAGCAGTACCTTGTCCTGATACAGGACATATGACTCCTTTAGTTCCGGATTGGCACTTATCAAAACAGAAAGATTCAAACAAGACTCGAATTGTTGCTGAGCCTATAGTAAACCATAAAAAAGGTATTTGGAATGTTTCTATAAAGGAAATCGGTCGTGGTGCTGGACAATTGCGTCAACCTCCAAAGCCTACATATTCAAAGGGCAAGGGAGTTTCGATCTTTACTGGCCGACTGATTCCAGGAGATTACATAAAAGCAATGGCCCAACAAGGCCGAATGCAAAATATTCTCTATGCAATAGCAGTCAAAACTCCACAAGGTTTAAAATTCGAACCACCTGGAGATAAAGACCTCGATGCTCTTAATGCTGCTGAAAAAGAACTTGAGTGTCTTCGTCCTCAGTGGGGAAAGGCGAATATCATTCCGACAGAAGAATATCCTAAGATTTCCAGCGACCAACGCCCACGACTTTATGGCATGCCTTGCTGGTCAGATTTATTTTCGCCAAGACAGTTGTTATGCATGGGAGTTCTTGTGGAGGAACTTCAAAACCTCCTATCCGAGATTGTAGGTACTGAAGACGAGAAGATGACAGAAGCGATTCTCCATTTACTTTCTTTTACTCTGGATAAATTCTTAAACTACAATAGCATCTTAGCATCATGGCACGCACCTAGGCACGTGGTACGGAGTGTTTTTGATCGCCACGATTACTCTTTCAAGCCAACATTTGCCGAATTTGCTCCCTGTAACGCTGGCGAAGGCTTAGCATGGGCAATTGACAATGTTCTCGATGCTTGGGGAAAACTCAGCCAACTATCCCGAGACGAAACGGTTTATCCTGTAGAAATTTCACTTGGTTCAGCTACAAACCTTCCTCAGATAGCTGACGGCAGTGTTACGGCTGTAGTTGTAGATCCACCTTATGCTGATAACGTGCAGTATTCTGAACTGGCCAACTTTTTTTATGTCTGGCTTAAACGAACGCAGGGACACTGTAAACCTGAGTGGTTTTCGACTTATCTTTGTGACAACTCTCAGGAGGCAGTGGTAAATACCCCTCGGCATAGGAATGACGAAGAGCCGGTTGAGGAAGCAAGGAAACGTTCCCACGCCTTTTATCAGCGTCTTATGACAGATACATTTAGTGAATGTCGTCGGATTCTCCGTGATGATGGTGTTTTAACAGTAATGTTCACACATAAAAAACAGGAAGCTTGGGAGTCTTTGTTTACATCATTAATCAAAGCAGGTTTTATGATTACAGCAACTTGGCCGATTAAAACCGAAAGTGAGCATAGTCTCCATCAAGCCAAGAAAAATGCGGCAGAGAGTACAGTAATCCTGGTAGCGCGAAAACGGCCTGAAAAAGGAGGTGTAGGCTATTTTGACAATGCGATGCGAGAAGAGATCGGGCAAGCTGCCAGAGACGCGGCTGCCAGACTTGAAGGCGAAGGACTCAATCGTGTAGACCAATTAGTAGGCTCCTTTGGTCCTGCAATTGAAGTGTATAGCCGTTACGATGAGGTACGAACCGATACTGGCGAACCTGTGAGTGTTGATAAAGCTATTGACGAAGCATCCGACTCTGTGAGCGCATGGCGTATCGAACAGTTGGCAGAACGTGGGCTGGAGGGTGTTGAACCTGAGGGCCGATTTGCCTTGCTCTGCTGGGATGTGCTTGGTGCAGCTGAGTTCAGGTTTAACGAGGCCAAACTTCTGGGGCATGCTGTTGGGATGGATGTAGACCAGCTCATAGTTGCAGGATTGGTTGAAAAATCCAGCGATAAGATTAAGATGCTTCCCGCAAAACAACGGCGCAGAGAACGGGCTTTAGAACCTGATGAAATACAAGAAACTTTGTTTGGTGCCGTCAAAGTTCCAAAGAAGCGGAAGAAAAAGGACGTATTAAAAATACACCCCAATGACCCTGCTTTCCGTACAGCCTTGGATGCATGTCATGCATTGGCACTTCGATATACAGAAGCTGGGGGAGAATCGGCTGGAATTGGCTCAGCCAAATCCCTTGCACGTCAACAACAATGGTCAAAGGATTCACCGGTTGCACGTCTTATGGAAGCACTCGTAAAAGCAGCTCCTATCGCTGTTCAACATGAGAAAGGTAAAAATTCTGCTGCTGCGATTTTCCCCGAGTTCAGAGCCTGGCGTGCGATGCTAAAGCCACTTTTTGAAATAGAACCTCCGGATTGGAAAGAAAAGGCGCCACTTCAAAGAGAACTCTTTGAGGAACAGGAACAAGCAGAACTCATCGATGGAGAGGACGAGAGTGACTCGTCGAGCTAAAAAAACGAAAGAATCCAACTCAGAGCAATTGGCTCCTGGTAGTCTTCGTTCTGAAACCTGGGAGCGATTCCTACGAGGTCCCGACCCGCAGCTACGTGAAAAGCTTTATGTACCTGCATTAAGTGAATCAATCAGATATGACCGCTGTTGTGCTTATTTTTCCAGTTCAGTCCTTGCAGCCGCGGCCAGGGGATTTGGAAAGTTAATTGAGCGGCTTATCGCAATGGGAGATGCGGCACCGAAACCTGCGGTCCGGCTTGTTGTAAACGAAGAGCTTTCCACTGAAGATGTAAGGGCTCTAACCGAAGCAGGGGATTTTTCAGGTCTTGAGAAGGCTTTGAAGCGTCGGTTTAAGAATCCTAAGGACCTTCTTACTAAACGACGCTTGGCAATGCTTGGATGGCTCACGAAGCATAAGTATCTTGATATTCGGGTTGGAGTAATGCGTTATGGGGGAGGAATAGTCCACGCCAAATTCGGCATAGTCAGCGATGATGCTAATGATGCTGTAGTCTTCAGTGGAAGTGGTAACGAATCAGCCCAAGGGCTTTTGGCCAATTATGAACGTTTGGAAGTTTCAACTTCTTGGGATGATCCTTCCCGTTACAAGGAATATTCAATAGAATTTGATGCTTTATGGAACAATAAACATTCGGATGTTCACACTGTTACATTACCGGAAGCTCTACGTCTAAAACTTATTAAATTTGCCCCGAAAGAACCTCCAATCGATGAACCTACGAATGAACTCGAAAGACAGCGAACCGCAATGCTCTGGAAATTCATTGTTGAAGCACCATATCTACCTAACGGTGCAGCTGCCTGTGACGCAACGGCAATGGTCGACATGTGGCCTCACCAACGCAATGTGGTCGAAGAAGTGTCTGAAGCATGGCCGAAAGGCCGGCTGCTTTGTGACGAGGTAGGATTGGGAAAAACTATTGAGGCAATATTTATTTTACGTCGCCTTATGGCTGGTCGTGGTGTTCGCCGTGTTCTTATTTTACTACCCAAAGGCCTCATAGTTCAATGGCAGGGAGAACTTAGAGAGAAAGGTGGTATGATTTTCCCTCGCCTCGACGGAACTAATACTTTGGTCTGGCCTGATGAAATCAAAAAGAAAGTGAGTGACTTGGCTGAGGCTTTGAAAGCGCCAGTACTATTAATGAGTCGTGAAACAGCTCGTACTGAAGGTAATTTGGCCATTTTATTGGAGGCAGAACCCTGGGACCTTGTGTTGCTTGATGAAGCTCATGCTGTACGCCGTAGACGACAGGAAGAAGGTGAATTTAATAGCGCAACACTCCTTCTTGACCTTCTACGGAAGCTGCAGTTGAACCGACAAACTCGTGGTATTCTGTTACTAAGTGCTACTCCTATGCAAACTCATCCCTGGGAACCATGGGACCTTCTTAGTGTATTAGGTGAAGGTGGTGTATGGTTATCTGAATTTTCCTGTGTGCGAGATTACTACTTGGCCATCTCAAAAATTGCAAACGGTCGCTGTGATATTGAGACTGCCGAACGTGCAGCCACGTTGATCGCGGCAGACGATAAGTTTCCTGAATTTTCGGGTGACGGAATACCTCTTGATGACCCTAAAGCTATTTCACAAAAACTTGCTTTTGCCCCATCTTCCAAACGCAGAGAAATTGTTAACTGGTTGCGACAAGGCTCTCCATTAATGCGACGTATGCATCGAAATACTCGTAATACCTTGCGAGCTTATCAACAAATGGGATTACTCAAACAAGTGCCTCCAAAGCGAACAGTAGATGACTTCATTTTTGAGTTCCAGAATGAAGCCGAGCGCAACGTTTATGACTCAGTCACTGATTATATTGAAAAACGTTTTGAGGATTTGGAAAGAGAAAAGCCGGGCAAGGGATTTGTGATGACGGTCTATAGGAGAAGGGCTTCAAGTTCGCCACAAGCTTTAAAAGAAAGTTTGGAACGTCGTAAAAAGGGCTTGCTCCGTGTAATAAGCCGGTACGCGTTTGATACAACTCTTTCCGTTGAGGATGTTCCAGAAGCACTTGATCCTGAAGATTTGCCTGAAGCTGAAGGCACGGGGAAAATCCCATCATCCTTCC